>Ga0209608_1002648_pt1 | contig 12354 bp, 13 predicted proteins | sample AD_UKC130_MetaG_FD_184428 | JGI IMG/M metagenome (GOLD analysis project Ga0209608, IMG submission 184428) | Active sludge microbial communities of municipal wastewater-treating anaerobic digesters from Canada - AD_UKC130_MetaG (SPAdes) (version 2) | ecosystem: Engineered > Bioreactor > Anaerobic... | reverse complement strand
GAACTCACGTCTGTAGATCGAGGCAGCTCCCGACGAACTTAAGTCATGCGGTACCGACCCGCGTATATCAGGCTGATCAATCGTCGTAAAGCCTCACCTGCCTTTACTAAATTTTATGCCGACCTTGTTGGTCTCGGCTAGTTTTAGGACAAAACATGAGATGAAAAAAATTTTATGCGGGGTCTTGACACGCACTACCATATCAGGGGCGGGGTTCCACCCCCGCCCCCGCTGGTGAGGTACAAGCACTTTCGTAGTAGATGCTTTTTGCGTATTGTTTTCCGGAAACTGTTTCGGGCGGCCCATGGCCGCTCCTACAAGCCTGGCTTCCCCGGGCTATAGTTCGGCGCGGCTGAAGGAGAAGGAGGCTGCCGCCAGGACAGCGGCGGCAATGATAAAGGCCGCCGGCAGCGCCGGCAGAAAGTCCGCCGGGGCGGCGCTCCCCTTTAACAGCCCTGTCACCAGCGAGCTGAGGCGGTAAGGCATGTACTTGCCCAGTTCCGTCTGATCAAGAAACAGCTGCGGAAGCCAGAGCAGGATCATGAAGCCAAAGGCAGCTCCGCCCGCCGCCACCTGGCCCCGCAGCAGCGCCGAGGCGGCGAGGGCGATGGCCAGGATGAGCTCTAGGTAAAGCGCCGTGAAGAAGGACCCCCAGGCGGTGGGGCCCGGCGGCGGCGTCCCCATCAAGGAAGCGGTATAGAGCGCCGCCAGGAGGGTTCCCGCGCTCACCGTGAGCAGGATCCCCGCCGAGTAGGCGGCAAACTTGGACCAGAAGTAGGGCAGCCGGCCCACCGGGCGTGTCAGCAGCCAGGCGCTGATGCCCCGCTCCCGCTCAGCGGCCACGGCCCCCATGGCAATAACAATGAGGATGAAAGCACCCAGCTGGGCGAGATCGCCGAAAAAGCTGGCCATGGCATCGGCCGGGCCCATCTCCGGCATGATGATGGTGATTCCTTCCGTCCCGCGCATCAATTGCTCCATGATCTGGGGCATGTACCTGGCCCCAATAGGATCCAGGAGGGCAAAAAAGATGGCCACGAGCAGCAGCGCCGGCAGGCGAAAGGTCCGCCAGAGCTGCCGCATATCCTTAATGAAGAGCGCTTTCACCGGCTGGCCCCCCTTCATTTTCCCCGTAGCCCGCTTCGCGCAGCAGCTTTAAAAAGATCATCTCCAGGTCTTCTTGCTCTCGCACGTAGGAAGTAACCACGGCGCCGCAGCCGGCCAGCAGGGGCAGCAGTTCCGCCTCCATTTGCGCCAGTCCGCCCGGCGCCGCTTCAACAACGAGCTCCCCGGGATATGCTTCCACGCTGCCGGCCCAGGGATGGCGGCGCAGCGCGTCGGCAAGGCCGGGCGGCGGCGCCTCGCGGAAGCTGATCCGGTAGCGGGGCCGCCGGTAGCGTTCGAGCAGGTTGTCCAAAGAAGACTGCATCAGGAGCCGGCCCCGGTAAAGCACGGCCACATGATCGCAAACCCGCTCCACGTCGGCCAGGACGTGGCTGGAAAAAAAGACAGTGGCCTTGCCGCGCAGCGAGGCCAGCAGCTCCAAAACCTCCAGCCTGCCCACCGGATCGAGTGCCGAGACAGGCTCATCGAGGATATAGACTTCGGGCTGCGGCAGCAGCACGCAGGCCAGCCCGAGGCGCTGCTTCATGCCGCGGGAATAGCCCGCAACTCTGCGGTTCGCCGCGGCGGCCAGGTCGAAGCGCTCCAGGAGCTGGTCGATGCGGGAGCCGCGCTCCTGCAGCGGGATGCCGTTTACCTCCCCCACGAACTCGAGCACCTCCCGCCCCGTAAGGGCCTCCGGGAAGGCCGGCTCCTCGGGCAGGTAGCCGATTCTTTTCTTTAACTCGCGGGAGAGCCCGGGGCGGACCTCCTCCCCCAGCAGGGCGGCGCTCCCGCCGGAGGGGTTGAGCAGCCCCATGAGGATCTTGATCGCCGTCGTCTTTCCAGCTCCGTTCGGCCCCAGGAAGCCGTAGACCGATCCACGGGGCACCTCTAGGGAGATTCCCTGCAGGGCCCGGTGCCCGCGAAAACTTTTGCTGAGACCACGGATTTCAATGGCGTTCACTGCTCCGCTCTCCCGAAGATAAAGTAGGCGATGGGGCCAAAAAAGTTGATGAAAAGAATTATGATTATCCAGGCCGCTAGGGAAAGTGTGCGCGTGGTGCGGCGGCGCAGCAGGTCCACCAGCGCCCAGATCATAAGCCCAAACTGCAGCAGCAGCAGGGGCCATATCACTCGCAGAAGCTCAAGGACTCCTTCAAAGCTCATTTGCCCTGCCCCCTTTGCGTGTTAGTCCGCCGGGAGATCTTTCGCTTCTCCCGGCAAGAGTTCCTTCGCCCTTGGCCCTGTTTTTAGCATATATGGTCCTGCCGGCGCCAGGAGTCAGCCCCGGCTCCCTTTTTCAAAGGGGAGAGTTAAAAAAACGCCCCCGCCGAAAGGCGGCGGGGGCGCTGATGTTGCACATGGCGGGCCGGCGAATTAATCTGCCTTCTCCACGTTTACGGCGCAGACCTTGAGTTCAGGCGTAGTGGCAACGGGGCAGAAGGCATCGTTGGTCAGCAGGTTCGCCGCCGCCTCGCGGTAGTGGAAGGTCATGAAGACGTGGCCGGGCTTGACCCGCTCGGTAAGAGTGACCTTGGCCACAACCTCGCCGCGCCGCGAGCTGATGCGGGCGCGGTCGCCTTCCTCAAGGCCCAGACGGGCGGCATCTTCGGGATGGATCTCCACCAATTCCTCCGGGCGATGCTGCTCCAACGGTGCAGAACGGCGGGTCATGGTCCCGGTATGATAGTGGAACAGGTGCCGCCCCGTAGAGAGAACGAAGGGGTATTCCTCGTCCGGCAGCTCCGCCGGCGGCTTGTAGTCCACCGGGGTGAACTGCCCCAACCCGCGCGAGAATTTGCCCACGTGCAGGTAGGGCGTTCCCGGATGGTCCTTGTCCGGGCAGGGCCACTGGAGCGATCTATTTTCGGCCAGCCGCTGGTAGCTCATTCCGGCATAGCTGGGCGTCAGCGAAGCCATCTCGTTGAAGATCGCCTCGGGCCCGCTGTAGCTCCAGTTGAACCCCAGCCTGTTGGCCAGATCGACCAGGATCTCCCAGTCGGGCCGCGCTTCGCCGGGCGGGGGCACCGCCGGGTAGCTCAACTGCACCCGCCGCTCCGTGTTGGTATAGGTGCCCAGCTTCTCGGCGTAGGCGGCCGCCGGCAGGACCACATCGGCGTAAGCCGCCGTCTCAGTCATGAAGATGTCCTGCACCACCAGGAACTCAAGCTTCTCCAGGGCTTCGGCGGCATGGTTGGCGTTGGCCTCGCTCAAGACGGGATTTTCGCCCATGATGAGCATGCCCTTGATCTTGCCTTCATGAATGGCGTTCATGGCCTTGGTCACCGTCAGGCCCGGCTTGTCGCTAAGCGGCACCCCCCAGGCCTGGGCAAACTTCTCCTGGACCTGCGGGTCGCCCACTCTCTGGTAGCCGGTGAAAACATTGGGCAGGCCCCCCATGTCGCAGGCTCCCTGGACGTTGTTCTGCCCGCGCAGCGGGTTCACCCCCGATGAAGGCTTGCCCACGTTCCCGGTGAGCATGGCCAGGTTGGCCACGGAGAGGACGTTGTCCGTCCCCGTAGTATGCTGGGTAATCCCCATGGTGTAGAGGATGGCCGCGTTCTCCGCCGTGGCGTAGGCCCGCGCGGCAGCGCGCAGGTCGCTTACCGCCACCCCGGTAATTTCAGCCACGCGCTCGGGCGTGTATTCGGCCACCTTCTCCTTCAGCTTCTCAAAGCCCTCGGTGCGCTTCTCGATGAAATCCACATCGAGCAGGTCCTCGGCGATGATGATGTGCATGAGCCCGTTCAGCAGGGCCACGTCGGTGCCCGGCCGCAGGCGCAGGTGGTAATCGGCCAGCTTCGCCATCTCGGTGACCCGCGGGTCGGCCACAATGAGGACAGCCCCCTTGCGCACCGCTTCGCGGACCCGGTAGCTGATCACCGGATGCGTCTCCGAGGTGTTGGAGCCGATTATGAAAATCGCCTTGGCATCGGCAATTTCCCCGATGCTGTTGGTCATGGCGCCGCTCCCGAATGCAGTGGCCAGACCGGCCACAGTGGGAGAGTGTCAGAGACGGGCGCAGTGATCGACATTGTTTGTGCCGAGGCTGCGCATCAGCTTCTGGAATAGATAGTTTTCTTCGTTCGTCGCCTTGGCCGAGCTGAGCCCCATGAGGGAATCGGGCCCGTAGCGCTTGATGAGGTCGCGCACCTTCTCCGCAACCAAGTCCAGCGCTTCATCCCACGAGGCCTCGACAAAGACGCCGTCCTTCTTGATCAGCGGCTTGGTCAGCCGGTCCTCGCTGTGCACGAAGTCCCAGCCGAAACGCCCCTTGGAGCAGAGGTGCCCGCGGTTGGCGGGGCCGTCGAAGTCGGGGCTGGCCCCGATGATGCGGCCGTCCTTCACGTGCAGGTAGAGGCTGCAGCCGGTGCCGCAGTAGGGGCAGATGGTCTTCACCTTCTTCACTTCCCAGGGGCGCCCCTTGCCTATGCCGGCCTTCGGAACCAGGGCCCCCACGGGGCAGACATCGACGCACATGCCGCAGAAGACGCAGCTCGATTTTTCGATGGGATCACCGTAAGCGGGGCCGACCACGGTGTTGAAGCCGCGGTTGATGAAGTCGATAGCCCCGGCCCCGTTGATCTCCTGGCAACGGCCCACGCAGCGGCCGCAGAGGATGCACTTGTTCATATCCCGGATATAGAAGGGGTTGGTATCGTCAAGGGGCAGATCCTTAACTTCGCCCTCGAAATCGCTCTCGGAAATCCCGTAGCGGTAGCAGTAGTCCTGCAGCTTGCACTCTCCTGTCTTCTCGCAGGTGATGCAGTCAAGGGGGTGGTTGGCCAGAATGAGCCGCAGGATGGCTTTCCTCGCCTGCACGACCCGCTCCGACTCGGTGTAGACCACCATGTCCGGAGCCACGGGGGCGCTGCAGGAGGCCACCAGTGCCCGCGCCTTCTCCACCTCCACCACGCAGATGCGGCAGGCGCCGTTGGGAGCCAGCTCGGGGTCGTGGCAGAAGGTGGGGATGTCAATCCCCAGCTTGCGGGCCGCTTCGAGGATGGTCGTCCCCGGCTCCACCTCTACTTGCCGGCCATCTATGGTTAACTTAATGGTTGACATCTGCTTCCCTCCTTACGCGCGTTACCTTTATCGCTTCCTGCCGGCACCGCTCCACGCAGCTGCCGCAGCGGGTGCAGATCTCGGGATCGATTACGTGCGTCTCCTTGCGCTCCCCGCTGATTGCCCCAACCGGGCAGATCCGGGCGCAGCGAGTGCAGCCGTTGCAGAGCTCGGGGTCGATGAAATAGTCAAAGAGCGATTTGCAGACCCCGGACCGGCAGAACTTCTCGTTGATGTGCTCCTCGTACTCGTGGCGGAAGTAGCGGATGGTGCTCAAAACGGGGTTGGGGCAGGTTTGTCCCAGCCCGCAGAGAGCACTGTCCTTGATCGTGGAAGCCAGCTCCTGCAGCCGGTCAAGATCATCCGGCTTCCCCAAGCCCTCGGTAATCCGCTCGAGGATCTCCAGCATCCGCTTGGTGCCCTCGCGGCAGGGGATACACTTGCCGCAGGATTCCTTCTGGGTGAAGCTCAAGAAGTAGCGGGCCAGGTCCACCATGCAGGTGCGGTCGTCCATCACCACCAGCCCGCCCGAGCCCATGATGGCGCCGGCCTGGGTCAGCGAATCGTAATCCACCGGCAGGTCAAGCTTCTCGGCAGGGATGCAGCCGCCGGAGGGGCCGCCGGCCTGAACGGCCTTGAATTCACGGCCGCCCTTGATCCCGCCGCCGATATCGAAGATGATCTCGCGCAGCGTAATCCCCATGGGCACCTCGCAGAGGCCGGTGTTGCGGATCTTTCCCGCCAGGGCAAAGACCTTCGTCCCCTTGCTCCCCTCGGTGCCGATCTTGACGAATTCCTCCAGGCCCCCTTCGCGGAGGATAAGGGGAATGTTGGCGTAGGTCTCCACGTTGTTGATCACGGTGGGCTTGCCCCACAGGCCGGAAGTTGCCGGGAAGGGCGGGCGCGGCCGGGGCATGCCCCGCTTGCCTTCTATGGACGCCAGGAGCGCCGTCTCTTCGCCGCAGACGAAAGCCCCCGCGCCTTCTTTTATATTGAATTTAAAATTAAAGCCGTAGCCGAGAATATTCTCGCCCACAAAGCCGTACTCTTCGGCCTGGGCGATAGCCGTCTTCAGCCGCTTGATGGCCAGGGGATACTCGGCGCGGCAGTAAATATAGCCCTCGTCGCTGCCGATGGCCCGCGCCGCTATGAGCATCCCCTCAAGGACGGCATGGGGGTCGCCTTCGAGAATGCTGCGGTCCATGAAGGCCCCCGGGTCGCCCTCGTCAGCGTTGCAGACGACGTATTTCTTGTCGCCTACGGCCTTGTAGGTGAATTCCCACTTCAGCCCGGTGGGGAAGCCGGCGCCGCCGCGCCCGCGCAGCCCCGACCTTTTCACTTCGTCAATTATCTCCATGGGCTCCATCTTCAGGGCGCGGGACAAGGCGCGGTAGCCGCCCCGCATAATATATTCATCGATATTTTCTGGATCAATGATCCCGCTGTTCCGCAGGACATTGAACTTCTGCTTCCGGTAGAAGGGAATGGTATCGTAGAAGCGCGCCGGGGCGTCCACGTCGGGCCCCTTGTAGAGAAGCCGCTCCACGATTTCGCCGCCGAGAAGATGCTTCTCCACCAGCTCGGGTATGTCCTGGGGCTTCAAGCGGCAGTAGAAAACTTCGTCCGGATAAATGACGATAATGGGGCCCACTTCACAAAAGCCCGGGCAGCCGGTCATGACCAGGCGGCACTTCTTCTCGAGCTTGTGCTTGGCCAGCTCTTCGACGAGAGCCTGGTGCACCTTTGCCGAGCCCGAGGAGAGGCAGCCGGTGGCCCCGCAGATCATCAGGTGCTTTTCATACAAAATCCTCCAACCTCCCTCAACATTACAATTATTTCTCTAGACCGCTGTTTGCGTTAAAAAATGACAAAGTGCTCGTTTAGCGCCACCCGATCAATGATTGCCTTTCTCTTGGCCGCGCAGGAGGCATCCTCATGGCAGATAGGCCCGTTGGTGCAGCATTCCACAAAATCCTTGCACGGCGTCTCTTTGCTGTGGTTACATTTTTCACAACAGGGATCAATAAAACGCTTCACCTTGCCACCTCCACTGGGCTATTCGTAACTGTCCAGGATCTCCTTGATCCGGTCCGGGGTAAGGCGGCCGTGCGGCTCGTCGTTGATCATCATCACCGGCGCCAAGGCGCAGGCCCCGATGCAGGCCACCTCTTCAAGGGTAAATTTCAAGTCCGGCGTGGTCTCGCCCACCTTGATCCCCAGGATCTCTTCGATCCGTTCAGCCACCTTGGGGCTGCCCTGGATATGGCAGGCCGTTCCCTTGCACACCCGGATGATATACCGGCCCCGCGGTTGCATCTTGAATTGGGCATAAAATGTAGCCACCCCGTAAAGCCGGCTCAGGGGAATCTTAAGCTGCGCCGCGGCGTATTCCAGGGCCGGGCGGGGCAGGTAGCCGTAGCGCTCCTGCAGCTTCTGCAGGACGGGGATCGCCATGCCCTTTTTCCCTAGATAAGGTTTCAGCAGAGCATCCACTTCGTTCAAGTCAATCTCCGGCTGCTGGATCAAAGTTGCGCCCTCGCTGCTCAAACCACTTACCTCCTTGCCTGAATTTCATGCTGAACAAAGCAGTACAATAATGTCGTATTCTCTTTAATACAAAAGGAATCCTGCTGAAAAAGAGCGTGACAGCCAAAAAGCAAGTAATTGGAAAAGTATAAAAATTTAGTTAGCAGCCGCCCTTGCAGCGGAATAGCGGTGGCGCTTTCGCCGGGAAAGGGTATAATATAATTGAAAGAGAAAGGAGATTACTCAAAATGATTCCCATCAGAGACACCGCCCCGCGCTACCGCTTCCCGCTGATCAACGTCGCCCTGATCCTGATTAACGTCCTCGTCTTCTTTTACCAGCAGGTACTGCCGCCGCAGCAACTCTACGACTTCATCTTAACATACGGCACCGTCCCTGCCAAGCTGACCGGCAGCCTGCTGGGCATCTTCAGGCCCGGCTTCTCTTCCCATGCCCTCATGGATGCCGCCCTCCCGCTCATCACGGCAAATTTCTTGCACGGCGGCTGGCTCCACCTGCTGGGCAACATGCTCTACCTCTGGATTTTCGGCGACAATATCGAGGGGCGGCTCGGCCACCTGAAGTACCTGCTCTTTTACCTGTTCATGGGCGTGGCCAGCCAGCTCTTCCACATCCTCAGCAGCCCCTTCTCCACCGTTCCCCTCGTGGGGGCCAGCGGCGCCATCGCCGGGGTCCTGGGAACCTACTACATCCTATTCCCCCATGCCCGCATCCTCACCCTGGTGCCGCTAGGCTTTTTCATCACCTTTGTCCACCTGCCGGCGGTAATTTTCCTTGGCGTTTGGTTCATCCTGCAACTGTTCAACGCATCGCTGCAGGGAGTGGCCATGGGGGCGCAGGCGGTGGCCTGGTGGGCCCATATCGGCGGATTTCTCGCCGGCGCCGGGATGGGCCTCCTCATCAGAAGAAAGATCTACTACGAGTACTACTAGCCCCCTAAGTAGCGGGAACAACGGGCACAGGAGTAAAGCCGACCCCGTCGGCGGCTACAAAGATATAGTTCACCCCGCCGCGCCGGCCCTGGAAGAGCTTCTCCCGCCCCTCGTCATGAATGTGGCCGTAGACGCAGTAGCTGACGCCGTAGCGCTCCAGCAACTCGGTAAAGCCGCTGGGGCTGGCCTGGCGATTGAATGGCGGGTAATGGAGTGCGGCAATGATCCGCTCATGGCCCGCCCGCCGCGCGCTCTCCAGGGAGAGCTCCAGGCGCACCAGTTCGCGCCGGTAGATCTTCTCATCGTGCTCGCTGTCAAAGCCCTCTTCGCCGGGGCAGATCCATCCCCTGCTGCCGCAGATGGCCCAGCCCTCGTAGACGTAGTGATCGTTCTGCAGGGCGGCCATGCCCGGCGGCAGCGCCGCGCGCACCTTGGTGATGGTAGACCACCAGTAGTCGTGGTTGCCGCGCAGCAGCAGCTTCCGCCCCGGAAGCGCGGCCAGCCAGTCCAGGTCGGCCAGGGCCCCGGAAAGCTGCATGGCCCAGGATATATCCCCGGCCACGATGACCAGGTCCTCTTCGCCGACGACGCGCCGCCAGTTGGCGGCGATCTTCGCAGCGTGGTTTTCCCAGAGGGGCCCGAAGATATCCATGGGCTTCTCCTGGTCATGCGACAGGTGCAAATCGGCAATTGCCCAGATGGCCATAAATTCACCCCACCCTATTTTTTACCATCCGCATCATCCCACATTTTTATACAATGACAAAAATAAAATTGGTTTTTATAAACATTCAGTTTGCAATTTTTAAATAATATGATACAATATTGACATATATATAAGAAGATGTTACTTTAAAACTCCACCAGGAGGGTTTGGCATGGCCAAAACAGCCAAAAGGGCTTCCACTTCAAGGCGGCCGCGCCGCTACCTGCGCAGCCGCATCACGCGCAACCTCATTCTGGATACAGCCAAAAAGGTGTTTATCAGCGAGGGCTACTCCAAGACCACCATCGCCAAGATCAGCGAAATGGCCAACGTGGGCTACGGGACGGTCTACAGCCATTTCAAGGGAAAGGACGACATCCTCAGCCGGGTGATCGACAATATCCTGGAAGATTTCTACACCCTGCTGGATATTGAATTCGCCCCCTCTAGCGTAAAGGAGGCGAAAAAGATCTTTTACAACCTCATGTTCACCGCCTTCACCTTGGCGGAGCAAAACCGCCCCATCCTGAAAGTTTACCGGCAGGCGCTGCGGCTTTCCGAGAACATGGACGCCCACTGGCAGGGCGTCAAGGAGCATTTTTACAAGGTCGCCAAAAAGTCGATCATCTACGCCCAGGATAAAGGGCTGGCCAAGCAGTTTGATCCGCAGATTGGGGCCAAGGGCTACGTGCTGCTCGTGGACCGCTTCTTCTGGGAAGTGGTGGAAGAGCGCGAGCCCGACGTGGAGCGCCTCTGCACCATCTTAACGGACATGGTCTTCCAGGGCTTCTTCAACCCTCCCGAGCCCTCCCAGGAAATAAGCGCCTAATCAACCCGGCCCCCGGCGGCAATAAGTTCAGGCGGCGGGTTCAACCGCTTTGGCTGTTCAGCCCGCCGTGTGGACGGCCCGCTTTTCCGTAAGCAGCCAGTCCACCCGCCGGTCCCAGGGCTCAACGGGGACATGCTCCACCAGCTGCAGTTCAAAGGCCAGGGCTACCAGGGGCACCCCGGGGCGCAGCCGGTTAAAGAAGCGATCGTAGTAGCCGCCTCCGTAGCCGAGGCGGTTCCCCTTCAGGTCAAAAGCCACTCCCGGGACAATGAGCAGGTCAATCTGGCAGGGAGCGACGGGGCGCAGCGCCTCCGGGCGCGGCTCGCGGATGCCGTAGGCGCCAGGAGCGAGATCCTTGGCGCAGTCAAGCAGCTCCGAGGGGATGAGCCTGCGCTCCTCCGGCACCGTCTTGGGGACAAGGACTCGCTTGCCGCGGGCAAGGCTCTCCTCAATCATCTCGCCGGTGTCCACTTCGCTGCCAAAGGAGAGAAAAAACATGATCGTGCCCGCCTCCCGGTACGGGGGCAGCTCCAGCAGCCGGCGGGCGATGGCCTTGCTCCAGGCGGCGATCTCCGACGCACTCAGGCGGTCCCGCCTGGCCAAAATCTCCTTGCGCAGGGCGCGCTTATGCATAGCCCTCTCCTCCGCGACGGCGGCAGAGCAGGTGCCGCCGGGCTCGCCTTTAGTGCTTAGTTCTCCTTTTTCCCCTTTGGTTCAAGCTTCACCAGCTCGTAGCGGCGGCTGCCCAGCCCCATCTCTTCGGCGTAGGCCAGCTGCACCCGGTAGTCGGTCTTGGGATGCAGAGCGCAGAATTTATCGCCCCCCGGTTCCAGGGCCTTTGGCAGCGCCGTGCCGGCAATCCCGCCCTGGGCATTGACTAGGTCCACCGAGGCCTGGTCTATGGCGACGGGGTCCGTGGAGGCAAGGATGCCGATGTTGGGCACTATGGGCAGGTCGCTCCAGGGGTTGCAGTCGCAGTCGGGAACCACGTCGAGCAGGAAGTTGAAGAAGACGGCGGCATTCTCCTTCCCCTGCAGCGCGCCCCAGGCATATTCCACCATGCGCTCGTTCATCTCATGCACCGCCGTCTCCCACTGCACCTTCACCGCCTCGTGGCGGCAGGAGATGATGCACTCGCCGCAGCCGGTGCATCTTTCCGGGTTGATCCTGGCTCCTGCGCCCTTCTCCAGCGTTATCGCCCCGGAGGCGCACCACTTCACGCAGGTGCCGCAGCGGCGGCATTTTTCCGCCCTGATCTCCGGCTTAACCGTGGAGTGCATCTTCTGCTTCCCCGCGCGCGAGCCACAGCCCATGCCCAGGTTTTTGATGGCGCCACCAAAGCCGGTCATCATGTGCCCCTTCACGTGGGAAAGGACGACCAGGGCGTCCGCCTCCACCACCGCCGCGCCGATCTGGACGCTGTCGAAGTGCTTCCCCTGGATCTTGATCTCATGATAGCTGCGGCCGAGCAGCCCGTCCATGATGATCACCGGGGCGCCCACGGTGGCGTAACTGAAGCCGTGCTGCAGCGCCGTTTCGAGGTGATCCACCGCGTTGGAGCGGCCGCCGGTGTAGAGGGTGTTGCTGTCGCAAAGAAAGGGCTTGCCCCCCGCCTCCCTGACCTTCTCCACTACCTTGCGCACCAGGACGGGGTTGATAAAGGCGGTGCCGCCCCTCTCGCCGAAGTGCAGCTTTATCGCCACCAGGTCGCCGGCGGAGATGCGCCGGGCGGCGCCGACGCGCTCGAAGAGGAGTTCCACCTTTCTAACCATGCTGTCGCGGTGAGACTGCGCCCGGCTCCCCGCGAAATAAACCTTTGGGAGCATAACCAACCCCTCCTCTCTCGCAATAGATGCACCGGTAATTTTTACGGAAGGCTGCTGCGGTCAGCTGGCAGAGATAACCGTCTTCATCCGGGCTGGGCCAAGCGGCCCCTGCACATCGGGCGGGGATAGAAGCCCGCCCCTGATATGGTAGTGCGTGTCAAGACCCCGCATAAAATTTTTTTCATCTCATGTTTTGTCCTAAAACTAGCCGAGACCAACAAGGTCGGCATAAAATTTAGTAAAGGCAGGTGAGGCTTTACGACGATTGATCAGCCTGATATACGCGGGTCGGTACCGCATGACTTAAGTTCGTCGGGAGCTGCCTCGATCTACAGACGTGAGTTC
>Ga0209608_1002645_pt1 | contig 12361 bp, 12 predicted proteins | sample AD_UKC130_MetaG_FD_184428 | JGI IMG/M metagenome (GOLD analysis project Ga0209608, IMG submission 184428) | Active sludge microbial communities of municipal wastewater-treating anaerobic digesters from Canada - AD_UKC130_MetaG (SPAdes) (version 2) | ecosystem: Engineered > Bioreactor > Anaerobic... | reverse complement strand
ATATTGAGCCATTTCAAATCTCCTCTCTTTAGGTATTGTTCACACCTTTATTCTAACTGAGGAATTTGGTAATGGCTCCCTTTATTTTTCAGAAAACCTTTTTACACAATTATAAGGACTTAACTAGCTGTTAAGGGTATGCTACCAAAGAATAGTTTAGGTAGAGCAATGATCAAAAAACTCAAAGTTTACAGGGGACCTGAGCATGTCCACCAGGCTCAAAAACCCGAGGTTCTTGAACTGAGTATATAGATAGAAGGGAGGCGCTGGCGTTAAATGGAGAAAGTGCAATATTACGGAACAGGAAGAAGAAAAAAATCAATAGCAAGAGTATGGCTAGTACCTGGAGATGGAAAAATAACAATTAATGATAGAAGTCTTGATGAATACTTCGGGCTGGAAACTTTGAAAGTTATTGTAAAGCAACCTCTGGTAATTACAGATACTCTAGGAAAGTTTGATGTTCTGTGCAAGGTTAGTGGGGGTGGTTTTACAGGCCAAGCTGGAGCCATAAGACATGGTATAGCAAGAGCATTGCTTCAAGCTGACGAAGAGTTCAGGCCTGCATTAAAGAAAGCAGGGTACTTAACAAGAGACCCAAGAATGAAAGAAAGAAAGAAGTATGGTTTGAAAAAAGCGAGAAAAGCACCACAATACTCAAAGAGATAATTGGTGTTTATATACATTCGAGTTTGTTCAAACTTACAAAATTTGCTTATTACAAGTGTATAACCGTCATTGGTTTGAAACCTTTGACAGTTTTTTTGTGAGCTTCAGCCTTTAGAGCCCGTAAAGGTAGGGAAACATAAAACTACTTGTTTACAGGTGGTTAAAATTTCATGTTCGCGACAAAAGATATTATTATGCAACAAAAATAGATGTTTTTCTTTGAAGGGAAAATTTAATCATTCACGAATATAAAAAAGTGTGAAAAACATCTAATGGAGTTGAAATATAAATGGATAAATGGAAGAAAATAAAAATAAAGCTTTTGACTCTTTCTGATAAAACTTTGAAATTCATCATGTTAACATGGATTATTATCACTATATTAACTATTCATGCGTTTACTACAAGTCAATTCACTGAACAGAAATTTAACAAAAATATGATTACCCAAAGGACAGTCTTTGATTATAAAACTAAAGAATTACCAAATAAGGTTGTTGAGGCTGAGAGAATTATATTTCCAAAGACACAAAATGTTATAGATATATATATTGAAACTACCATAACTGCTATAGAGCCTGTTAATGTTAAAGGTAATTATTCAATATTACTTAAAATAATAGCTGAAGGATTATGGGAACGTACTGAAACCTTGAAGGGTAAACAATATTTTAATAATGAAGGAGAAACCATAGAAATCATAAATCAAAAGGTTTCAATTGATTTAGACAAGATTTTTAATGATATTGAAATAATTTCTAATGAAATAATTGGCCATAGACCAAGCAAATTTCTACTAAATATTTTCCCGGTTATTGAAGGAGATATCACTTATGAAAGTAATGAGATAGATTTTGAATCAAATATGGTTATGAAATTTGAGTTTTCTCCAACTCAGGTTATTTTTACCGGAGAAAAGGAGTATTTGAAGCTGACCCCCATTGAAGAAGTAGAGGTGCTGGAACATAAAATGAACTTGGTTGGTCTGATGATACCTGTTCCAGTTTATAGGTTTATCACGCTTCCTATTTTTTTAATTTCTTCTGGCTTTGTATTTCTGATAATAATATTTAAGATACAAATAAGAATTGAACAAATTACTGAAGCGGATAAGATAGAAAGGAAATATAAGAATAGGCTTGTTCCTATACAACAACCTATAGATTATAAAAATAAAATACATATTCCTCTGGGAAATATGGAATCATTGGTTAGGATATCAGATGAACAGGACAGGGGAATATTTAAATATCAATGTAATATAGAGAAAAAGGTTTTTTACTATGTTATTGAAAATGATTATATTTATACATATACCATTGATGAAAAAAGTAATACGGAAATAGAAAAAGTAATATAGCAATTTAGAAGAAATTTTAAGTTTAAACCCTCCTCGAATGCCCGAATATTACTCTAAAGTATACCATACTATTAGCCTGAAGTATAATTTTATAATTACACTTCCTGAAGCTGAAGAGTAGCCTACGGGTCCATGCATCAATCACTAAGATAAGAGATAATGTACTTGTCAAAACAAATAAAAATCAGGAGGGTATCTATATGAAAAAAGGTAAAATTTTAGTAGTGCTAGCACTTTTGCTAGTGTCAGCTGTAATGGCTTCCTTGGGAACCGGAGCAATAGATGTATTTTCGGCAAAACGTTCATCTAGTATGGTAGTTGCCAGTGACGCACAAGGTTTTATAGGAATCCAATCTAATTCACCTTATGCAAAGGTTGATAAAGAAGGAGCAATAACTTTCGATTTTTCTACAGCACTTGCTAAAGGATTTAATGCCCAATCTAAAACAGAGATTAACGATGTATTTACTGTTACTAATCAAAGTGCAGAGACAGTTTATGTATGGCTAGAAGCAGAGGGTTGGGATTCTTGGCATAATGCAGGACTAGAATATAGAATCCAAGAGACTAATGGAGAAGTTACAAATGTAGACGATTGGTATGGAAATACTCAACCGCAAGGGAAAAATTTACTTTCTAGTACTGGTATGAACTTTGTTAATGGTGTAGGTAAAATGGCATACGTAAAACTTGAACCTGGTGAATATTTTAAAGTAAAAATTCTTGTTAATACTGTGTTAAGTAATGGGTATGGAAGAGATGGTAAGGATTGGACTCATAAAGTTATATTCAAAGCAAATAAAGAAGCTCCAAAAAGACCATAATTAACATAATTGAATGAAAATTTTTAAGCTAACAAGTGTTATAATGAAACTTTAAATAATAACTAAAAATGGAACTTTAGATAATAACTAAAGTTCCATTATATATTTGTTTTGAATCATAAACTAAGATGCTTTTCGAATGGAGTTTAGAGATGGAAATATTGAAAAAAGTATTAAAAATAATTACATATATTATTGTAATTGGCTTAATAATAAATTTTGTGTTAATCATCGTATATAAAGATAATGAATCCAGACCTATTAGTTTATGGTGTGTATATTCGGAAAGCATGGAACCCACGATAATGACGAATGATGGGTTTATATTGATTTCCTCAAAAAACTATGAAATAGGGGATATCATTACATTTAAACCTAAAGTTTTGGAACAGCCCTATGTAACTCACAGAATAATCGGTTTAACAATGGATGGGAAATATATAACAAAGGGTGACAACAATATAATGACAGATCAGCAAGGAGGCGAACCTCCTTTGCAACAAGATCAAGTGATAGGAAAAGCATTGTGTATATTAGATAAACCTATAATCTTACCTAAGTTAGGTTTGCTATTCCAAAAATTGCAGAATGTTATATCAAAATTAAATATATTTACCATAATATCTATAATAATACTTATATATACTTTAGGGTATATACTGGATATGATATTTAATAAGGAGACTATTAGAAAAAATAAAAAGAAAAAAATTCGCTTGCTTGATATTGCACCTTTCTTTGATCCTGTGTTCTTTGTCATATGTATGATGATTATAATTAATACTCTATTTATTGGACAAACCATCAAGAGTTGGAAAACAGAAGATATATCATACATAGTAGTAAGTACGAAAGGTCTGCCTAATCCGGTATCGGGAGAGAAGTTTGAAAGAATCAAGAGCCTGGAGAATTCAACGATTATTCCATACTATACGATTTTAGAACCAACAGACAGTAATATGACTGTAGAACCAACGGTTTTGCTGATGCCTCCTAAAGAAAATGTTGATTATTTAGTATCCATTACTGCACCCGAAAAAATCGGATATTATGTACAGAAAATTGATATAAAAACATATCCTGGTTTGATTTCTCAAAAATTGCTGGAACAACTGTATTTAACAAATCCATTTATACCATTGATATTTATCTTTTCTCCTGGAATAACTCTTATTATAGTGTTATGTATCATATGGGTAAGAAGATGGGAAATCAATAAAAAATTGATCATGGACTGCATAATACCTCTTCGTATCATATTGAGGAAGTTTGTTTAAAAATAGGGAAATAAGATGATAAAAAATTTAGGATTAGCTACAGCTATTTACAAAATATTCATAAGATGTGAATGATAAAATAGAATTGACAGTTTTCGGTCAATAAGATTTTACGACATTTGCCATCATTTGTAAATATGGCAGCTCATTTACTGGAAATTAATCTTCATTTCTTAAAGAAAATATGTGAAAAAACATCTTTAGTTTAATCTAAAAAACACTTCATTATCCAAAACTGTCACGCAAGTCAAATAATGAAGTTAAATAAACCTTTCGGTATAATAAAGTAAAAAATACTGAAAGGAGCATGAATTTTGAAAATAGAGAAAGGATGGCGTATGTATACTGAAATAAACCAACTTATTGATATGGGACTTAATAAGTCTCAAATAGCAAGAAAATTGAATATTAGCAGGCCAACTTTAGATAAATACCTTGCTATGTCCCCTGATGAGTTTAATGAATATTTACTGGGATTAAAAGAGCGCAGCAAAAAGCCTGAGCAATTTAAGGAAGATATCTTATGCTGGTTAAAAGAATTTCCTGATATGTCAGCATCGCAGGTGTATGATAGGCTAGAAGAAAAATTTAAAGAGCTTTTCTTTTCCGAAAGCACACTAAGGCGATATATCCGTATTTTAAGGCAGAAATATGACATACCAAAAACAACAAATCAAAGGGAGTATGAAGCAGTTGAAGAACTTCCTATGGGCAAACAGATACAAGTTGATTTTGGTACTACAAAAGTGCGAAAAAACACGCTGGAAGAGATCAGACTGTATGTCATGTGCTTTGTCCTGTCTCATTCAAGATACAAGTATTGTGAATGGCAGGACAGACCGTTTAACAATAATGACATTATTAGGATACATGAAAATGCATTTGAATTTTTTGGAGGCATGCCCGAAGAAATTGTGTATGACCAGGATCATTTGATTTTAGTAAGTGAAAACCATGGTGATTTAATATATACTCAAGCGTTTTCAAGATATCTTCAAAAACGTAAGTTTAAAGTATACATGTGTAGAAAGGCGGATCCAGAAAGCAAAGGGAAGATTGAAAAAGTGGTAGATTATGTAAAAAACAATTATGCACGATATCGTACATTCTACAATATCGACCAGTGGAATGAAGATTGCTTAAGTTGGCTTAAAAGGAGGGGTAACGGGAAAATACACGGAACTACAAGAAAAATACCGGCTGAAGTATTTGCTGAAGAAAAGAAATACTTAAGACCGGTAGTTGATAAAATAAAACTTAATCCATCAGTATTAAGTTTAACCTATCAAGTTAAAAAAGACAATACCGTTCTTATTAAAGGCAACCGTTATACTGTTCCGAAAGGAACATACAAAGGACCTCACACATATGTAAAAATAAGTTACACAGATGATAATGAGCTATTAATTCTAGAAATTGATACGGATAAAAAGCTCGGTCAGTTCAAAATACCTTTGGATAAAGGAAATCTTGTTAGAAATAACGACCATAAGCGTGATAAAAGTGAGAAGATTTCAACCTTGATTGAACAAACATCTACTAGGTTTTCTGACCCTGACAAGGCAAGAAATTTCATGGAATTTATACGTTCCGAAAAGCCCAGGTATATCAGAGATCAGGTTCTGCTAATTCAGAAATCTATTAAGAATGTTCCAATAGAAGTCATGGACAAGGCTTTGGATTTTTGCGTAAGAAATAGACTCTATAAAGCTACAGATTTTCAGGATGCCATAAATCATTATCAGAAAGACAAATGTACTATGGATAATGACAATTTTGACATAAAAATACCATCGTTGACACAAGAAGAACTTGAAAAAATTAAAGTTACACCTAAAATACGTGATATTTCAGAGTATATTAACGCTTTAGGAGGAAAACAATAATGCAGACTACAATTGATAATCTTAAAATAATGCTAAAAACAGCAAATCTTCATCACGTTGCAGAACAAATTGAAGAGTTATTAAATATACCATTAGATCAATCTATGTCTTACGAGAAATTTCTGGAAAGGATTTTACAATGTGAAATAAAAGGCAGAGAAGAAAAGCGCTTTGAAAGGCGTTTAAAGTATGCTATGTTCCCGGAATACAAAACACTTGATGAATTCGATTTGAATGAACAACCTTCACTAAGCAGACGGCAATTTAATCAACTTAAAGAACTTAGCTGGGTCGAGCAGGGTTACAACCTAATCCTGCTTGGACCTACCGGAGTAGGGAAAACGATGCTTTCCGTAGGTCTTGGTATTCATGCAATTAACAGTGGCTATAAGGTTCATTTTGTAACAATGAATGATCTTGTATATATTCTTAAGACTCAAGAAATCTTAAGGACTTCTAGGGTAAGATATAAGAGAATTATTGAATCAGACCTGGTTATCATTGATGATCTGATGTTTATGGCAATGGAAAAGCACGAAGCAAATCTGTTTTTTCAACTTATTAACAAGCTTTACGGACAATCTTCAATCATTATTACATCTAACAAAAGTCCTGATGATTGGGGTGAATTGCTTGGAGATCCTGCTATTACAACAGCCATTTTAGATCGTATAGTTCATAAATGTGAAGTTTTAAATCTAAATGGTGATAGTTACAGATTGAAGCATCGTCAATCCATTTTTGTAAGAAATTAGGTGTAAAAAATTATTGACCGAAAATTGTAAAAAAGTACTTGACATTCACATAAGAATTATTGTATACTTTAAATAGGAAATGAATATTTAGGATACAATGAAGCATATATTCTAGTATATGCTGAGTTAGTGGTACAACCTACCAATGAGATAAAATTCTTATTGGTTTTATTTTTGAAAGTAATTCCAATAAGTACAGTTTTATCCAAATATGTCTATAATCTAAGACATAAAAATACCATATGAATTATACGAGCCTGTATTGGAAGAGGGATTAGACAGGATGAAAAGAAGAAGAAAAAAAATGCTGGTATCATTAAATTACATAATAATATTAAACATGCTAATTTTATTATCGATTGCTACTTCCAGAAGCAGCTTTGGAATAGATGTCTTCCAGGCGGAAAGGGAAGTAAACGCCAGAGTTGTTTCCAACGATAAAGCTTTTGTTGGGATAATACATGACGAGGTCTACAAGGTTGTATATCCTAATGAAAGTAAACATATTAGCTTGTGGATTAAAAATAACTTACCTTACAAAGCAGCATATGAATTAGTTTTATCAGGCCTGCTGATTAAAGATTTTGAACCAGGTAGCTTTAGTTTGTATCCTGATGAAGAGCAATTGATAGAAATCAAACTGTTAGATTTAGAAGAAATGTTAGATTTAAGTAAACTATTAGATTTAAACGAAGCCAATGAAAGAAGTTTTGATATCGAGGGTTACATATCTGCGGAATTTGATGATGGAAGTATAAATGCAAAATTCCGATTTGAAGTAATTGTTGAGTTGCCAAAAGAATTAGTTGAAAGCAAGATTTTACATGATGAAACAAATAAAAAGTCGGAAGAAGATATTAACGAAGCAGATGTTAATAAAGAAAATGCAATTGAGGGAGATGTTATCGAAAGAGATGTTGTTGAAGAAGATGCTAACAAGGAAGATGTTATCGAAGTAGATGAGAATAATGAAAAAACAACGGAAATGGAAACAATAAATGATAAAAATTTACCAGGAGAAACCGAAAATCAATCTAATTCAAACGAATTAATGATTGATTTAACAGGAAAAACAGGGGTTGATAATGCTAACGACGAAATCACGGAAAACATACTAACAAATATAATTAAAGATGAAAACATAGAATCAAAAACAATTGCAAGCGATGATAATGTTAATGAATGTCGGAATTGATACAAAATATTAAAAATAATGCAAATGATTATTTAATCGATCACAGATATTTACAAATTTTACAGATTAGGGTTGGTAAAATAATTGTTGGACAACCCGGTATATAAATAATGCTTTTGGGAACGAGGAAGCATGTACCGTAACATGGGCACCTGGTACATGTGGAGTTAGTGGTGCAACCGACCAATGAGATTAACTATCTTATTGGTTTTTTTATTTCTATATCGTAGCATCTGGGAAGGGATTTTATGTTGGAGACACTTGTAAATAAAATAGCAAGTAACAGTACAAGAGAAATTAAGGTCATATACTTGTATAGGTACCTTTCATGGTTCTTTACTTCAATATTTTACTTATTTAATTTTAATAATCACATGGATCAGACAGAGTTCTTTCTCTTTAGAATAGTAGTAATCATCATTCTATTCATAACATCCGGAATTGTTACAAATTTATATGCCAGATATTCAAAGAATTCAAAGGCGATCAAGAGCCTCGTTTTAACTGAAACTGTGGGAATTTCATTGCTATTAATACCTACAGGGGGATTGGACAGCCCTTTTATCTGGTATGCGATGAATCCCGTATTAGTTTCTGCAAGCTTTTTAAAAGAAGCGTTTTGTTGGTTTAATCTCATTTTCTATCTGACAGTCTCAACCAGTATATCTTACTTCATTTTTAATACTGAGAATAATACAGCTATTAATATCTTATCTGCTAATTCGCACCTGATCCTTATATTTATATTGATGACTTTAGGATTACAATTAGTATTGAAACTGGCTCATGAGCTAAATAACGAGAGAAATAATCTTAGAAAGAGAAATTATCAATTAGCAGAAGCAAATGAAAAAATTAAAGAATCCATGGAGCATATTATGTCACTCTATCAGGCAGTTGAAATGTTTTCATCACAAGATAGTAAGGAAAAACTAATGAATACCATTATTTATTATGCAAAGGAACTAACAAAATCGAAAACTTCATTTTTTAAGCAAATAAACTTAAGTAACTCAAATAAAATCATTACATACGGAGATATTTCTCCGGATATGTATTTGCTAATAGAAAAGGAGTTAAGCAGTATTCTTGAAATGAAGGAAATAGATAAGAATGTAATAAATATAAGAATTCAGAATAGGATGTTTACTGTAAGTATTGTAAAATCCACATCAAGGCTATTTGGAATTCTAGGAGTAGAAATGGAAGAATCTCGAAAAGATGATTATTTATATAAAAAACTGTTTAGTTTTGTAACAGAATTAAGTGCTGTAATTCTTGAGAGGTTATTTTTAGAGGAAATTACTCAAAAATTGGTTGTAACGGAGGAACAAAATCGTATAGCAAATGAAATGCATGATAGTGTTTCTCAAAGACTTTTCAGTATCTCATGTGCAATACATGCTCTAGTTGCAAGGCATTCAAAGCTATCTGACAGAGAACTGCATAATCAATTAGTAAGAATCATGGAAAATTCAAATATGGCTGTGAAGGAACTACGATCTACTATATATAAACTAAGCTCAAAAAAGCAAGGAAGAAGTGCTTTTCAATCAGATATAAAAGATTACTTGGATAGCATTGCAAAATTAAATAATATTGATATCAGTTTTAAATGTTCCGGAGATGAAGATTTATTAACTGCAGTATTAAAAAAGGCAATATATAGAATTATAGCAGAATCAACAGGTAATTCCATAAGGCATGGTAAGTGCAGTGAAATTCGTATTGAACTTAATATAAAAGATACCTGTACTGAACTAATTATAGCTGATAACGGAAAAGGCTTTATTGTTGAGGAGGATGCAAGCAAACGAAACGGTCTTGGAATAGGTAATATAAAAAGACTGGTGAATTCATTTAATGGCAATATTAGCATTGACAGCGTATTAGGAAAGGGAACATGCATCATGATAAATATCCCGGGTGGAAACTTAGTCACTCTTGATGAAGGAGGTTTAGTAGTATGAGAATTGGCATAATTGATGATCATCCTCTGGTAAGGGAGGGGCTTATCTCAATTCTTTCATTACATGAAGATTTTGAAGTTGTGGGTGAAGCAACGAATTGTCAGGAAGGCATATTTATGATAATGGAGAAAAAGCCGGAAATTGTACTCATTGATCTGAAACTTGGAAATCAATGTGGTCTAGATATTATAAGAGAAGTGAAGAATAAAATAGAATGTAAATTTGTAATACTTACTTCATCAGCTGAACAGAGTGATTTTATGCAGGCAGAGATTTTAGGTGTTCATGGATATATTCTGAAAGAAGCCCTTCCTGAAGAACTTATATATGGATTAAGATTGATTTATAAAGGTAGGAAATATTATGATCCAGGCCTTGTAAGGTTACAGATGTATAGGGATAATGATCCTCTTGAATTGCTTACACAAAGGGAGAAGGAAGTTTTATTGGCTTTAGGAAAAGGGTTAAGCAATAAGGAAATATCTCAAAAACTATATGTGACAGAACATACTGTAAAAAAACATGTAAGTCAAATTCTATCAAAACTAAATCTTACCAACAGAACCGATGCTATTATTTTCGCTTATAACAAAGGGTTAATAAGTTGACAAATCTCTGAAAATCAGTGAAGTGTAGCTTTTGTAAATGTTTCTAGTTTATTTACAATTTTTGCTCATGCTGCTCTCCCCTTGATTCTCTTTTATTATAAATATAAAATTAAGTTGTAGATTTAAAAGGAAGGAAGAAAAATAAATGTTGCTAGTAAAAAACGGAAAAATAATAACAATGACAGATACTGATTATGAGAACGGTTACATAATTGTAAGTGACGGCAAGATAGTAGAAGTTGGCGAAGGTGACAATTATTTAAAAAATGAATTATATGTTAAACACAACAATTGCACTGTTATAGATGCTAAAGGTAATTATGTTTTGCCCGGCTATATTGATGCACACTGCCACATAGGTATGTGGGAGGATTCCCTTGGCTTTGAAGGAGCGGACGGAAATGAGGCTACTGATCCTGTGACACCCCACTTAAGAGCAATAGACGGTGTTTATCCATATGACAGATATTTTACTGAGGCAAGGGAAAATGGTGTAACAACGGTAGTAACAGGACCTGGAAGTGCAAATGTAATAGGAGGTCAGTTTGCAGCTCTTAAAACATATGGAAAAAGAGTAGAAGACATGATTGTTAAGGAACCTGTTGCTGTGAAGGTAGCTTTTGGAGAGAATCCAAAATCAGTTTATGGTAAAGATAAAAAAATGCCTTCTACCAGGATGGCTACTGCTGCAATTCTTCGCGAGAGCTTAATGAAAGCACGAGAATACAAGAAGTTAAAAGATGAAAGCGAAAAGGACGAGTCTGCAAAAGAGAAGTTCAAGTATGATATGAAGATGGAAGCTCTTGTAAAAGTATTAAACAGGGAGATTCCCATAAAAGCACATGCTCACAGAGCCGATGATATACTTACAGCTTTAAGGATTGCAAGAGAATTCAATATAAACATTACAATAGAACATTGCACTGAAGGACATTTATGTTTTTTGCAAGTGAGATCTCCCCACTTTTGCAAAATTTTTTCCCCAGGCACCGGTGGGGAATTTTTATGTAAACCCAGTGACTTTCCCGTAAGTTTTTTATGTGTTTAGTACAGCTTCGCGCATCCTGTTGCTCTGGCCGGGAAACAGTAGCAAGTGACAGTGATGAAGTAGCCGGTCGATAATGGCGCCTGTCATCTGCTCGTCATAGAACACGTTCACCCACCTTGAAAATTCTATGTTGGTATTGATGATCACCGATTTGCGTTCATAACACTCGGATATGACCTCAAACAATAACTGCGCTCCTATACGGTCGAGGGGGACGTAGCCCCATTCGTCACAGATCAAAAGATCTGCTTTATTCAGGTCCTTCAAGAAGCCTGACAATGTTCCGGCTTTCTTTTGTTCCGCCAGCCTGTTCACGAGCGCTGATGTCCTGAAAAATCTCACCTCCAATCCCTTCTTGCAGGCCTCTACACCTAAAGCAATTGAAAGATGCGTCTTTCCTGTGCCCACATTGCCGTACATGACGATATTGTGTTTGTTTTCGATAAACTCGCACTCTTTAAGATATTCCGGAGTAACGCCACTGGGCAGCTTTACTTCATCAAACCGGAAGCTTTCAAATGTCTTTATGGTATAGAAACCTGCTTTTTTCAGCAGTTTGTCTTTCTTCAGTTCTTCACGATGCCGGATCTCTGATTGAAGAAGTTTAAGCAGGTATTCCTGGTGGCTGACTGCCTGTATTTTACCTGACATCTCCACTATGTTCCGGCTGAGGCGAAGCCTTCTGCAACATGCTGCAATATCAGATGTCAGCATTTTTCTTCACCTGCCTTGAGACTTCTGTCATATGCCATAAAATCAGGCACATATC
>Ga0209608_1002642_pt1 | contig 12368 bp, 6 predicted proteins | sample AD_UKC130_MetaG_FD_184428 | JGI IMG/M metagenome (GOLD analysis project Ga0209608, IMG submission 184428) | Active sludge microbial communities of municipal wastewater-treating anaerobic digesters from Canada - AD_UKC130_MetaG (SPAdes) (version 2) | ecosystem: Engineered > Bioreactor > Anaerobic... | reverse complement strand
TTCAATTTTGGAATATATGATATCTTTTTGGACAGGAACAGGAGAAGGTGTATGGGAGAGACGATCTATGGCATGAAGAGGACCCACATGTGCACTGAACTCAGTGCGGCAGACGTGGGGAAAAAGGTAACTGTGATGGGATGGGTCCAGAAACGGAGGAACCTCGGCAGTTTGCTGTTCATCGACCTGAGGGACAGGACGGGTATAGTACAGCTGGTTTTCAACGACCAGACTGAAAGAGGGCTCTTTGAGAAAGCTGAAACTGTCAGAAGCGAGTACGTGATCGCTGCTTCCGGGGAAGTGGCCAGGAGAGCTCCGGAGGCTGTAAACCCGTCAATGAAGACAGGCGAGATCGAGATCATCGTCAGCGAACTGAGGATACTGAGCAGGGCTGAGACGCCTCCGTTCCATATAGAGGAGAATTCTGACGTAAACGAGGCCATGAGGCTGAAGTACAGGTACCTTGACCTGAGAAGGCCTGATATGCAGGCCAACCTGATACTTCGCCACAAGGTGGCAAAGATTGCAAGGGATTATTTCGACCAGAACGGTTTCCTGGAAATAGAGACGCCCATACTTATAAAGAGTACCCCGGAAGGCGCCAGGGACTATCTTGTCCCCAGCAGGGTGCATCCGGGCAAGTTCTATGCGCTGCCCCAGTCGCCCCAGCTGTTCAAGCAGCTGCTGATGGTGGCAGGCTACGACCGCTATATCCAGATTGCGAAATGTTTCAGGGATGAGGACCTGAGGGCAGACAGGCAGCCTGAATTCACGCAGATAGACCTGGAGATGTCTTTCGTAGATGTGGACGACGTTATATCGATCAACGAAGGATTCGTCAAGAGGCTCTTTAAGGAAGCGCTTGGAGTGGAGATCGAGACTCCGTTCCTGAGAATGCCTTACCAGGAAGCCATGGACAGGTTTGGCTCGGACAAGCCGGACCTGAGGTTCGGGATGGAACTTGTGAATGTATCGGACCTTGTCGAAGGCTGCGGTTTCAGGGTATTTGCCGATGCAGTCGCCAACGGCGGAAGCGTAAGGGCCATTAACGCCAAGGGCTGCGCTAAGTTCAGCCGGAAAGAGATCGACAGCCTGGGTGAGTTCGTAAAGACGTACGGGGCAAAGGGACTGGCGTGGATAGCCGTGGAGGAAGGCGGCGTCAGGTCGTCCATAGCGAAGTTCTTCAGCGAGGAAGAGATGGATGCGCTGCTGAAGAGGACAAGCGCGGAGCCCGGCGACCTGGTCCTCTTCGTCGCGGACAGGAACCAGGTGGTTTATGAATCGCTTGGTGCGCTGAGGGTCGAGATAGCGAAGCGGCTTGGCATATTGAATGACAGGGAGTTTAAGTTCCTTTGGGTGACTGAATTCCCACTGTTCGAGTTCGATGAGGAAGAGAACCGATGGGTCGCAAAACACCATCCATTCACTTCGCCAATGGATGAAGACATAGAGTTCCTTGAGAGCGATCCCGGAAGGGTACGCTCGAAAGCTTACGATATCGTGCTGAACGGCACTGAGATCGGCGGCGGCAGCATAAGGATACACATGCAGGATCTGCAGCAGAGGATGTTCAGGCTGCTCGGCCTTTCGCAGGAGGAGGCGCAGGCCAAGTTCGGTTACCTCCTCGAGGCGTTCAGATACGGTGTGCCGCCGCATGGAGGCATGGCATACGGCCTTGACAGGCTGGTCATGCTTATGGCCGGCAGGAACAGCATCAGGGACGTTATAGCATTCCCGAAAGTGCAGAATGCGTCCGACTTGATGATCGAAGCGCCTGACACCGTGGATCCGAAACAGCTCGAGGAACTCTGCCTCAAAGTAACTGAAAACTAAGATTCCAGGAGATGTGGGGATGACCGGAGAAAACGGAAAAACTGCAAGACCGGGAAACCAGGAAATGGATGACAGCAGAATGACCGACGGTGTAAAATCTACCGATGCTGTCGGTGGAAAAGCCGCCGAAGAGATGACCAGCGGGAAAGCCGCCGAAGAGACTGTCTACTTCAAATGGACCTCCGGCACGGATGAGTCAGGCAGGGAAATGAAGGGCAAGGAAACGGCTGACGGGATAGCCGCCGAAGAGATGGCCGGCGGGAAAGCTGCCGAAGAGACGGTCGACGGGGAAACATCTGCCGAAGGAAAGACCGGCGGAGAAACCCCCGACAGGGAAAAGACAGGCGGGAACAGGAAGATAAGCGAAGCCCTGGACTGGTTCCTTCACGTTGCTGTCGCTGTGATCGTCAGCCTGCTTTTCGTAACGTTCGTGGCACAGAGGACGATAGTCCATGATATATCGATGGAACCGACGCTGAAAGACGGCGACAACCTGCTGGTTGAAAAACTAAGTCCGCGGTTCGGCTGGCTCAAAAGAGGGGACATCATTGTATTCAGGTTCCCCGGGGAGAAGAGGCAGCTCATTAAGAGGCTCGTAGCAATAGAAGGAGACAGGGTACAGGTCATAGATGGCAAATTGTATGTAAACGGGGAACTGTCGCTGATCGGTCTGCCTGAGGAGCCGGTAACTCCGCAGGGAGATCTGCCCGAATATACGGATCTTACGGTTCCTGAAGGCATGGTCTATATACTGGGGGATAACAGGCTGCACAGCCTGGACAGCACTGATTTTGGCCCGATCGACGTTAGTTGGATAACCGGGCGTGCCATTTTCCGTTTCTTCCCTTTTGGCAGGTTTGGCACGATAGATTAAGTATCAGGCTGCGTGGGTCATTCCTTCGGCCTGATGGACATGGTTTCGGGCTAGTATTCGTGTATTTTGGGAGATCAGATGAGCAGGCTTTATCATATGGGCCTGGATGTAGGCTCCACAACGGTTAAACTCGTTGTGATGGATGGAAATGACAATATACGGTACAGCAAGTATCAGAGGCACTTTTCCGATATAAGGAAAACTATCTTTGAGCTTGTTGATGAAACCTGTGCGATATTTGACGGTGATGACCTGACGGTGACGCTGACAGGTTCCGGGGGTATTGCGGTTTCCCAGTGGCTGGGACTTCCCTTCGAACAGGAAGTGGTCGCGGCCGCCGGCGCTGTCGGGAGATTTATCCCGCAGACTGATGTGGCCATCGAGCTTGGCGGTGAAGACGCGAAGATCACGTTCTTCAGGGGCGGGATAGAGCAGCGGATGAACGGTACATGCGCCGGCGGCACCGGGGCGTTCATCGACCAGATGGCTTCGCTGCTCGAGACTGATGCCTCCGGGCTCAATGAACTTGCAGCAAGACACAGGATCATCTATCCCATCGCTGCAAGATGCGGCGTTTTTGCGAAGAGCGACATTCAGCCGCTGCTAAATGAAGGAGCGGCAAAAGAGGATATCGCCGCATCTGTATTCCAGTCTGTCGTAAACCAGACCATAAGCGGACTTGCGTGCGGAAGGCCGATCAGGGGGAATGTGGCCTTTCTCGGCGGTCCTCTGTATTTTCTTTCAGAGCTCAGGAAAAGGTTCATAGAGACACTCGGGCTTGGCGATGACCAGGTGATATTCCCGGAGAATTCGCAACTGTTCGTTGCCATGGGCGCCGCGCTGGCTTCGAAAAAATCGAAGCCCATGAGTTTCAGGGTATTGCGCGGGAAGCTCGATGCCATCGATACGTTCTCGGCTCAGGAAATCGAAAGGCTCCGGCCGCTTTTCAGGGACGAAACAGAACTCGCTGAGTTCAAACGCAGGCATTCGAGGCATAAAGTCGCAAGGAAGGATCTGGCGTCCCATCGCGGACCGTGCTACCTTGGGATCGACGCCGGCTCGACAACGACGAAGCTGGCCCTGATCGATCCTGACGGTGCGTTGTTGTACAGCCATTATGGCAGCAACAAGGGCAGCCCTTTGAAATCAGTCATTAAGGAATTGAAGAACCTCTATTCCAGGATGCCTGAAGGCGCCTGGATCTCGAATTCGGTCGTCACAGGCTACGGGGAAGGCCTGGTCAGGGCAGCTTTGCGCGTGGACCTGGGAGAGATCGAAACGATAGCCCATTACAAGGCGGCCGAGCATTTCCTGCCGGGGGTGGAGTTCATCCTCGACATCGGCGGCCAGGACATGAAGTGCATGAAAGTCAGGAACGGCGTCATCGAAAACATCATGCTCAACGAGGCATGCTCGTCCGGATGCGGTTCCTTCATTGAAACATTCGCAAATTCGCTAAACATGAGCGTCGAGGAATTTGCCGGAGAGGCGCTGCTGGCGCAGAACCCGGTGGACCTGGGCTCCAGGTGCACTGTCTTCATAAATTCCAGGGTCAAGCAGGCCCAGAAGGAAGGCGCCACTGTGGGCGATATCTCGGCGGGCCTGTCCTATTCCGTTATCAAAAATGCGCTGATGAAGGTCATAAGGATAAAGGATCCCAGGGAAATCGGCAGGAAGGTCATCGTACAGGGCGGTACCTTCTATAACCTTGCGGTGCTGAGAAGCTTCGAACTGATTTCCGGAACAGAAGCTGTGAGGCCTGATATTGCCGGTATCATGGGCGCATACGGCGCCGCGCTGATAGCCCGCGAACGGTCTTCGGAAGGGCAGCGTAGTACCATTATGGGCTCTTGTGAACTGGAAAATTTTGAGACCGGGATAGCTATGGAGCGATGCGGGAAGTGCAGCAACAACTGCCTGCTGACCATCAACAGGTTCACCGACGGAAGGGTATTTGTTTCAGGAAACCGCTGCGAGAGAGGCGCAGGCGGCGAAGTGACTAAAAATGACATACCGGACCTTTTCGATTTCAAATACAGGCTGCTGACTTCATATAAGCCGCTGAGCGAGAAAGAAGCGGTGCGCGGCGTCATTGGCATACCGCGTGTGCTGAACATGTACGAGAACTATCCCTTCTGGCATACTTTCTTTACCGAACTGAAGTTTAGGGTCGTGGTTTCGCCGCGTTCATCCAGGAAAGTATATGAAATGGGAATAGAGACTATGCCGTCCGAGTCGGTCTGCTACCCTGCCAAGCTGGCACACGGGCATATAATGAGCCTCGTCAGCATGGGCGTCAAAAACATATTCTACCCGTGCATACCTTATGAAAGGAAAGAGGACGAAAAAGCCGACAACTGCTATAACTGCCCCATCGTAACGTCCTATTCGGAAGTCATAAAAGCGAACATGGATGTTCTGAGGGAGAAAGGCATCAACTATATAAACCCGTTCCTGCCGTATTTCGATAAGCGTGGCCTTGCTGAAAGACTGTATGAGGAACTGAAGGGGTTCGGACTCACGAAGAAGGAAGTGGAGACGGCAGTGGAAAAGGCCTGGGCTGAGGATGAGCGGGTCAAGGCAGCTATAAGGGAAAAAGGCGCTGAGGTGCTTGCATGGCTCGAAAAGACGGGACGCAAAGGCATCGTGCTTGCCGGAAGGCCTTACCATATAGATCCGGAGATCAACCACGGCATCCCGAACCTGATCGCTGATCTGGGAATGGCGGTCCTGACGGAGGATTCCGTCGCACATATGGCGGAAACGGCGCGTCCCCTGCGCGTGGTCGACCAGTGGATGTACCACACGAGGCTATATGCGGCTGCGACTTTCGTAGGGACCAGGGACGACCTGGAGCTTGTGCAGCTCAACTCTTTCGGCTGCGGACTCGATGCCGTGACGACGGACCAGGTACAGGAGATACTGCAGGCGGCCGGCAAGATATATACGGTACTAAAAATAGATGAGATAAGCAACCTCGGCGCTGCAAGGATCAGGCTGCGTTCACTCAAGGCGGCGATGGAAGAGAGGAGCAGGAGCGGTTACAGCCGCAGGGCTGAGAAATACAGCTTCAGGAAGGTGCCGTTTACCGGGGAGATGCGCAAACGCCACACCATACTGGCGCCTCAGATGTCGCCGATACATTTCCGGTTCGTGCAGGAAGCTTTCAGGGCGTCCGGATACAATATCGAGGTACTGCCGTCCGTTGACAGGGCGGCTGTCGATGAAGGCCTGAGGCATGTGAACAACGACGCCTGCTATCCTTCGATCCTCGTCACCGGACAGATCATGGAGGCGCTGAAATCCGGTAAATACGACGTAAATAACGTGTCCGTGATCATCAGTCAGACAGGCGGAGGCTGCAGGGCGACCAACTATATAGGATTTATACGGAAGGCCCTGAAGGATGCGGGCTTCGGGCATGTTCCCGTGATCTCGCTGAATGCGCTTGGGCTTGAAAAGAACCCCGGGTTCAAAATAACGCCCGGACTGCTTAACAAGGCGCTGATCGCGCTGGTATACGGCGATCTCTTCATGCGCCTGCTGTACAGGGTGCGGCCGTATGAGAAGATAAAAGGCTCGGCAAACCAGCTCTACGAAAGCTGGATCGACCGCTGCATCGAATCGGTCAGAAGCGGGAAGCACAGCGTATTCAGGCGGAACATCCGTCAGATAGTCGAGGATTTCGACAACCTGGAACTGGTCGATGTGAAGAAACCGCGAGTGGGCCTGGTCGGCGAGATCCTCGTGAAATTCCATCCCACGGCGAACAACAACGTGGTGGACCTGGTCGAAAATGAAGGTGCCGAAGCAGTCATGCCTGACCTGATCGACTTCTTCCTGTACTGCGCTTATGGCTCGATCTACAGGCGCAGGTACCTTTCCGGGCCGCTGCTGTCGGAACTGGCCAGCAGGCTGGCGATATGGGGGATAGAACTTTACAGGAGATACATGAAGCGTGTGCTGAGTCACAGTAAACGGTTTGAGCCGCCTGCAACCATATACGAACTTGCTCGGAAGGCCTCCGGAGTGCTCTCGCTGGGCAACTGCACGGGAGAGGGCTGGTTCCTGACGGCGGAGATGATAGAATTGATTGAGCAGGGCGCAGCCAATATTGTATGCATGCAGCCATTTGCCTGCCTGCCCAACCATGTGACCGGAAAGGGCATGATAAAGGCATTGAAGAGAAAATACCCCAATGCCAATATAGTTGCCGTGGATTACGATCCCGGAGCCAGCGAAGTCAACCAGGTGAACAGGATCAAGCTTATGCTGGCTGCCGCATTCAGGAACATGGAAGATTGCGAAACTGAAACAGAAGCTGAAGTTTCTGCCGCGGCCGGCCAGGGATATGAAACCGCACCAGTCAAAGCAACGGCAGCGGATAAGGCTTCGGCGTGCATAATACCAGCGGTGGGCAAAGCAGCGGCTGATGAAGCTTCGGCAGGCAAGGCACCGGCATCGGGCAGAAAATCCACTGCGACGCAGAAACATTACGGGAACGGCGATCCGGAGAGATTCAGCGGCTAAGGATCTGGCCCAAAGGCCCATATACAGGCCAACGGCGGCAAACAGTGTGACGGTCGACAGCGAAAGCGGTCAAATCAGCGGATCATTCGTGCGGTCCGGTCAAAGCGATGGACCGGGAACTGCGTATAAAAAAGGCGGCCATTTAACTCTGAGCCGCCTTTTTATCTCATTCTTTTTTCGATTCTTATTTATTTTTTCTGATTCTTCTTTATTCAATTATATTACCCTGTTACTTTGTATTGCTTATCTGCATTCTGCGCTTCCGGACCCATCGAGTACTTACATTGCCGCCGTTGATATCAGCACGGCTGATTCCCTATTTACGCAGCCTTTTCTTTTTCATCGAAGCCATCCTGGCATTATGCTTCTTTATCGAATAATGCATTGCAACAGCAAGGAGCCCGGTCAAAACTATCGTTGCCGCAAAGAAAATCAACTGAGCAGACATTTTTCCGTCAACCTTTCTGCGTTATTTTGTCGATAAAGCTATCAATTATTATAAATGCTGTCTGCCAATGAATGCAATACGTTTGCGGCAAGCCGGATCTTTCCGGGAAATTGCACATTGTCCCGCATCAGGATTTGGTCGCTTTGTACAAACACTGTCCAGGTCTCTGGAGTTTTTAGTTATCATAATGCCCCGTTGTATTTGAATATGATTTTATATGATCGTTGATGAGCATTATGTATTCAACTGATGAAGGCTGCTGTGCAGCCGACCGGAGGAAAGAGATGAACATCAATCAGAGACAAAACATATATGAGAAACCACTGAAAAAAGCCGCAAATTCGCTCATGTTCCTGATTCTCCCCGCCATTGCAGTGTTCATCGGAATTCAGTTCGGGAATCTCTGGTACCATCTCGATATCAACATCATCGACAACATCGACGTTGAAAATTTCAAGAAGACCATAAGCTTTTCGCTGCCTATCATTGAGACAGTGTATAACAGCGGGAAATCAAGCGTTTCGTTTTCAGGTGAGATAAAAGAGCTTTTTACAGGCTTATTCGGGTTCGATCTTCAGACGCCGTCCACCATTTTCAGTGCCCAGTCAGCCCTGTTCAGGTACTACCAGGATATGCAGGAAGCCAACAGCCAGGGCTCCGGCAGCAGGCCGATGCAGGAAGAAGATGGCCACCGGAAAGACACCGGCACCGGAAACAGGCCGGGACAAGGAACTGCGCCGCAGGAAGGCGATACCGGACAGGACACCGTGCCGCATGATAATGCCGCAGAAGACGGGACTGTACCGGATGGGAACGGCACGGGGCAGGACGGAAAGGATGGGACAGCGGAAAACGGAGGGACAGGCGACAGAAGTGAAACGGTAACGGAGAGCAGTATAAACTCTGACACCTGGCCCGGTTCTTCGCAGGCGTGGGCCAGCAGCATAAGCTGGGAAACGGAAGAAGAGAAAGATGACGGAACCGATATCATGGAGTTTAAGAAGATCGCGATAAGGAACAATACGAGGTACAAAATCGATGTTGAGGAACTGCTGAAGAAGCCGCTCAAACTCGATATGTCAAAAAAGGGCCCGAAAGTGCTCATTTATCATACGCATACAAGCGAGAGCTATGTACTGAAGGAATCCGACCTGGGCAGGAAGGATGTCCCGAGCTTCAACAGCAATCCCAAGTATAATGTGGTCAGGGTTGGCGAGGAACTTGCCAGGCATCTCAGGAAATACGGCATCGAGACCCTGCATAACGGCACGGTACATGACAAGGTGCGTGACGCTGCTTACAGCGTATCCATCGACACTCTCAACAGCTATAAGAAGAGCTATCCTTCGATCCAGGTATATATAGACGTCCACAGGGACGCGGCCGGGAGCGACAAGCCAAAGCTCCGCCTCACGAAAGAGATCAACGGGAAGAACTGTGCACAGATAATGTTCGTGGTCGCCGCCGAAGGGACGCTGCCACATCCCAAATGGAAGGAAAACCTCAGCTTCGTGCTGAAACTGCAGCAGAAGCTCAACGAAAAATACCCGGGGCTCGCGAGGCCGATCTGGATAGTTGAGGCACGCTACAACCAGCATATATCCACCCAGTCCATCCTCGTGGAGGTGGGCGGAGACGGCAACCTGCTCAGCGAATGCCTTGAAAGTACCAGGTACCTCGCTGAAGTCCTGCACGAAGTGATGGAGGAGTGGAGCTGAAGTTGGGGACAGTTCTTCGGGTCCAGGGGCAGGAGACAGTTCTTCAGAATCGGGGGAACGGGCAGGTGCAGGGACAGTTCTTCAGAAATGCTAATAATCCGGCACCTTTGTGGGCACAGCTATGAATATCCGAAGTTGCGATGCCAATAATATATAAAAGCAGACCGGGCAAGGCGACGCCGGTCAGGGCCGCCAACGCCTGTGATCCTGATGCGGCAGCAAGATGCATTGCATGCCAGACTTAAAAAACACCCTGGTATCCGTGGTGACATCGCAATGGACGCAGAAAATTCCGCAATGAAAAGACTCGAATTCTACAGGCAGAAAAGGATGAGGCGAAAAAGAATCCTGATGGCTTTGGCGTTGCTCACATTTCTTATGATTGCAGGGACAGTGATAGTGGACAGGTCTGTGAACGGACTTGTATCCGGTGAACAGGTCTTTTCCCTTGTGGATGTCAAAAACCATGGGACAAGCCTGGAGATCACCTTTATGAATAACAAAATAGCAATAGATACCTCATACCTGGAACATGAACTTGAACGTCTGAAAAATCTTTGTCGAAGTCTGTTAAAATAGTGACATTTCCCGCAAGTTTTGATATTATTAGCTGGAATGATTTTCTTTGAAGCGGCGCGACATACGGTTCTGACCCGTTCGCTTTATACCTGTATCGGAGCGGCCGCTGCACTTATACTCTGCTGCAGCTTTGCCGCCCGGATCGCCCGGCAATCATATGATCGTTCATGGAATGCCTGAACGTTCAGCGTTTGCATGATTTTTTTCGATCATTCATACGTGGATCAGAACCGGGACAGCTGAAACTTACCGGTTATGATCCAGGATATATAGCCGGTTGTGCTTTAAGATCTATAATCAGATCGGTCATTATTTAAATTATACATACGAAGGAAGGTAGATAACATGAACTCACCATTGGTACTGGATGGCAAGGCGCTGGCAAAAAGCGTCGAACAGGAACTGGCGGAAAGGGTACAGAGAATAAAGGAGAAAACAGGTGTGACCCCGATCCTGGCTACGATTTTGGTCGGGAACGATCCTGCTTCGGTTACATATGTGAGGATGAAAGGCAATGCCTGCAGAAGGATCGGGATGGAGTCGCTCAAAGTGGAACTGCCGGAAGAGACGACCACACAGCAGCTGATAGACAAGATCCAGGAACTGAACCGCAATGAGAATGTACATGGCATTCTGCTGCAGCATCCCGTGCCGGATCACATCGATGAAATGGCATGCTTCCTCAGCATCGACGTTTCCAAGGATGTGGACGGCGTGAACCCGAATACCTTTGGAAGAATGGCAATGCAGATGGATTCGTTCAAATGTGCAACGCCTTACGGGATCATTACGCTGCTGAAACACTATAATATACAGATAGAGGGCAAGGAAGCGGTTGTGATAGGCAGGAGCCCGATCCTGGGCAAACCCGTGGCAATGATGCTGCTCAACGAGAATGCGACCGTCACCATATGCCATTCCAGGACGAAGGACCTGCCTGACGTGGTAAGGCGTGCCGATATCGTTGTGGCAGCAGTCGGCAAGCCCAAATTCGTTCAGGCCGACTGGATAAAGGAAGGCTGCGTGCTTGTCGATGCCGGATACAACCCCGGCAATATCGGCGACATAGATCTTGAGAACTGCATCAGCAAGTGTTCCGCATACACACCGGTGCCGGGCGGAGTCGGGCCGATGACCATCAACCGTCTGATATACCAGACTGTGGTATCGGCAGAGAAGAAGCTCGGGCTTGCATGAAGCCGGACCAGCATAGTGCCTGACTGCCCGGAACCATGCATGCGTGGAGCCGGGCCTGCATGTTAAAAGAGATGCCTTTATTTTGTCAGTTTCCGATGTTATAATTGTTTTGCATTTGTTGAGACGAGATTGACGAAGGGGAAGAACGGATGTCGGAAAACAGACAGGAAAATATTAGGAATTTCTGCATAATAGCTCATATAGACCACGGCAAATCGACGCTGGCGGACCGCCTCATCCAGATGACGGGCGTTCTGACGGAAAGGGAGATGCAGGAACAGGTCCTCGATACCATGGACATTGAGAGGGAGCGCGGCATAACCATCAAGGCGCAGGCCGTCAGGATGGTTTACAGGGCCCGGGACGGGCAGGAGTACATCCTGAACCTGATCGATACTCCCGGCCACGTCGACTTCAACTATGAAGTTTCGAGGAGCCTTGCGGCATGTGAAGGTGCCGTGCTTGTCGTGGACGCGTCACAGGGCATCGAGGCACAGACGCTGGCGAATGTGTACCTGGCGCTCGAGCATGACCTTGAGATCATACCGGTCATCAACAAGATCGACCTGCCAAGTGCCCGGACGGAAGAGGTCAAAAAGGAAATCGAGGACGTCATAGGGCTCGACTGTTCCGAGGCGCCCGAAATATCCGCGAAAAACGGCATAAACATCGAAGAGGTGCTTGAACAGATCGTAAAACACGTACCCGCACCGAAGGGCAGCGAGGACGAACCCCTCAGAGCGCTGATATTCGACTCTTTCTATGACAGCTACAAGGGCGTCATAGTGCATATCCGTATAAAGGAAGGGGCTGTCAGGCCTGGCGATACCATACGGCTGATGTCTACCGGCAAGGAGTTCATCGTGACCGAAGTCGGGTATTTCAGGCCGGGACAGTATGCGCCGTGCGACGTGCTCCTGGCCGGCGATGTGGGCTATCTGGCCGCAAGCATCAAAAACGTCAGGGATACGAGGCCGGGAGATACCATCACATTGGCGGACAGGCCGGCAAGCGAACCGCTGCCGGGATACAGGAAAGTGCAGTCAATGGTGTTTTGCGGCATATATCCCGCCGACGGGGCGAAATACAACGATCTGAGGGATGCGCTCGAAAAACTGCAGCTCAATGATGCTGCGCTCACATTCGAGCCGGAAACGTCGGGTGCGCTTGGATTCGGTTTCAGGTGCGG
>Ga0209608_1002641_pt1 | contig 12369 bp, 9 predicted proteins | sample AD_UKC130_MetaG_FD_184428 | JGI IMG/M metagenome (GOLD analysis project Ga0209608, IMG submission 184428) | Active sludge microbial communities of municipal wastewater-treating anaerobic digesters from Canada - AD_UKC130_MetaG (SPAdes) (version 2) | ecosystem: Engineered > Bioreactor > Anaerobic... | reverse complement strand
CTATGTTGCCGCCGATGCCGTCGGGTCAAGGCATCGGATAGATTACGAAATCGCCCTTCGGCGGATGGAAGTATCCGGCGCCGTGCTGACGACGACTGAGGCGGCCCTTTTTGAGTGGTGTGTCCGAGCCGGTACCGATCAGTTCAAAAAAATTAGCCGCTTGGTCCAGGAGAGCCTCCCAGACGAGTAGCCCTGCGGCGGCCCAAGTTTCTCGCCGGGGCATGTGGGGTTGCCTTTTGGGGGTGACTTTTTTGAAACGCGCCCAATTTTCTCTTGCTTGCGTTTCTCCAAAAATTTTGACAAAATATGGCCAAGTCACTTGACAGTCATGCCACCCTGAAGTGTGTAGACTGGTTGTACTGGGTGAGGATTATCGATGTGGGTGGTCGTTGTACAGTGGAGATCTTTGCAGCTTGGCCGCCTGCCGCGAACACGTCTCTCATATTTTGGGCGTTGGTTGAGTTCCGACAACCATCAGTAAGGGAGGTCCCATCATGGAATTGCATTCTCGCGATGCTCTCATGTGTCGTTGCTGCGCGAACCGTCGTCGCTTCTTGAAAAGTTGCGCGGGATGCGGCGTAGCCGCGCTGGCGGCGTCTTCGCTCCGACTTGCTCCTGCTGAATCGCAGGAAAGTTCGGCAATTCCTGCGTCTTCTGATCGGGTTCGGGTGCGACTGGTTTTTGCCTGCTGGGCATTAGTTCAAGATCGGCCCACCTGGCCCCACATTGGACACGACATGAGACCGGAGATTGAGCGTGTGACCAATGCGCTGCGGGAAGGGTGCCCTGAGATCGAGTTTCTGCCGGTGGCTGCCCATAGTGTGGAAGATGCCGACAAGCTCTTGGCCCAACACGATGCCGACAAGATCGACGGCTATCTGGTTTGCAACATGAACAACTGGATCCAGGTCTTTCACAGAATTGCGGCATCCGGGCACCCCATGCTGCTGGCTGATTTTATATACGCCGGAAGCGGAGGTTTTTTGGTCTATGGGTCCCAACTGCGGCGCCAATACCGAAACTTCTCTCTGGTTGCTTCTTCCGACATCAGCGACTTGATCGCGGCCGCAAAATGCTTCACCATCCTCAAGTCAGGAGGAGTCGAACAGTTTGTAGCCGCTTGTGATCGAATTCGCCAGGAAAGGACACCGAAGCCGCGGATTCAAAAACCAGCCGAGGATCGTTTGACACTCAAATCGGTCGGCCAGTGTTTGGAGGAGGTCAAGAACAGCGGTATTATCTCGATTGGGGGCGGAAATAAGGGTGTTGCAGAGGCCATTCAGCAACAACTCGGAATCCCGGTCCATTTCGTCAGCTTCGAAGAAATGGCCGAGGCTGCCGAAGCGGCGGACAAGGCCCAAGTCGATGAGTTGGCCGAAAAATGGCGCAAAGAAGCCCAGAAGGTCTTGATTGACGAGCCCGAGGAAACCCTAAGGCTCTCGGCGGCCAACTACTTGGCACAAAAGGCTCTGTTGAACAAGTATCGTGCCGAGGCCATTACTATCAATTGCTTAGGTGGGTTTTATAGCGGAAAACTCAAGGCCTACCCGTGTCTTGGGTTTGTCGAGCTGCTCAATAGCGGATTTGTTGGCGCTTGCGAAGCCGACCTCCCTTCGACCGTCACAATGGTCATGGTTAATCACTTGGCCGGGCGCCCGGGGTACATCTCTGACCCCGTCATTGACACTTCCAAGCGGGAGATCATTTACGCTCACTGTGTGGCCACGACGAAGCCGTTTGGACCAGAAGGGCCTGCCAATCCCTACGAAATCCTGACTCACTCGGAGGATCGACGGGGGGCCTCAGTACGATCCTTCCTCCCCGTGGGGTACATGACGTCCACGATGGAAATCTTCCCCGATCGCAAACAGATTTTGTTCCACCAGGGTGTCGCGGCGGAAAATGTGGTCATTGACCGAGCATGCCGCACCAAATTGGGGTGCGAAGTTTGGGGGGATTTGGACAAGCTGTTATTGGGGTGGAGCAACGGGTGGCATCGCGTCACCTTCTATGGTGATCTGAAGGACGCCGTCAAGGAGTTGGCGGCTGCCCTCCAGTTTAACCTGGTGGAGGAGGCTTGATACGCGTTACCCCACTAAACGGGCACTCAAAGTGGCCCACATCTTCGGTTCAGTAGCTTGACATCTAAAAGGTGTCGCGGGGCCCCAAGCAGAAGAAAGCTGCCACCAAATGTGATCTGCTTAGGTTGGCAGAGATTTGTTACATTAACATTTAGGTTCTGCCGTGGCGATCCCATGGCCTTCCTGGAGCATTTTGCCAGGTACGTTCGTTTTTTGGCCGTAATTGATACATCGATTTTGAAAGTGTAAGCGAAATGAAGCAAACGGTGCATTGGCTGCGCGGGATGACGCAGTTCTTTAGAGGTAAAGGTTCGGGCCATTTGGCTGGGAAAGAGCGGGTTAGTTCTCGTCAATCTCAAGAAGGACAACAGTCACGGGCAAGAATGGGCAAAAACCGGCCGGATTCCCAAGAGGGAGCTCCCGGGCGCGAGGAAAACACACGGGCCTCCAACTGGCTTCGCGAGGTGGTTGAGGCGATCTCGATCGCTCTAATTTTGGCGTTCCTCTTCCGGGCATTCGAGGCGGAGGCATTCGTGATTCCAACGGGGTCCATGGCACCAACACTGATGGGGCGCCATAAGGACTTGATCTGCGAACGCTGCGGCTTCAGTTTTCAAACGGGTGCTAGCGAAGAGGTTGACAAGCTCACGAATCGACCCACGGGACGTTTCGTCTTGAGTGCCACGTGCCCTAATTGTCGCTACACGATGTATGTTGGTCCGAACAAGGACGATGGTCCACCGACTCCGTCGTACAAGGGCGATCGCATTCTTGTGTCAAAATACGAGTACCACCTTTCAGAGCCACGCCGCTGGGATGTAATCGTCTTCAAATACCCGGGAGATGCCTCAACAAATTTCATCAAACGGCTTGTTGGCTTGCCCAATGAGACCGTCCGCATTTACCGGGGGGATGTCTATATCCGGCCGGCGGGCAGTGACCAGTTTGCGATCGCCAGAAAACCGCCGGAAAAGATTCTGGCCCTATTGCAGCCGGTCTATATGGATGACTTTCAATCACCTGAGCTCAAGGCAGCCGGATGGCCTGATCGGTGGCAACCGGAGGTGGGTCAACAAGGTCTTTGGGAAATTGGGGAAAATCCGCGGCAATATCGAGTGACGGCCCCTGAGGACATGGAAGTGTGGCTTCGCTACCAGCATATTGTCCCTTCGTGGGAACACTGGCAAGCGATCCTTGAGGGAAATCCCATTGATGCCAAACAGGTCTCTCCGCAATTGATTAGCGACTTTATGGCCTATAATACAAACCAAAGTGACGAGAGCGACTACGGCCCTCATACTCTTCGAACCGTTCGTATTCCGCCGCGTGGTGATCAACTTGGGCTGCACTGGGTCAGCGATCTAGCAGTTGAGTGTGAAGCCGATATGGAAAGCGATGGCGGAGAGATTATCTTGGAGCTAGGAGCCGGAAAAAATCGCTATCAGGCACGGTTGAACCTGGCAGATGGCGTTGCGAGGTTCATTGGCATGGGGCTCCGAAGCTTTTCTGAAGAGGCACCTATTCACATCCACGGACGCGGACATTACCAACTCAGGTTTGCCAATGTCGATCACCAATTGGTACTTTGGGTCAATGGTCGGCCTATCACTGTGGAATATGAGGCAGTCTGGTCAGGGCCGACACTGGATGACCGTGACCGCCCGGCTCGTATAGGCGTCCGAGGTGGTACCGTCACGATCCGCCACGTCCGTCTCTTTCGTGATGTGTACTACATCGCACATGATCGCCGGTCCGGCCTCCTTATGCACGATTTTGACTGGGAGCGGTCGCCGTATCGCTCGTTGATCCCCAGTCCTTTCGCCATGGACCAGTTTCGCCAGATGGTAGCTGAGGTCATGTCGGATCCAACGCAATGGGAATTCTTCCAGTACGCCAATCATCTGGAGTTCGCTCTTGGACCAGATCAATTCTTTGTCCTCGGTGATAATAGCCCGCAAAGCGAAGATGGCCGATTCTGGACGAAAAAGTCCTACGTGCAGAGGGAACTCCTTGTTGGGAAAGCTTTGGCCGTGATCTGGCCACATTCCCTGGACCGGATTCCAGGAACAAAGATTCCCATTCGCTTCTTTCCGAATTTTTGGAGGATGAAGGTCGTACGATAATCACTTGATTATCAGGGGAAGCAGTTACCGTAGCAGGTTAGAGACTATCCCAAAGAATCCTCCTCTCCCTCTGGGAGAGGGTTGGGGCGGGGGAAGCGAACGTCGGAATCGATTGAGAAAACCGGCAGCGATTCCATCCACCCTCACCCCCGACCCCCTCTCCCGCCAAATGGGCGAGGGGGGATTATGGGATAGGTTCTTATTTGGTGTGGACGAAGGACGGAGAGCTTTCTAATCAGACGGAGCGACATATGAGGCTGTTTACAGGACGTGCGGTCCAACCCATCGCTCAAAATGGTCCCCATATCCGGGCGGTTCCCGGTGCCATCTTGGCAGCCTGCGGATTGGTCAAGACCTTCGGAAAACGGCGCGTGGTCGATGGCGTAAGTTTTGAGGTGTGGCCAGGCGAGATCGTCGGTCTTCTTGGACCGAATGGTGCCGGAAAAACCACAAGTTTCCGCATGACGTGCGGGCTGATTCGGCCCGACGCCGGCCAGGTCTTTCTCCAAGGACAAGACGTGACTCACTGGCCCATGCATCGGCGGGCGCGCGAAGGCGGTATGGGTTATCTTGCTCAGGAGTCAAGCGTCTTCCGTAAGCTAACGGTCGAAGAAAACCTTCTTGGGGTGATGGAATTGCTGGGGTTTGATCGCAAACTGCGGTTAAGACGCTGTCGTGAACTTTTAGAACAATTTGATATTGTGCAATTGGCAAAGGCCAAAGCTGGCGGGTTGTCGGGCGGTGAAAAGCGACGACTTGAGATTGCCCGGGCACTCGTCTCTAATCCCCGTATCATCCTCCTCGATGAACCCTTTACCGGGATCGATCCAGTGACGGTGGATGCCATTCAGGAGATCATTCGCAATCTCCGCGCTCAAGGAATATCTATTCTGATTACGGATCACCAAGTGCGAGAAACGCTCCAGGTGACCGATCGAAGCTACGTCATTCGGGCCGGAAGGGTCTTGTGTCACGGGACTCCCGAAGAAGTGATCGCCAATCCTGAGGCCAGGAAATCCTACTTCGGAGAAGACATGCAATTAAACTAACTCTGTCCAGCCCCAACTGGCGAAATCATGAGGGGTGCGAATGGCTGACAGATTCAATCCACTGTTCAAGCATTTGAAATTGCTTGAAGAAATCGGCTTCTTTGACGTCGTAGGGGCTTTTGAAAAAGCTGGCGAGGAAAGGCATTAGCCCCACAATGCCGATCCGGTGTGCCCTTTCCGTGAGACGACAAAGATCAAGCACGAGTGGGGCAGCCAGAATTGAGTCACAACCTTGCCAAATGAACTGCAAGACCATGGGCACTCCGAGAAATCCCTGAAAGTGCACGTGGTCCCATGCCGTCTTCCAATCACCAAGGCCCTCAATGTATTCGATGCTGACTAACGTTTGCGGGTGGTACCCCAGTACACCGGAAACAACGCGGTCCTTGCTCTGGACCTTACTTGACTTGTGTCGCGGATCATCCAGAATTTTGCCGTCGAGATTCCCAAAGATATTGTGCCCAACCCAACTCAAAACCCTTAAATTTCTTGCCCGAAACATCGGCGCAAGAACACTTTTCATCAACGTTTCGCCCGTCTTGCCGTCGCAGCCCATGTAGGGAACATTGTTGTGTTGGGCAAGCTCGTCCAGTGCCGGCAAAGCTGGTCCTAGAGACGGCGTGAAGTTGATATAAGGACACCCCGTTTCGAACGCAGCAATCGCATATAGGGTACTTGTCGGCAGACCGGGGTCGGGTTGCTCGGCCAGCAATTGTTCCAGTTCCGACCATTTTGCCGGAAACTGCGACGGATCAACCGGTGGTTCCGTTGACGCGACATTGATCACGATAAGCGATCGGAGGTTGTGCCTACTTTTGAAGTCCTTCAAATCCGCGGCAATCCGCTCAATGGCCTCCCTGGCAGAGCGATCACGTGGCACATTGGGCGAAGCGAGTTGGGCAATCATCTGATCGGCGCCAAAGACCGTTCCATAACGAATCTGCTGTTCAATACTCTCCAATGCGTCGGCAATCAAATCCACGTGTTGTCGCTCAAACGTGCGATTGACCGACGCAAATGCCCGGGATTCCTCTGCCAAAGATACATCGCGGATTTCGTGGCCTCCGATGACGATGTCCGGCCAATCAACAAGTCCCGCCTGGGCGAACTGTGGAAGTTCCGTGACGAGACCGACCTTGGATGTCAAGCTTCGCGTCAGCATTGCCCAGCCAACACTGACGCAGGTCGCGATGCCACCCTTGGCGCCAATAAGCCAAAGACCTACCTTGCCACTCTGGGCCATCATTGTGTGATCCTTGTTCCAATATCAACCTCACCGACTAGGCGCAATTCATCGGCAACAGTTCCCCCCCACCATCCCCACTGGACGATCATCACGGCGGCTACGAGCCAATCGCACAAGACCACCCCATGGGCGAGGCAAGCGGCTCTTCCACAACCCTTGATAGGAAAAACTGCCCCCCTCGACTTGGATCAAATCAGACTGCTGATTATCTTAAGACTAATTGTAGATAAACTACCGTTGGCAGTCAACATGCGTGAAATAGGCACAGTTGGTTGATCAGTAAACAAGTCACGAGAGGGATCCGATGACCGTTCACGTTTCTCGTCTGCTTCAGACCCTGGAGCCTTCTGCAACTCTTGCCATGGCGGCCAAGGCCAAGGAGCTTAAAGCGAAGGGGCGGAAGATCTACGACCTGAGTTTAGGAGAGCCGGACTTCGCAACTCCGGAACACATTTGTCAGGCCGCGATCGAGGCAATGCGGGCAGGCCACACCCACTACACGGTGGCGAGCGGTATTCCCGAGCTCAAACAAGCCGTGGTTGATCAGTACAAAAAGCGGTATGGGCTAACCTATTCGCCTCAACAAGTTGTTATCTCAAACGGGGCGAAGCATGCGCTCCACAATGCCTTTACGGCAACCCTCAATCCGGGTGACGAAGTCATCATTCCGGCACCCTATTGGGTGAGCTATTCGGAATTGATCAAGCTCACCGGGGCCGTGCCCGTTATTGTGAAAACCGAGGAATCTTCCGGATTCAAGTTAAATGCCGCTCAATTACGGCAGGCCTTGACACCACGAACACGAATGCTTCTTCTGTGCACGCCTTCCAATCCCACAGGAACGTTTTACACAAAGAGCGAGCTCGAAGGCATTGCCGACGTCGTCTTGGATGCTGATCTAACCGTCGTCGCCGACGAAATTTACGACCAACTTATTTACACTGCTGAACCGTTTACCAGCTTTCCCACGGTCCGTCCGGGACTGCAAGAGCGCACTATTCTCATTAATGGGGTGAGCAAGACCTACGCTATGACGGGGTGGCGAATTGGTTGGGCCATTGCCCCTACTCTCGAAGTGGCCAAGGCCATGGGCGACCTACAGAGCCAAGAGACCTCCAACCCTTGCAGCATAAGCCAGTATGCCGCCCTGGCCGCCCTGACTGGCCCCCAGGATTGTGTCGAAACGATGCGGCGTGAGTTTGAACGGCGTCGTGATTATGTCGCGCAACGAATCGCAAAGTTGCCGGGCGTCACGGCCGCGCCCATGCAGGGGGCTTTCTATGCCTTTATCAACATTTCGCAACACCTGGGCAAGCGCTATGGGGGGACGTTAGTCGAGAATTCAAGCGAATGGTGTCTCGAGTTACTCGCCCAAAAGGGCGTTGCCACTGTTATGGGCTCCGCCTTTGGTGCGGAAGGCTATGCGCGACTCTCCTTTGCCACCTCAATGGAGACTCTCGCAGCCGCATTTGACCAGATCGAAGCCTTCCTGCAGGAAGCGAAATGACGCCTAGGCGCAAACCAACCCCCGACCCAGGGATTTCGTCTGGAGTCGGGGGTTGCCTCATTTCTCAATGAATCAGCGCAAGGTAAGGGTTGTCTATTTCTTTTCCTCGCCGGCCTGACTTGGGGTGGCCGATTGCACAGCCGCCGGTGGGTTCAGCCACTTCCGGACAGGATCAACCACTTTCAGCTTGATCTGGACAACTGTTCCAATCGTCGTGACGGTAATCGCCACAAGAAGCAAAAAGTTGAAGACCCACCGGGTGAATCCCGACCCCACCGCATCGCCGATGTACTTCCTGTTGTTGGCCATGATCATGATAGACAAGTAAACGATGGGCAGCATCGTTAAGCAGATGGCCGATGCAAGAATCGGCAACCAAAACGGAAGTTTCATCCCGGCCCCAAGAATGCCGATTACCGGTGTCAACGAGAAAAGCCGAAACCGGGCACGCGTATACTGCAAGCCCAGCATTTCACAAACGGTGAACCCACAGACAACCATATGGGTACTGATGGCACCGCATGTCATGGCCAAGAAACCGAGATCCAGAATCATACGTCCCAGATCCGAATGCATAAGCGTACTGAAGGCTGCAGCGGCTTCGACGGGTTGAAGCCCCTGGCGAACCGCGTCCTTACCGTCGTAAACCGTGTTGGCCATCGCGATGATGATGAGGGACGTCACAATTGTGTAAGGGACAAGCATTGAGCTAAAAAGATCCCATTTGGCCAAACCGCGGTGGTGCTTCCCCCAACCTTTGGCCAGGATGGAATACGGATAGAGAAACGTCATATTGATTCCCACGGCGGCCCCCAACGCACCTAGGACAACGGTGATCCCTTCCGTCGTTTCGGGGATGTAAAACCCAAACAGCCCCCAGAATAGTTCCTTGAGGTTAATGCCGGTAAAAATCACCACAGCCAGAAAAGCGAGAATCACAATTCGTATCACCCACCGCAGGAATCCCTCGTAGAGCTTGATCCCCTTGGCATGACTTCCATAGTTCCAAACGGTGAAAATGTTGATCATCAGGATGCATGCGGCGGCCCCATACTTGACGAGCAATTCAAGGCCTCGCATTTGGGTTGTATTCTGACCCTGCTGCGGCTTGTCGCCTGGCTCGGTTTGTTGCCCCGGGCCCTCGGCCTGCTTTTGATCAAACACGTTCGTTTGCACGACTTGCGCGAGGTCCCACGCGGCGGCACCTGCGAGTGTGTACTGCGGAAAGTGCCAAATGATGGATGCAACGATGGTTCCAAGAGCCCAAAAGATCGGCACGATGGGATGCAATTCCCGGCCAAATGATCGATAGGGTCTTTCGCCCGTCGTTAGGACGATCTTTGCCAGCGCTGCGAAAACGATGACACCGCAAAACATGGCGAGCGGTTGGACCCAGAGGAGCTTGTAACCGAAAGATGCACCCGACATGACAGAGGCGGCTGCACTACCGGCTCCCAAGGTCATGGCACTTTGCAGCCAGGCAGGACCCGTGAGCTTCGCATATCCACGGATCCGCTCCCAAAGGCTTTTCTTTTCCAACTCTTGAAGAAATGCCTCTTCCCGAGCCAACTTCTCGGGATCCCATTTGGCCGTCATGGGAAGGCCTTTTTCTTCCGCAGGTGCATTTGACTGAGTCATAACTGTCTCCCTCGCGCAAGTATGTTTTTCAGGACGCCGAGCCGCCAGAAAACTTCCCTTCAAGAACGAACTGCGAGTTAGAGGTGTTCGCCACCACCTCACGGTACCAATGACAGTCTCTCGTCGCCATCGCAAAACCGGATAGACCAAGGTTAGTCTCGACAGATTCACATTTCAAGGTTACTTCGGGGAATTTCGCCATGTACTTCTTGTGAAATGGATTGATGTGTATTAGGCTGGTTGCACGTCCAGGCAATAGCCGAGCGACAGCGTACTGTGGCGAGTTGCGTTTCGGAATGTTGTTTTCACACCTGAATCTTGTCCGCCAGAAACGGAAGGGAAGAGACATGGCACCGCACCCCGCTATTATCAGGGTTGCCTGTCCTACGGTGTACACGCTGAGCGTGCTTCTGTGGTTAGGCGTCGGTGGCAACATAACGAGCGGTCAATCCATCTTTGACGCTTTACCGCATCTAGGGCAAGGAAAAACTGTAGCAGAAAATGGCCTTTGGATCGAAACGCCTTTAGATCGGCAATTCCGCCAATCGAAGGAGGTCACAATTGCCGAGGTCCAGGGGCCCGGCGTGATCACCATGATCCACTTCGCCCTTCCCCAACGCATGGTGGCGCAGCCGGACAAATATCGGCTAGGACGTGAGTTGGCCATCCGCGCGTTTTGGGATAATGAGACAACGCCGAGTGTTGAGTGCCCACTCGTTGATTTCTTCTGCGATCCCATGGGAGAGAGGGAAAGTCTCGATACGTTAATGGTCAACAAAAAACGCGGTTGGAATGCCTACTTTCCCATGCCGTTTCGCAAGTCGGCGAAATTGACACTTTCTTACGACGGCCCTGTAGAGCCTGGACAGGAGCTTTGGGAACTGATGCCTTGTTATAGCTATGTGATGGTCCGTAAGGTCGAAGAATTGCCTGCGAATGTCGGTTATTTTCATGCGCAATGGCGACAGCAACTCATCAATCTCGGCAAAGAAGATTACGTGTCCCTCGATGCTCGCGGGAAAGGCAAATTTGTGGGATGGAATGTCACGATTCGCCTTCCCGGCCAACCCGGTTACCCGGTGGACGAAAATGAAAAGTTCTACGTAGATGGTGAGGAAACACCCTCAATTGAATTTCAAGGATTGGAAGATTCCTTTGGCTTCAGTTGGGGATTTCCGCCAGAGGAAAGTACCTTCTTGCGGACAGGGTGGTTTCCTTTTCACAAGGACGGGGCGGCAGCTTACCGCTTCTTTTTGGAGGACTCCATTTCTTTCGACCGCTCGCTTAAGGTAACAATCGGTTTCGGTGCAAACGAGCACCCAATGTTTCGATCTCGATTTGGAAAACCCGGTAACGAGCTAGAGTTATCAACGACTGTTTATTGGTACCAGTCAGAACCCCATGCCCCCTTCCCTGCCCTACCCCCGGCGGAACAACGTCGCCCAACAGAACGATCGTGGAAAGACATGGAGAATCTGCCGACGAGCGAGGCACTCCAGAGTCGCGGCGTTAAGTTGCACTTTCGCTGTGGACGTCCCGAAAATGAAACGATTTTTGCAGTGCCATGGTATGCGGCGGAGGTCAAACAAGGCTTCGCTTACACGGGTTGGCCTTTCCCCGTGTTTCATACACGTGCCCATGAAAAGGAGGTCCAAATCTCACTTACTGTGCCCACAGGAAGAACCGGCATCCTGCGGCTTTACATGATTGATCCCGACCACTTCATGGGCGGTCGTCACCAAGAGGTCTTTATTGGCGACACCTCGTTTGGCGAAATCAGGGATTTTGATGACGGGCGTTGGCTCGAGATTCCGGTTGACGCGTCCATGACCTCGGCAGGCTCTCTCTTGGTTCGCATCGTCAACCGAAATCCTCGCTCGAATGCCGTGGTATCCATTCTTGAATGGGTCGAAGCCGCGGCATCAAACCGTTGATTCCGTGGTTTCTGGAATCGCAATTAGTGTCCCTGCCAATCGTTAATCTTTTTTCGCCCTAATAAGCATGACCGGATTTTCCCAGTCCGCCACAACGCTGCTTTCTGAAGTGAGTACTTCATAGTGCCTTGGATCAAGCTCATCTAGGATAAGCACATTCTCACTGACCTGTTTTCCCGGCAGCTTGCCTTCCTTGACGAGTTGAGAAATTCGATCCCAATGAGGAGCCCATAAAATGGCCGCCTCTCCTGAGCGTTTAATCCGCCACCAGAAGTAGTTTCCCGGACGATCGGGAGATTCCAAGGAAAGAAACATCCAGCTGTTAGCTTGGCGGACATGGAGACGAAGCTTCTTCAATTCCAAGCCGTCATCGCGTGTCTCGATGCCTGCCGCCTCGAGAATCCCTTGATCTGCGTCCGCCACACGCACAGCAACGAACCCATTGTTGACCGGATCTTGCCAAATGCCATTCCACTCCTCGGGATTAAGCTTGACCGCCTCGACTCCGATCGGACCGGTTGACATCGCCACCTTGCAACCAGTCACACTCCCCAAGACTAACAAAGCTGCGGAAATGAAGAGGATCCCTGTGAAAAGTCGTTTCATAATCGTGTCTCCTGGGCCAAGACGACCAACATGCACACGACACACCCGCTTCACCGTATTATATGCTTTATTTTGGCTGCGAGAAACGTTCTGCCCACCTCTGTCATTAACCCCCAATCTCATGACCGTCCTTGCCCGGGCCGACGGGACTTACCCATAACCCTGGCGGTATCCGCAGTTGCACT
>Ga0209608_1002636_pt1 | contig 12384 bp, 7 predicted proteins | sample AD_UKC130_MetaG_FD_184428 | JGI IMG/M metagenome (GOLD analysis project Ga0209608, IMG submission 184428) | Active sludge microbial communities of municipal wastewater-treating anaerobic digesters from Canada - AD_UKC130_MetaG (SPAdes) (version 2) | ecosystem: Engineered > Bioreactor > Anaerobic... | reverse complement strand
GCTTCAGGAACAATCAAGGGGAAATACACAGTCGGAGGATGAAAACCGTAATCTATCAAGCGCTTAACCATATCCAACGTAGTCACGCCTTTGGATTTTTTCTGCCTGTTGCCCGAAATTACGAATTCGTGCTTGCACCATCGATCGTAGGGCAGATCGAAGTAATCGCGTAATCGTTTCATGAGATAGTTGGCGCTTAAGACAGAGCATTCAGCCACTTCCCTCAAGCCCTCAGGTCCCATGGTGAGAATATAGGCGTAGGCTTTTATCATCACATTGAAGTTTCCGTAAAAGGACCTGACTCTTCCTATGGACGAAGGCCTGTCGTAGTCAAGATAGTATCGGTTACCATCGTATTCGACAAGTGGTGCGGGAAGGAAGGGAACTAGCTCCTTTGTCACGGCTATGGGACCAGACCCGGGGCCCCCGCCGCCATGTGGAGTGCTAAACGTCTTATGAAGGTTTAAGTGCACCACGTCAAATCCCATGTCGCCTGGTCGTGCTTTACCAAGGTTGGCGTTAAGGTTGGCACCGTCATAATACAAAAGCCCTCCGGCATCGTGTATTATCTTGGAGATTTCATCGATCCTTTCCTCGAATAAGCCCAGCGTATTCGGGTTTGTTAGCATGATGCCCGCCACTTCGTCGCTCATGAGCTTCTTTAAATCTTCGACGTCAACATTTCCCCGCTCGTCTGATTTTACTTCCACTACCTCATAGCCCACCATGCTCGCTGACGCCGGGTTAGTGCCGTGAGCAGAATCGGGTATTATAATCTTGTTTCTGTGGCCCTCGCCTCGGTGTTCTAGGGCAGTCTTTATTATCATGAGTCCCGTCAGTTCCCCGTGCGCCCCTGCGGCAGGCTGCAGTGTGGCCCGCTCCATGCCGGTAATCTCGCACAACATCCTTTCCAAATCGTAGATTAGCTTCAAAGCGCCCTGTACCATCTCCTCAGGTTGATAGGGATGGATCCGCAAAAATCCTGGAAGTCGCGACACAACTTCATTCACCTTCGGGTTATATTTCATGGTGCACGAGCCCAGGGGGTAAAACCCTATGTCAACGGCGTAATTAAGCTGAGACAACCTGGTAAAATGACGAACCACGTCCACTTCAAAAACCTCGGGAAGCCTCGCGTCAGCCTTCCTTGCAAATTTCTCCGGAATTTTTTCGCTCGCCTCAGGCACATCGCAAGCGGGAAGTGAGTAAGCTTTCCTGCCAGGCTTGCTTAGTTCAAATATCAGCTCCACGGGCTTTTTCATCGCACTTCACCCCCTGCGGCACTAACGAACCCGTCGATCTCATCTTTCGTCCTGCGCTCGGTCACGGCAATTAGCCAGCCCTTATCGATCTCGGGATAGTGCTTGGAAAGGTCGTAGCCGCCTATGAAGCCCTGTTTTAAAAGCTTTTCGTTAAGTTCATTCACCGGCTTAGGCGAGATCACGACAAACTCTTTAAAGAAGGGCGCATCAAAGGCACGTTTAAATCCCTCTTTGACCAGCTTTTCCATGGCGTAATGAGACTTGTTGTAACAAAGTTTCGCCACTTCTTTAAGGCCCTCCTTACCCATCGTGGCCATATACACTGCACCCATCAAAGCACATAGGCTTTGATTAGTGCATATATTCGAAGTAGCCCTCTCGCGGCGTATATGCTGTTCTCTTGCCTGTAAAGTCAAGACAAAACCGCGGCGACCTTCTGTGTCAACTGTTTGTCCCACGATGCGTCCCGGCATTCTTCTAAGGAGCTTCTCCGTCGCGGCCAAAAAGCCAAAGTGCGGTCCTCCAAAGGAAGGTTGATTGCCCAAGGCTTGCCCTTCGCCTGTTACGATGTCAGCGCCAAGCTTTCCAGGCGCTTCCAGGATTGCAAGAGAGATGGGATCTGCGCTCGTGATCAGCAAAGCGCCTTTTGAGTGTGCTAATTCGGCTATTGATGCCACGTCTTCGATGACACCAAAGAAATTGGGACTCTGGACCATTACCGCAGCGATTTCTTCGTTCAACTTACTTTTAAGGTCGTCTACATCGACTTGCCCGTCCTTGTAGCCAAACTCCTCTACTTGGACACCTCTAAAATGAGCGTAGGTATTTAAGACCATCCTGTATTCCGGATGTACAGACCTAGCACAAAGTACCTTTTCCCTTTTCGTAGCTGTGCAAGCCATGAAGGCCGACTCGGCAAAGGACGAAGCTCCGTCGTACATGGAGGCGTTAGAGACATACATGCCCGTAAGTTCACATATCATCGACTGATATTCGAAGATAGCCTGGAGAGTCCCTTGGCTAATCTCCGGTTGGTAGGGTGTGTAAGCCGTGTAAAATTCGCCCCTAGATGCCATTGCGTCGATCACGGAAGGCACGAAGTGATCATAAACCCCTGCGCCTAAAAAACAGGCGTGACTATCCAGATGTGAATTTTTGCCCGCCAGCTCTTGCATGTGCACGATTAATTCATCTTCGGTCATGGGACCAGGGATATCGTAATCTCCCTTCATTCGCACCTTTTTAGGAATATCCTCGAACAACTCGTCAATAGATGCGATGCCCAGGGCCTTGCACATCTTTTCCTTATCTTCGCGCGTGTGGGGAATATAGCTCCACATCAAGCCATCTCCTCCTCTTCTTCTTCGCAATGCTTCGCATAGCTTTCGGCATCGAGAAGGGCATCCACCTCCCCCGGATCGCTCATTTCGATGACTGCGATCCAATTTTCGTAGGGATCTTCATTCAACAATTCAGGTTCATCTTCCAGGGATTCGTTAACTTCAATCACTTTGCCCGAAAGGGGCGAATATACATCGGAGGCCGCCTTGACAGATTCGACCGAACAAAAAGCGTCTCCCGCCTCTACCTCCGATCCCACTTCGGGAAGTTCCACATAAACTATATCGCCTAGATGCTCTTGAGCGAAATCAGTTATTCCGACATAGGCCTTGCCATCTTCAACCCTAACCCACTCATGCGTTTTCGTATACCTCAAGTCCTCAGGTATGTTCATGTCCTACAGCACCTCCTAATTTTATTTTTTAATTAGCGTTTGTAACGTCTCTTATAAAAAGGAGTCTCGACAACTTCAGCGAGCCTCTCTCTTCCTCTTATATTGACATAAACTTCCTGGCCCATTTCCGTATAGTCTATGCCAAGTAAGGCCAAAGCTAGATATTTTTCCAGGTAAGGAGCAAACGACCCGGAGGTGATCGTGCCAATCGTCTTGCCTTGAGATCTTACTTCGTAGCCGTGCCTTGGAACGCCCTTTTCAATCATTTCCAATCCTACAATCTTCCGCTTTAACCCATTCTCCTTTTGCTCAAGCAAGCTGGACTTTCCTATAAAATCCTCCTTGTCGAGCTTGACGAAGAAACCAAGACCGGCCTCAAGGGGTGTTATTTCCTCGGAGAGTTCCTGTCCGTAGAGGGGCAGACTAGCCTCAAAACGCAAGGTATCTCGCGCGCCCAATCCGGCCGGAAGCAAGCCTTCTTCTTTGCCAGCTTCAAGCAGCTTGTCCCAAACATGAACGGCATCGGAGGGGGACAGATAAAGCTCAAAACCGTCCTCGCCCGTGTATCCTGTTCGCGAAAGCAAAACCTTCGCACCATCAACCAAGACTTCGTCTTTAAAGGCATAAAACTTCAGATCCCCTAAGGGAATATCGGTGAGTTTTTGAAGTATGCCTTCGGCCTTCGGTCCCTGTAAGGCAATTTGAGCATAGGAATCGGACATATCCAGAACACTAACATCAAAGTCCTTTGATTTATCCAAGATCCAGTGATAATCTTTATCCTTGTTGCCGGCATTGACGACTAAAAGCAAATTGCTTTCGTCATGCATGTATATCAAAATGTCGTCTACCACTCCACCATGTTCGTAGCACATAGGAGAGTACATGATCTTACCCGGCACCAATCTGGAAACGTCGTTAGTAACGATGTAGTTAATGAAGTTCAAGGCATCTTTTCCCTTAACCTCTATCTCCCCCATATGAGATACGTCGAACAAGCCAGCCGCGCTTCTCACGGCTAAGTGTTCTTCGACAATCCCACTATACTGCACGGGAAGAGCCCACCCCAAGAAATCAACAATACGACCGCCTAGTGCAACGTGCTTCTCGTAAAGCGGTGTTTTTTTCAACCTCAATCTCCTCCTTCCTTGTTCTAAATGATTGTGATAGCGAAAAGGTAGCCTACATGCTTTAAAAACACGATATAACCGAACATAGACCGCGAAACGTCATTGCTAATTTTGCAGATTCATATACTTAAGGTACTATTGCGTGGATTGCCCAAGTTCTCTACATACGGCACGAACTACGGTCACTGTGGTGAACTAACCCTTTCGTGCCTTTTCAGTGTACAGGGTTTGTCTTTAAGCGTCAAGCACGCGATAAGATGACGGGGTTGACTTGTCTGTAATGCTTTTTTAATTTATAATTTATTAAAAATATGTAGGATCGATTAGTTTGTAATTTTTCTTAAAAGTAGGGACTTTACTGCACTTATTTCCACTATTCTCCACATTATTGAAACGTGCTCTTCCTACATAGGCTACTGGTTTCACAACAGGGTTGTAATGTCATGGCCTATTTTTTGAGACACAGCCTTGAATGGTAAAATCTTGATCGTCGGGGGACAAAAATGTCAGAAATTTTGCCGCAAGCTGATTTTCTAGTCTTTTTAGTTTATTCTGCTGCTGCTATATACTTATTCGCGTACAAGATTCCTACAACAGAACGCAACTTGTGCATCAGTATAGTGTTGTGCTTTGCCCTATGGTCTTTCTGCGAAGCTCATGGGCACCTTTCCCCAACTCCTGATGGGGCCTTAATGTGGTTTAACATCAGTTCCTTTGGTTGGATAATCTTTCCTTTGCCCGTCCTTTTCTTTTATTTAGCTGTCACAAGAGGCATAAAACCGAACTTTAGGGCTGTATTGGCTCCGTCTTTTTTATGTCTTTTTTTAATAACAGCTCAGTGGAGGGGAAACCTTGTAAATAAGGTCGCAAGGGGCCCCTTTGGTTGGGTTGCCTTCTGGGCCAATTCACCCGCATCTTACCTATTTGTAATTTATTATAGTGCGATTCTGTCTTTTTGCGCCTTTTTAGCTCTTAAGTTTTGGCTCAATGCAGAAGAGCAAAAACAGCGAGCTCAGGGGAAAATACTTTTTTTCACGGTTGTTGCCGGGTTTTTTGTAGGCTCTTTCTCAGATGTTGTGGCGCCAATGTTCAAAGTACTTCAAGTTCCCCCCATCGCTTGCCTGGCAGGTTTAATATGGTTGGCAGGAATGGTGCTGGCCGTGACCAAATATGGTTTACTTTCTGTGGAACTTGGTTACTTTAAAGACCTTTATGAACGATTATTTGAGTTTACACCCGGCCCCTTGGCTCTGCTAGATGAGCGAGGGGTGTTTTTATCTGTAAATCGGGCTATGGCCAATAGCTTAGGGGAAAAAAGAGAAGAGCTGATCGGTAAAAACTTAAGGCAAGTGCTGGACGCTGAAACATATGAACATCGCATGGCAGCAACCGAGGAAGCGCTGCGTTCGGGCCAAGTTAAGTCATTTGAAGACGCCAGAAAGGGCCGATACTTCAGGCATAATATCGTGCCTGTTTCCTTTCAAGATAACAAGAAGGCGGTATTGGCCATATCGCGCGATATAACTGAAGAAGTTAAGGCCATAGAGCAATTGGAATTTTATGCTTACCACGATTATTTGACGGGGCTTCCCAACAGAGCAATGCTCGAAATGAAATTTAGCGAAATGACATCAAAGGGAGATGGAAATTCTTTCATCGCCGTTTTTTTCCTCGATCTTGACGGGTTTAAATTTTACAACGACAGCTTAGGGCACGATGTTGGCGATGACATTTTGATAGAGTTCGGCAAGCGCCTATGCCAAAGGGTGTGTAACGGACTAGTTGGTCGATTTGGTGGCGATGAATTTGTCGTGATCTTGCCAAATATGAAAAACACGGAACACGTTGAGCATGCGGCGTCAGAAATCGTCTCGGTGTTGAAAACACCCACGAAGGCAGGAGGCGTTGAAGTTTTTTTGTCGCCCAGCATAGGGATTAGTCTGTACCCTAAAGACGGGACGAGCTTCGATGAGCTCATACGCCACGCCGATATTGCTATGTATAAAGCCAAAAAAAGCGCCATATCGTATTGTTTCTTTCAAGGTGATCGTGTCTTCTCGCACTAAAGACACGACACAAACTGTTTTTACTAACGCACCACAGATAGGCACGGCTTTAGAAACTATGGTCCTATGGTCGTCGTGCCTTTTCCTTTTGTTATCTATACTCGGTCAAAACCTTCAAAACAAGATCGAGGGCTTCCCCCCTTGAAATGATCCCCTGGAAATTCAAGTTTTCATCAGTTAAAAATGGCGATAGTCTTTTACAGGCCCATGAAATTTTCTCCCTCTCGGTGGTTATGGGTTTGGGAGTTTTATCGGGATAAAGAGCCTGGCAGAAAGCAAGCATAAATTCTCCTTTAGATATAGGTTCATCGCTCATGCCATAGTGCAAATTGACTTTATTTCGGTTCCCCAGGTCACTTAGTACAGCATTAAGCATTTCGTTTGCACTCTTCCAGCTCAAGGGCTCATCCACGCCAAAGATGCCCTTGGTGCGTCCCTTTCGCGATGCCTGCAGGATATCGTTATAATTGTCCGCCCTTGAGGCAGCAAAGGTGGGCAAACTCTTTGGCTTCATCCAACCTCTCATGGTAGCCGTTTGCACTGCCGGCCAAAAGGGATGATTGGGCGGGACATCTGAAAAAACGCATAAAGAAAGCCTGTCTCCTGCCTCCAAAAGTATCCTTTGTACTTTTAACACGTTTACCTCGCGGGGAGGAACCTCTTCCTTGACAGCCACGGCTGCTATTGCCCCTGCAGCTTGTCCCGTAAGCATGGTTATGGGCTGAAGTCTAAGCGCTCCCGAGGCCAGTCGGGTCACCGATAAATTTTTTTCCGCCGCCAAAAAACCGTCCAGATCCTTGGGTATAAAGATTTCAAAGGGTATTTGAAAGGGCCCAACGGGTTTGTTTTTGGCTATGGATTCCTTTGTCTCGCCAAACTCTTCTTCCAGTTGAGCAGTTTCGTCCGCACCGTGTAGGTCCAAAACATAACGACCGACGGCGACAGAGTTGGGAATTTCTCTTCCTTCATTTTTAATATAGCTTTCCGAATTCACTCGAAGCTCATGGGAGGTCAATGTGCTTATGCCAACGAGCCTCCTGCTTTCACGAATGTAGGGTCGGGGAGGAAAGTGCTTTGCAATTGAGGCGTACTCGAAGGGAACAAAATCTTTTACCTTTTCATAGGTCGAATCGGACTCAAAAATGTCAGACGCCACGGACCAATCGCAACCGAGCTCATTTTGCAGGTAATAAATAAACCCAATAGTTACGAGCATTGCCTTGGCTTCAGTTTCCTTCCTGAAATTGGGATCCTCAAAGTACGTTACGGGCAGGCCGCTTTTTTCCTCATAACCCCCCTTGCCAGGATAATCGTTAGCCCAGTTTATCTCAGTCTTGGTGAGCAAAAGCCATGTAAAAGGGCTACTGGCGTCGGCATCCCCGGGAGCCAAACTGTCAGGCAAGCCCCGATAAGCGTTGTGAGTTGGCCAATCGACAGGGAATTTAATCGGGTATCCCTTAAAGGTAAAACCATCACGAGCTACGTAGGACTTAAAAGATTCCCTCATTTGTTCGTAATTCGGAGGGGGAGTGTTGACCTTTAAATCGTCGGGGACACCGCCCGGATAGTGCTTTATTACAGCTACCCAGGTAATATCCTGCACTCTCGCATCCTCATCAAAGTCCTTTGAATCGGAGCCTACTACATTGCGACCAACCCTATAACTTGCACCTGCCAAGGGAAGCAAATCCCCATATTCAGTGGCATCAATCAAGACCTTGCTATTACATTGAAATTTCTTGCCCCTCACATCAACGATGATGCCAGTCACGGTCTTTCCGTCGCTTGACCTCAAAACCCTCTGCACTTTGGACTTGAAATAAACGTCTAAAATACCGGGCTTTCCGTCAACGGTCGTCCTTCCCTCGCGGACGTCTTTTATCATCTCTGCCAGGATGTAGTCGGCAACATCGGGCTCGAAAGCAACGGTAATGGGAGTCCAGTAACAAGTCCCCACCGACTTCCCTAGAGAAGAATAATATTCCAAAATGCCATCCAAGAACTCTCCATAAAGCCCCCATCTGGTGCCGTACATGTCGTCCATTGTGGACACGGCCGATGCCACCATTTGGCCACCCAAAACGTTCGTATCCTCAAATAGGGCCACCCTTGCTCCCAATCGTCCGGCCTGGATTGCTGCTGCAACGCCTCCCGTTCCCGCCCCCACTACAATAACGTCATAATCCCTCGTTTCAACGGCCTCTGCCGACCACGGACAAGCAGCCATGGAAATTGAGACGATCACGAACATTAGGGTCCGTAAAATTAAAGAGAGGATACCATTTTTTTTAATCATGATCTAACCTACCTCCTACTTAACTTTGCAAAACACTCGCCGAGATATCTCTAATGCTCGGCGTTGAAGTTAATATCATCGCTATGCGCAACTCGTCGGCCAATTTTTCGTAAAGCAACCTGACTCCTTCCTTGCCGCCTCCAAAGGCTCCCCACACGACGGGACGCCCCACTAAGACGGCATCGGCCCCGCAAGCGATGAACTTCAAAACGTCCGATCCGCTTCTCACTCCACCATCGGCCAATAGGATGCAGCAATCTTTTACCTTTGAGGCTATGCCTGGAAGGACTGAGATCGTCCCGGGCAGGTCATCCAACACTCTGCCGCCATGATTTGATACGACGATGGCGCCCGCACCCGCATCACAGGCCATTAGGGCTTCTTCTTCTGTCATGACACCTTTGATTATAACTGGAAGCATTGTGCTCTCGCATATCCTTCTTAAGACATCGGGGCCCAAAGGTCCCACGTATTCGCCGGATCTCCTCATGTTGACCAAGCCGGCAGCATCGACATCTACGCCAACGGCTACCGCACCGGCTTCTTCGGCCATCCTAATGCGCCTTATCATCTCGTCTAATTTTCTGGGTTTTATTATGGCTATGCCTTTACCTGCTCCTTTTAGCGCTTCGATCGTTTTATCGTAAAGATCGCCAGGGCCGTCTCCTATCATGGCTATGGTACCTGCCTCCAGGGCCCCGAAAACCTGAGCTTTTGCCAAATCGGCCTCGTCCACCCTGTCCTTGAAGTTGATCGCAGCTCCTGCGACGGCTGCCCCTATCACGGGCATGGCTAACTTTTGCCCAAAAAGTTCAACGTTTATATCGGGTTCAGTAACGTCATGAAGGGTCTTCATCTTAAATCTTAGATTACGAAGCGCCACATAGTTATTTTTAGCGCTAGAACCCGTGCCAATTCCGCCGATGCCTGGCACCCTACCGGCACAGGCTTTCATATCACAAATGGGGCACAAATTACATATCCCCTTCAATGCCTCTCTGGCCCTTCCTAAAACATCTTCCCATTTCACTTCCCATCACCTTGCCTCTGCTTTCTGACATATAATAATAGTACTATTTTAAACTAAGCAGCGAAAAAAGGAGTGATGAAGGATGGCGAAGTTCTTGGGAAGAAATGCCCTTTACGAAATGACTCGCGATTTGACGCTTGCAGCTCAAGGCAAGCGCAAAGCTGATACTGTGATAAAGGGTGGTCTTGTGGTAAACGTCTTCACTAGGGAGATAATGCCCGCAGACATCGCCATATACAAGGGTCGCATAGTCTTGGTTGGCAAGATCGATCATACAGTTGGCCCGGAAACGCAGGTTATAGATGCCACAGGTTTTTATTTAACTCCCGGATTGCTGGACGGTCACATGCATGTAGAGTCGAGCATGGTGACAGTCACGCAATTTGCCCGAGCAGTGCTTCCCTTTGGCACGACCGCCATCTTCATGGATCCCCATGAAATTGCAAATGTACTGGGGGTTAAAGGGGTCCGCCTTATGATAGATGAGGGCAAGGGCTTGCCCCTTAAGGTATTTTCAACCATGCCGTCATGCGTGCCCTCGGCACCGGGATTCGAGGACGCAGGGGCTGAAATCACTCCCAAGGACATCGCCGAGGCCATGAAGTGGGAGGAAATAATAGGCCTTGGAGAGATGATGAACTTCCCGGGAGTGCTGAGCGGCGATGAGAAAGTACACGAAATGCTCAAACTTACCATGGAGGCGGGCAAAGTCGTGACTGGCCATTATTCCATTCCCGAAACGGACATGGGCCTTCAAGCTTACGCGGCATCAGGAGTAGCATCATGTCATGAAGGCACGCGCAAAGAAGACGCCTTAGCAAGGTTGCGTCTTGGCATGTACAGCAAAATGAGAGAAGGATCGGCATGGCAGGACATAAAGGCCACCGTAAAAAGCATCACAGAAACGGGAGCGGATGACAGGAGGGCCTTGCTCGTTACCGATGACACCCATCCTCACACCATTTTGACGCTGGGGCACATGAATCATGTGGTGAAAAGGGCCATAGAAGAAGGATTGAATCCCATAAGCGCCATACAAATGGCCACGATAAACACGGCAGAGTGTTTTAAGGTAAATCATGAGATCGGAGCCATAGCGCCGGGAAGGTGCGCCGACATACTTTTTGTGAGGGATTTGGCGGACTTTGTCCCTGAGATCGTAATGAGCGATGGCAAGATCGTCGCCAAGGAAGGAAAATTAACGGAAAGCCTTAAAACTCCAAAATATCCGGATTGGGCGCTTAACACCGTACATCTTAGAAAAGAACTATCAGGGGCAGATTTCGAAGTTAAATATTTCGGGCCACATAAGGAAGCAACTGTGAGGATAATACAAGTGATAGAAGCTAAGACCAATACGCTGCACAAGACGGCGAAGCTCTCGGTCCATGACCAAACAATCCCGGCCGACCCTGCCCAAGACGTGGCAAAGGTTGCAGTCATAGAACGTCACGGCGGGCCCGGAAACATGGGAATCGGTTTTGTCAGTGGTTTTGGCTTAAAGCGAGGTGCTGTTGCATCCACCGTAGCGCATGACAGCCACAATCTTCTAATCGTGGGTACAAACGACCCCGACATGGCTTATGCGGGAAATGTGCTGCACGAATGCGGCGGAGGCATGGTCGCCGTGTGCGATGGCAAGGTATTGGCTTTAGTAAAGCTACCCATAGCAGGTTTAATGTCCAATGAACCAGTAGAAAATGTAGACGCCCAAGTGAAGGCCTTAGACGAAGCATGGCGACAGCTGGGATGTTCTATCGAATCTCCCTTCATGACCATGGCTCTGCTTTCCCTGCCGGTTCTACCGGAACTTAGAATAACCAATAGAGGATTGGTAGATACTTTAAACTTTAACTTCGTCGATCTTTTCAAAGGCCTATGATGCCTTTGTATTTTGAAAAACATAATCTAAAAATCCCCTAACGGAAGAAAGTATGTTTTCTCCCTCACGGATCTTGATATCTTTGGGTAGGTTAGAAAAATCGGCCAAAAGCGGATCTTTCTGAAGCAGGTATTCAGCCATGTTTTCTGGCATAATGGCCACGCCTTCGTATTTTGATATGTAGTCTCGTATAAGGGCATCCCATAGCAAAAGCTGTTTTTCTCCCAAGTCGAGGAATTTTAAAACTTCAGTGGTATAGCCAAAGTGAGCGTAGCACAAGACATCTGCCTTTAAACTTTTTAGCTTTCTTATGCTTGAAAGAGCGCTTTGTAAATAAAACTTGGGTGGCGTGGCAGGACGCAATATGAAGGTACCGTTATCGGGGCCTGGATAGGCAAATCCCCTTTTGTAATAAGTACCTGCAGCCTCGCCCGCAAAAAGCAAATTCGATTCCGCCTCATACAGGAACGAATAATGATGAGAGGCATGTCCGGGCGTTTCTATCTTTTTGATGCCTTCCAAACATGCCTCGTCGGGCAGAAACGAGCTCTCCTCTGCTGGAATCGGCCTGCCGTAAGCTAATGCAACGTCCCCCAAGACTTCTACGCTGGATTCCCACAAGCGCTTAGGATTCAAAAGGTGCTTTTTGCCCTTTGGATGCGCTAGCACTTTGGCCGATTCGAATTTTTTTAGAAGGTGTCCTAATCCTCCCGAGTGATCGAGGTGTACGTGAGTCAGCAAGATAAAGTCAAGTTTTGAAACCCCAACCGCCTCAATAGACTGAACGAGAACGGGAACGCTTGAGACAGGTCCTACATCTATAAGGATTGTCCGGCTCGAACTTTCGTCAATTATCAACCAACTGCTCAAGAAATGATGAAAGCCGGGAAGTTTTTCAACGGGCAAGTCAATTAGGACGATTTTCAAATCTTGGGCCACTTTTAAAATAAATGGATTAAATACAAATCTCTCGTCAGTGATTG
>Ga0209608_1002627_pt1 | contig 12433 bp, 6 predicted proteins | sample AD_UKC130_MetaG_FD_184428 | JGI IMG/M metagenome (GOLD analysis project Ga0209608, IMG submission 184428) | Active sludge microbial communities of municipal wastewater-treating anaerobic digesters from Canada - AD_UKC130_MetaG (SPAdes) (version 2) | ecosystem: Engineered > Bioreactor > Anaerobic... | reverse complement strand
GCGGGGTGGTCGGCGCCGCAGTGGGGGCCGTGGTCGGCGTCGGCGTCGGAGTCGGCTTTGGCTTCAGTGATGCGAACCAGTTGGAAAGTAGGTAGCCGACGATCGAGACGCTTGCCGCAGTGTTCGATGTGGAGCTGACGCGAAGCTGTTCGGCGCCACGAAGTGGAACGACCGTGGTGGATGTCTTTGACTCGCCGCGGCTCGCAACGGCCCGAACCGTTGCCTGACATGCCGATGACTTGTCGCTAACCGAACAGATCGAGATGTCGCCGGTAGAACTTGAACCGGAAGTTCTGACATTGACCGTTACCGCTTCGGCACCTTCAGGCACGTCGAGCAAAGTGACGTATCCGCTGCTGCCGGCTCGAACAGAACGATTGATTACCGGCGAGTGGGCGGGCATGGATCGGTGCCCGGTGCTGCTCGTGGTGTAGCCAATGATTCGAGCCTCGATCTTGGCGCGGGCTGAACTGCGAACAATGGCGGTCGACTTGGAATGAAGTGGAACAAAAATTGTCTTTGCGGTCGGGTGCTTCTTGCTTACCTTCAAGCGAGCGCTTCTCGTGCAGGTTTTCTTCGTAGCGCAGAACTTCAAAGTTCCGCCCTTGCTGACCTTTGGGACGTGAACTGCAAGGAACACGCCGTAGGCACCCCGAGGTGTCTTAGTGGCGAACTTCTTTGTTGAGCCGGGCTTGACCTTCGTTGAAAGCACTGACTTGTGTGACACAGCCGTGAATCCGGACTTGGGCGAGCTTGCGGCATTGGCTGTGGCGGGCAGCAGAACTGCGGCGCTGAGTACGGCCGATAGTGCAGTGATGAGTGTTCGGGTAACTCGGGGATACAGCATGGGACCTCTTTTTTCGTGGAACGACGCAGAAAACGCGTCATTTGCACCATAGGTCACTTACTTCGCAACTACAACTTACGCACCATAAAACCCTCCTTTCGCACTAGTCGCATTCGTAACATCAGTCACTTCAGTAACTCTGGCAACAAACTTGGGCGACTTGGTGTCTTGACTTGGTGGTTGGGTGAGGCAGGTGACACTAGGCTGCGTTCGTGTCGGTTTGGCGAAGCGTGACGAACGCTGCGGGTGTGCGAGTCCTAGTGCTTGGCGGCACTGGCCTTCTTGGCATCGTTTCGAGTCGATTGATCCTGCAGAACTTCGGTGTCGCCGCCTACGCTCAATACGGGCTGCTCGCTGGCCTGCGAAATCTAATTCCTTTCGCGGATTTGGGTGTCGGCGCAGTCGTGCTCAACTCGGTCAGCGAGTCCGACGATCCGGCCAAAGACGAGCGAGTCCGCACTACCCTCACGACGGCGCTTCGTGTCCTGATCGTCGCCGGCCTCGCCTTGAGTGTTCTGGTAATCGGCCTGTACTTCCTTGGTGTGTGGCCAGCCATCCTTGGCGCGGGACTTCTGCCCGGCGGCGAACTGGCCGCCACTGCTTGCCTAGTTGTATTCGCGCTTGGATTGCCGTTAGGAATCGGCTCGCGAATCCTCGTGGGGTTGGGACGCAACGCTCAACAGATCGCGATTCTTGGCCTAGTTTCACCGCTGTTTGTTCTCGGGGTGATTGCCATGGTCGTTTTCGGATTTGGAAACGCTAACTGGATCCCAGTCATTTCCTACCTGGCTGCGGCAGTAACGGCCGTCCTATGCCTGATCTATGGCTCCCGGCTCATCAGCCCGGCGGCGACCGAGGCAATGGCGCGCGTGCCACGCACGAAGCAATTCCCGGGAGTGCCAATCGCTAGGACTGCTGGCCCGGCGTTGGTAATTTCAATTGCGACCCCGCTCGCGATGCAGACTGACCGACTCTTCCTGTCGCACCTGACCTCGACGCAAGAACTCGCAAACTATGGGTTCGCCTCGCTGATCTTTGGGATGGTCCTGCAGGCGATCATCGCGGCCGGCTTGAGCCTTTGGCCATACTTTGCGAAGTCACGAAGTCAAGACCGCGTCGACAGCCCGTTTGCGCTGTCCGCTTGGTTCTTTGTCGCCGCGGCCGTTGCCTGTGCCGCACTCGTGCTCGCGCTGCCAATACTGACCAGGATCATCACTAAAGACCTGCTCAACATCGATTGGGTACTGGCCGCAGGTTTCATTGCCCTCGTCCTCGTGCAGGCGGTCAACTATCCAATCGGGATGTACATGACGACCCCGAGAGCACTCCGCTTTCAAGTGGGCCCAGTGTTGGCCATGGCGACGCTAAACATCGGTCTGACTTGGCTCTTTGTGCTGAATCTGGGATCTGGTGGCGCGGTATTGGCGACCGCGATCTCGGTCTTGGTGTGCCAAGTGGTCCCGTGTGCCTGGTGGACGCGGCGAGACTTGGCGCACCGACGCGGTCAGTTGGCTAAATAGTCAGAGTCACGCAGCCCGCGCCACCACGCGCGCCAAGGCGCGAGGCTGCGAACGAACTGCCGCCGGCCGCCTCGGCGAACGATTCGCCAGGCGGACTTCGGTGCCGACCGGCGCCAGCGCTGTCGGTCAGCGGGTTCAAGGTGCCCAACGGCAAATCGGGCGCGGTTGACGATGTTGTAGTAGTAGTACGTTTCGGATTTGCCTTGGCCTTGGGTGCCGCCGACGGCGTGGGTGGCGACTGCACCATCAACAACCTGGAGGTTTCCGCCGGCAGCGATCACCCGGGCGCAGAGGTCAACATCCTCCCAGTAGAGAAAATACGACTCGTCGAATCCACCGACCGCATCGAAAAGTTCAATTGACAACATCAAGCAGGCGCCACTGAGCCACGGCATAGTCGCCGAATTTGGATACTCGTCGCGAACGCGCCACGGTCGCATGTCGCCAGTGTCGAGGTCCAGATCCATCCCGGCGGACCAGAGTGAGCCGTCAGGTTTCAAAATTCGAGGGCCCGCGAGTGTCATGGGATCGTCATCGACAGCGTCTAGGAGCAGACTCGCGGACACTGTGTCGATGTCGGCGTCGGGATTTATCAGCAGGATCCGATCGCACCCGGCCCGTCGAGCAGCCTCGACGCCTAGGTTGCAACCGGCACCAAATCCCGTATTCGTCTCGGGTGTGAGGGCCAGCCACTGATTCTCGATCGCGCGAGCGAGCACTGACGAGCGTTCGGCCTCGGTAGTGAAGTTGTCGACCACCACGACATTGGCTCCGGGGAATCGTTCGGGGTGGTTGAAGCTTTCGCTGATCTGATCGACCGAACCGTAGTTGACCAGAACGATTCCTACCCCCTCGAAGTCCATCGTCACGCGCCGTTTCGGTCGGCTAGCAGAGCTTCGTTGTAGGCGTTGAGGTGTTGGCGCCCAGCCAATTGCCAGGAGCGATTGCTCAAGTTGGGCGAACTGCCGCGAGTCGCCTCAACCGCAACAAGCGCTTTGGCAAGCGCCGTCGCAGTCAACTCGCCTTCGAACTGCTGTACCCACTCCAGGCCGACCTCTTCGGCCAATGCGTCGGTGGCACCGTTGCGCGGAACCAAAACGGGGCGGTCGAGCGAGAGCGCAGCCAGCGCACTGCCGGAGTTGTGCAGGTCGCGGTAGGGCAACACGATCAAAGCCGAGCGAGTTATCAGGTCAACAAGTTCGGCGTCGGACAAATGCCGCAAAGCCAACTCGACCCTCGGGTCAGCGTCCGCTTGCGTCTGAAGGGCTGACCCCAATTCGGCCGGGTCGGCCCGACCGCCAATCGAAAGCCGGTAGTCACCGTCCAGCTCGCCAAAGGCAGTCACTAGATCGGCAACGTTTTTGTATTCGCGTATCAGGCCAAAGAAGCCGAGTCGGTTCGGCTCGATGGGTTGGACCGGATATTTGCCGTACCAGTGCCGATAGTCGCTGTGGGGGATAAGTCGGACTGCCGCCCCGGACAACGGGGAAGTCGTCGGGTTGAGGATTATCTGCAATGCGGTCGAGCGGTCAAGGGCTTGCAAGGCGCGCTCGCGGGCCGGTGCAACGGACTCATGAGGGCTGGTGTTGTGCACGGTCCGCACGACGGCCCGGTTCGATTTGGCAAATCGTCGAACGACGCGGCCAAATAGGAGTTGGCGGATTCGGGTGCGAAACGGTGAACCGCCGGTCATCGTGGCGTCAGGCCAGTGCACATGAAATACGTCATATTTGCCAAACAGTCCGCGTATCCAAGTGAAAGTGTCGACAGTCAGGCCAGGCTCGGTTCGGAGTTGCTCAATCAGTTGGCTGACGTACGGATTCGTCGTCGGACGTGGCTCCGGGACCGAAAGCAGAATCCGGTTAGCCCTTGGTCCAGTCAACTGGTCGCTGAGCTGGCCTGGCGCCAGAGCGGCGATTCGTTCGACGGCCGAGGCAATTTGACGTGCCGCTCGGATATTCGCGGCACCGCCTCGGCGGTAGGGGTCAGCGATGTCTAGGCCACCCTGCGTCGCGACGAGGCTTCGCTTGGCCGCCAAGGTTGGGACGTCAGTGGTCCCTAGAAGTTCAACTAGTGCCGCATACTCGGCCAAGGTGAAGGCGCGGCCAAAGGCATGTGGGGCGAGCGCGACGACCTTGGACCGGTGTTCTCGCGTAGCAGTCAAGATCAGGTCAGCATCCCCGATCATCTCGGCAGTCAGCAGCCGGGCCGAAAACCCCGAAGAGTCGATGTCCAAGGGCGCGAATGCCTCGGCCATGTGCTGTTCGAGACCGTGACCCACGACCGCCTGCGTCCCAGCGCTACTGAAAGTGGCCGTTGGCCCAAACGCGTTGGTTTGGGCAAGTAATAGGTGGGCTGCTGGTGACCTGCAGATGTTCCCCGTGCAGACCAAGAGCACCTTCATCAGTTGCTGTCCTCGTTCTTCGCTTGACTCATTTTCTGGGTCCGCGGGTCAGAGGTGTACGAGCCGTATGCTCGGGCAACTTCTGGCGCCCGGTTCAACACCGCGCCGAGCGGTTTCTGGCCGGCGACCTCCAACGCTTCAACCGCGTCGCGCACATGGGAACGTTTCGTTCGGCGTGCTGAAGCAACGAAGATGGTGCCGTCGACAATTCGGGACATGACGGCCGCATCGATAACTGAAAGCAACGGCGGGGCATCGATAATGACGTGGTCATAGGAAGCCTTGAGTTGCATGAGCACGTCGCTCATTGCCGCCGAGTCGAGCAATTGCACCGCATTGGGTGGGATTTCGCCGCTCGTCATCACATCGATGCCGCGTGCGGGCCACTTCTGGATCGCTTCGGTAACGGTTGCTCGGCCGATCAATGCGGTCGTCAAGCCGATCGCTTGCTCCAGCCCGCTCACCTTGTGCAGTCGCGGACGACGAAGATCCGCATCAATCAAAATTACCCGATCGCCATGTTCGGCGATCGCTTGAGCCAAGTTGATCGCGGTTGTGGTCTTGCCGTCTTGAGGCAGTGCCGAAGTGATCAACGTCGTGCGGTGATAACTGTTCCTAGACCAGACGAAATCGAGGTTTGCTCGCAGCCGACGGAACGCTTCAGTGCGGGCCGGGTCTTCGGCGTTCTCGTCCTTATTGCGAAAGGACGGAATGGAGCCAAGAACGGGAAGGTTTGCCACGTGGGCCAAGTCGTCCGAATCAGTAAGGCGAACGTTCAGTACCGAGCGCAAGACGGCGTAGGCCAAGCCCAATAGCAGACCGATTCCGAGTCCGATCGCCGTTGAAAACTTGGTGTTCGGACTGATCGGCCAGTTCGCTGGCAAGGCTTCGGAGGTTTGGGTGATCTTGATGGCCTGCGAGTCGTCCTTCAACGGCATCAGGTCTTTGATCGTAAGTGGCAATTGGTCGGCGATCGCATTGGCGATTTCGGCGGCAAGGACTCTGTCTGAGGAGGTGACGATCATCTGGATTGTGAACGTATTGAGCGGGGTGTTCACCTCGAGGGACCGTGCCAGATCCTTGGCCGATGAGTCGAGTCCGAGTTCTTCGATCACCGGATTCAACACAATCGGCGAAGATGCTATTTGGGCGTATGACTGAACCACATTTTGAGTGAACGCTGAGCCCTGCGCCAGGTCCGATACCGAGGAGCTGCTGCTGACGCCGACAAAGACTTCGCTCGTCGACTGGTAGGTCGGTGCAGTCGACTTTGCGATTGCAAAGCCAGCAATTCCGCCCAATAGGGTCGCCAGCAAGATCGCGACCCACCGTTGGCGTATCGCACTGACATAGTCGGCCAGCTTCACGTCGTGGTCTCCGTTCTGCGATGTGGTGATTCGGGTTGAGGAATCCCGAGTGTAGACGAGCAAAATCTAGTGCCGCTGTGTTTCGAGGGTACGCTCGGTAATCCAATCGGGACTTTAGTGAGGATCGTGCGATGAGTTGGTCACGTGGACAGATCATGATGGCTGCTGCTGTCGCGGCGGTGCTTGGTCTGATCTTGGTGTGGGCGCTGAACTCTTCTTCAGGTGACAAAGAGGCCAAGCCTGAGCCCACCGCGGCCAGCAACCAAACCTCGGGCCCGACGCCAAAGTCGACACCTACTACGGCGCCACCGACGCAAGTCACGGCGAAGCCTGTTGGGAAAAATCCTGACCTTGATTCGCCGGTGAAGTTAAGCGATGGCGCGACGGCCAAGATAGTCAAGATCGAAAAGGTTCAGAGCCAAGGTGAACTGCCTGGCGAGATTTCTGCGCCAGCGTTGCGCTTCACGGTCGAAACGACAGCAGGGTCCGAAGCGCTCAATTTGGCGACCGTAGTGGTGAATGCCTATTACGGTCCCGAGAAGATTCCAGCGGTCTCGATTTCCGGGCCTGGCGGGAAGCCATTCGGCGGTTCCTTGGCTTCGGGGAAGACGGCCAAGGGCGTCTACATCTTCAACATTCCGGTGGCCGAGCGCGACAACGTTTCGGTCGAGTTCAACTGGTCCCCAAAGGCAAAACCGGTCATCTTGTCGGGAAATGTGAGCTAATCGCGAACTCTTTTGCAACACGAGTCACACGAGTCACTACTTCGTGAAATTTGGTATTTGTATCCCAAAAACGCTGTCACCATGAACTAGTCGGGGTATGGGGGAGTGGTCTATTCGCTCTCGGGAACCAATAGATCACTCGGGTGTTGGAGAAAAGAATCATGGTCAGTAAATCTTGGCGCTTCGGCGCAATAGTCGTCTCGGGTGCTGCACTAGTCTCGTCAGTCTTGCTGGCGGCACCCGCCCAAGCCGATATCGATCCCAGCGATCCGTCGTTGCCGACCACGGTGACTGCTGACGCGCTGCCCACCGTCCAGATCGACGGTGTCGTCTGGGACCAAGAGATAGTCGGCAACACCGTATACGTCGCTGGAGAGTTCAAGAATGCGCGACCGGCAGGCTCTGCCGCCGGCACGAACTTGGTTCCGCGCGCCAACATGTTGGCCTACAACCTCACCACTGGCGAGCTGATCGACAGTTTCGCTCCGCAGTTCGACGGCGCAGTTCGGTCGCTTTCCATTTCGCCAGACGGCACCCGCCTCTACGCCGGTGGCTCCTTCTCCAAGGTGAACGGCCAAAACCGCTACCGGATCGTTTCGCTTGACCCGGCCACCGGTGAGATCGCTGGCGGAACGCCGGGCGCAAACTCCACCGTCACATCGATTGAGGCGACTTCTTCGGCGATTTACGTCGGCGGCATGTTCTCCACCTTGGGCTCGGCATCGCGCGTGCGAGCCGCTTCCTTCGTGCCGGGTACTTCAACAGTCCTGCCGTTCAACCCGACCATTCCGGACGGAAACGTTCAGGCGATCATCTCCAGTCCAGACAACCAGAAGGTAGTCATTGGCGGCGCCTTTACCTCCGTAAACGGTTCCTCGAGCCCGGGCTACGGACTGGCCCTGCTAAATGGTGAAACCGGCCAGTCTCTCCCGTTGGCCGCAAACAGCGAGATCCGCGACGCTGGCAAAGACTCGGCCATTCTCGCGTTGAAGGCCGACGCCGACGGGTTCTACGGTTCTGGCTACCACTTCGGTGGCGGCGGAAACGTTGAAGGTTCCTTCATGGTCGACTGGAACGGCAACCTAAAGTGGATTGACGATTGCCACGGCGATACTTACGACATCGTTCCGTCGGCGAACGTTATCTACCAAGCGTCACACAAGCACTTCTGCGGCAACCTCGGTACCGGCGGTTTCCCGCAGACCGAGCCGTGGTCCTTCCACCACGGCACTGCGATGACGAAGTTCGCTACCGGAACCTCTAAGGCCGATATCTATGGCTACAAAGACCACCCAGGTCAGCCCAGCCCCAGCCTGCTCAACTTCTTCCCCGATTTCGCGCCGGGAACTTACACCGGTCAGAATCAGGCTCCTTGGGACGTTGAGACCAACGGTGACTATGTCGTTTACGGCGGCGAATTCCTGCGAGTAAATGGCCAAGGCCAACAGGGCATCGTCCGCTTCGCTAAGAAGTCCATTGCTCCCCAGAAGCAAGGTCCGCGAGTCGGCGGCGCAGACCTAAAGGTAAAGGTGCGCAGCGTCGCAGCCGGCACGGTGCGGATTTCCTGGCCAGGCACCTACGACCGTGACAACGCGACCCTGACCTATCAGGTATTCCGGGGCGACACTGGAAACAAGATCTGGGAAGGAACCCAGACGGCACGTTTCTGGGAAGTTCAGCCCATGGGAGTCACCGACACTGGACTTGCGCAAGGAAGCTCGACGCAGTACCTACTTCGCGTACGCGACTCTTCTGGTAACCAAGTCAGTTCCGGCTGGATCCCCGTCACCGTAGGCGGAGCCGGCACGGTCGGCAACTACGCAAATCGCGTTCTTGAAGACGGCGCGACCAAGTTCTGGCGACTCTCTGAAACATCCGGTCAGGTAATCGACTGGGCCGGCATCGACGATACGGACCCAGGTTCGGGTGTTACCCGCGGAACCGCAGGCGCAATGCTGGACGGGTCCAACAACGCCGCCACCACCTTCAAGGGCAACGCGTCGAGCGTGACTGTTTCGCCGACGCTCATTTGGGGTCCGCAGAAGTTCTCCGTGGAAGCTTGGTTCAAGACCTCCAGCACCGGCGGCATCGTCAACTTCGGTGACAAAGCTTCCGGCGACACGAGCAAGAACGACCGTTACCTCTACCTCGATAGCAGCGGAAAGCTGACCTTTGGTATCTACAACGGATCGAGTCAGGTCAAGCTCGCCGGTAGCGGCAACATGCGCGACAACCAGTGGCATCACGCCGTTGGCACCTTCGATGAAGGCAAGATGGCGCTCTACCTAGATGGCAAGCGAATTGGCATGAACTCCGCGGCTGGCATCGCTCAGCAGTACTGGGGATACTGGCGAGTTGGTGGCGACCGCGCTTGGAGTGGCAATAAGTACTTCAACGGTGTCATCGATGACGTCGCCATCTACCCGAAGGCGCTGACTGCCAACGAGGTCGATCGGCATTGGACCGCTAGTGGCCGAGCGACGAACGTTGCGCAGGCGCCAGCCGACACGTATGGTGCCTCGGTTTACGGCGCGGATCCGCAGTTCTACTGGCGACTCGGTGAGACCAGCGGCACCAACGCTGCTGATTCATCGATCAATGGCGCCAACGGAACTTACATCGGTACCTACACCCAGAACCGGCCAGGTGCAGTATCGGCCAACGGCGGCGTGTTGCTCGCCCGTCCCGTCGCTGGCGGGCTGTTCGGCATCGGTGCCAAGGCAGGCGGCAACATCGTCTCGGCCCAGTCCTTTAGCAATCCGCAGGTGTTCTCTCAAGAAGTATGGATCAACACCACAGCCAGTGGCGGCGGTCGAATCTTCGGCTTCGGGTCAAGCTCCAACGGGTCGACCTCGAGTAACTACGACCGACAGCTTTACATGCTCGACAACGGCAAAGTTCGGTTCGGTGTGTACCCGGGCCAGGCGGTGACGATCGACTCCACCAACGCGCTAAATGACGGCCAATGGCACCAGCTAGTTTCGACTCTGGGCCCTGATGGAACGAAGCTTTACGTCGACGGCGTGCTCAACGCTTCGGATCCAAACACCACAGCCCAGAACTACACGGGTTACTGGAAGTTGGGCGGCGACAACACCTGGGGCGGAAACTCCCAGTCGTACTTCGCCGGCACCGTCGATGAGGCAGCGGTCTACTCGACCCAGCTTTCGCCCGCCGAAGTCAGGTCGCACTTCCTGGCAAGTGGCCGGACGTTGCCGAACGTTGCCCCAGTGGCGAGCTTTACCGCGTTGCCAGCCGGCGCATCGGTAGCCTTCGATTCGTCTGCCTCATCTGACGTTGACGGCACGATCGCCTCCTACGCCTGGACATTCGGTGATGGGACGACGAGCACGTCGGCAAACCCGACGCACGTCTACGCCAACTCGGGTACTTACGGCGTCTCGCTGACAGTTACCGATAACAGCGGCGCTTCGCACACCGTGAGCCATCTGGTTGTCGTCGCCGTACCGAATGCGGCACCAACGGCGCAGTTCACTCACCAAGTAGACGGTTTGAAGGTTGACTTCACGTCAACCTCGACCGATTCGGACGGCACGATCGCGGCCTACGAATGGAACTTTGGTGATGGCTCGACCAGCACTTCAGCGAACCCGTCCCACACCTACTCGACCGGTGCGCCACGCACCGTCACCTTGAAGGTGACCGACAACGAGGGCGGCACGAGTACGGTCTCGCATCTGGTAGACCCCGACTCGCCACCAGCGGCAAGTTTCACGGTGGTTAAGAACGCGCTCGCAGTTGACTTCACGTCAACAGCAACCGATGACGACGCCGTGGTCAGCCATGCGTGGAAGTTCGGTGATGGTGCCACGAGTTCGGCGAAGAACCCATCGCACACCTACGGTGCGCCTGGCGACTATCAGGTGAGCCTCAAGGTCACCGATACGGCCGGTCAGACCCATGAGGTCACCGAGACGATCACTGTTGCTTTGGCGCCGAACGTGCCGCCGGTGGCAGCCTTCTCGGCTTCGGTGTCTGGCACGACCGCGAACTTCAACGCTGGTGCCTCCACTGATACCGATGGCTCGATCGTGTCGTACGCGTGGGACTTCGGTGACGGGAATACCGGTACCGGCGTTACTGCGTCGAACGATTACCCGGCTGAGGACGGCACCTACCAGGTGAAGTTGACGGTGACCGATGATGCTGGGGCAACCCATTCGATCACCAAGCCGGTAGTTATTGATGTGCCAGATCCAGGTCAGGAAGTCCTGCGTGATGTGTTCGGCAGGACTGTGGCGAACGGTTGGGGCAATGCTGACCTTGGCGGCGCGTGGACGATTCCGTCCGGTGCAGCGGCGTTCTCGGTGAACGGCTCCGCCGGCCGGGTTAGCCTGCCTGCTGGTGGTGGCCGCGATGTTTACCTCGGCGCTACCGTGTTGCGTGAAGCTGATGTGACGTTCGATTACACGTTGGACAAGCCAGTCACCGGCGGCGGCATCTTCCTAGACGCGATCATTCGTCGAGTGGATGCAAACAACACCTACCGCGCCAAGGTTGTCGCCTTGGCAGATGGTCGGGTCCGCGTGGACTTGGTCCGAACAGTCAGCGGCGCAAACACGACCTTGGGTTCGGCGATCGTTCCGGGCCTGACCTACACCTCAGGTGAGGTGCTGAAGGTTCGGGTTCAGGCACTTGGCCTCAGCTCGACGAACCTCAAGATCCGGGTCTACAAGGACGGAACGCCTGAGCCGACTGCGTGGTCAATGGAGCGCACCGATAGCACGCCTGCATTGCAGGTTGCCGGTTCGTTTGGTTACTACTTCTACGTATCTGGCTCGACTACCAACGGCCCGCAGGTGTTCTCGATCGACGAGTTCACTGCCCGGGCAGGCAACTAAGCGGTCAACGCGGGGGCGGTTCGCTCTACGCTTAGGCAATGACCGCAACTAGCGCACCTCAGCCGATGATCACTCGATCATCGGCTGAGGTGCTTGTGGCGGCAGTTGCCGCCTTCGGTGTGGGTCTGCGGCTGCCTTTGCCAATGGGCTTGACAACCTCATTGGTGCTCGGTGCTCTCTTGGTTCCGCTGTGGCTAAGTGTTGTGCCTCGGTTCGAAGGCGCTCGGACGGTGACAATTTGTTTTCTTGGTGCGACCGTTTTCGGCTTGTTTTTGACTTGGGCATCGAGTTTGCGGTTGGGATTTGACTCCTCGCTCGCCATTGCGACGTCGATCAACTATTGGTCGATCTTTCTGGGCGCGGGGGTGCTGTGGTGGTGTCGGACAATTATCGGCACCGCGCTGAGCGCATTGTTGCTCTCAGCTAGTTTGCTTTTGTCCGTTTCGCGAAGTAACCCCGACGTGATCGCCAATCCGTTCAAGTTCGGCTACGGCGTCCCGCTGACAATTGCGGTACTCGCGATCGCGATGCTGATCGGCGTTTGGTGGGTGCAGTTTGCGGCGCTCGCAGTTATCGGCTTGTTAGCACTCACTTTTGATTCGCGCTCTTTCTTCGCGGTAATCTTGTTGACGATTGTGATCTTGTGGTGGCAAAAGATCGCTCAGGCAATAGCTGGGCGGTCGCTGTTTTTGGTCACTGCCGGATTGG
>Ga0209608_1002624_pt1 | contig 12442 bp, 11 predicted proteins | sample AD_UKC130_MetaG_FD_184428 | JGI IMG/M metagenome (GOLD analysis project Ga0209608, IMG submission 184428) | Active sludge microbial communities of municipal wastewater-treating anaerobic digesters from Canada - AD_UKC130_MetaG (SPAdes) (version 2) | ecosystem: Engineered > Bioreactor > Anaerobic... | reverse complement strand
TATACTGTTTATGCAACCCCAAGTCCATCATTTACAAAGAAGTTTTGAAGTCAGATTCGAGGCCAGACAAAGAATATTCAAATGTGATGGCATGCTTACCTTAGGTAATGCTAAGAAGACAACTTTTCCTGAGTTTGACACTTGCGAAAAATGAGAAAAATCTAAACGAGGCATGAATAAACACTAAAATGAAGATTTTTTACTCCTCCATTTTTACTCCTTAGTCACTACACGCCTCGTTTCTCCTTTATTCATCACGCTTTTCAACACTTTCTTCCTCATTTACATCTATTATTTTGACTTTTTTTGGCTCTTCTATCCCAAGTACCTTTAGCATCTTCCTTTGATATTCTGTCAAATTTGTTCTTACTTCAAGCCTTTTTCCTTCTATTTTCATCTCTGCGTATTCCATCTTCCTCAGACTTTCTCGTATCTTTTCGTGTGTGTATTCTATCCCTGACCTTTTTAACTTCTTCTCCATCGTCTTTAACAGTACGTATGATATGAATACCATTACCATATGGCCTGTTATTCGTCTTACTGTCCAGTGATATATCGGCCTTGCTTTTAGAAATCCTTTCAACGTCCTGAATGACTCTTCTACTTCCCACAGACTATGGTATTCTTCTATTATTGTCCTCGCTTGTTCTTGTGTGTTTGTGATTATTCCGTAGTATCCATCGTAACGTGCATCTTCTTCTATCTTCTCTATGTTTAGTTCGTATGTACTTTTTTCAGCATGTTTTTCTTTTACGTATTTCATCGCTCCTCTTTTCGTTGTCGCATCTACTGTGTGGTTCTTAATCATCTTTTTGGCTTTTTCTATTTGCCTTTCTCTTTCTTCAAAGTCTTTGCTCGCTCTTTCATCACTTCGTACCACTATTAGCCTTTTGCCTTTGTATTCTGTCTCTGCCACTTCTATTCCTGTGGCTATTTCTTTGTATTCCAATTTGAATATGTCTACATTCTCACTCAACTTTTTGATGCTTCGTCCCACTATGTAATCGTACCCTGATTCTTCTATTGCCTCTATGTTTTCTTCTGATAGCATCCCTCTGTCTGCTACTACTATTACTTTTGACAAATTGTACTTCGATTTCATCTCTTCTATTGCGTCTTTCATCGTGTGTCCTTCAAATTTGTTCCCTTCGTATATATTGAAACTCACTGGAAACCTGTCTCGGTCTACCGACATACCTAATACCACTTGTGTCTCATTGAATTTCTTGTCTTTTGAGTATCCGTAATTCATCAACCCATTCACTTGTTGACTCTCAAACGATAGGGTTGTCACATCGTAGAATACCAAATCTATACTACTATTGAACAAATTCAGCCTCTTGTTATACATATATTTCTCTATTTCTTCCTTCTTCTGTGCAAGTATATCCAAACTCCTGTATATCTGATGCAATTCAACTTCCTTAAATCCGTAGTAATCCAGTTCATTGTATATCCCAAGCTTGCTCTTCGGTTCCAATAACCTGTTCATCACCATTAGTTTTATCATGCTCTCCAAATCGTAGCGCACTTTCTTGTCTACTTTCGTTAAGTATTCATCTAATTCGTACTCTTCAAATAACTTGTCCACAACAAGCTTGGCTCCGTAATTCTTGATCACATTACTCTCAACATTTGACATGTTAACTACATCATCAACATCATACCAAGCTCTTAACTTCTCGATCATGTTTAAAGCTTGTTGCTTGGAAATCTGATCAACCCTACCCAAAGTAGCGAGGAACCTTTGCTTGACTTTACCATCTTCCCTGTAGTTCTCAACGAGTCGAATATACTGCTTACCGCCAATAGTAACTTTACGAAGGAACAAGACAATCAGACTCCTTTAAGTGGAATGAGGCACCACTTAAAGTATATCACGGAATGAGAAGAAAAGCAAGAAAAAAGTATTAGAAAAATTAAGTAATGAAGGTAATAGTATGAAGAGAACGAAAAAGAGAAAAAGGGAAGAATAATATTCATATTCTAGTCACTACAACGAGAACAAAAAATCGAAATTTAGCGTCGTAAACCCGCATGAATCCACAATTCAACTTTTTGATTTCTCGTTTTTCTGTCAAACTCAGGAGGAATTGAAATTAAAAGTCCGTCAGAGATGCCATGAAATCTATCTTGTTTGTACCGTACCTTGGAGGAATTGAAACTCCATGTGGAATTATGATACGTGCCTACCAATATTGCTTCTTACCGTACCTATACTGTTTATGCAACCCCAAGTCCATCATTTACAAAGAAGTTTTGAAGTCAGATTCGAGGCCAGACAAAGAATATTCAAATGTGATGGCATGCTTACCTTAGGTAATGCTAAGAAGACAACTTTTACCGGATAACATTGTGTGTGTTTTTAATCACAGGCAATATTTGTGTGTTCATGACATTTTTGAATAATACATATATCCATTCGTTATAGTTTTCACGCGTTGTCTATGATACTGTCGGCGCTCGTCTATGTTACTTAACACGGACAACTTATATCATTACTCCATAACACTTTACCTCATATCAGATTTTTCTTATTTTTCGGTTGACAATCTATTCGCATTTTTCACGACCATTCGTAAATGCGCTTCTTTCCTCACTTTCGTGAAAACAGATTGTACTTCCGCGTATTCTCTTGACTTTCGTCGTTTTTTTTGGTAAAATCAAATTGTGCTAAGATTAAATTGAAAGAGTTGTCATTTTGGCTTTCGGAAATTGCTTCGATAAACAAACGTAAAATGGTAGAGTCGGAAAGCCACTACTCTCTGAAAGAGATGGAGATATATAGAACTTACCGATATCATGTAACAATGCTGAAGCGTGATCAAAATCCATTACTCTCTGAAAGAGTTGAAGCGTTGAGTTCGTATAGCTTTGCAATATGAAGAAGTAGAGGCAAGAACTGAATAAGTTTTTGCCTCTACTTTTTTGTATGTTAAGAAGTCGCCGTTTGAAATGTATATATTTCTGTGGGGAAAAGTGGCGTTATGGCCTGCTATTATACATCTTTATTTTAGGCGAGATGTATTCTTCGGATTCTGTTGGCGAAAGGAGAACTTGGGGATATAGTTAGATGTATTGTATAATTATGGGTAATGTATTCTAGATGATGAGGTGAGGTTATGAGACGGGCAGACAGAGAAGTTAAGGATGGAGAGCGAATCAATGAGATAATTAATGCTTGTGATTGTTGTAGACTTGGGTTCATTGATGGAGATAGTACATATATTGTCCCACTTAATTTTGGTTTCATCGAAGAAGATGGTAAGCGAGTATTCTACTTCCATAGTGCAAAGGAAGGCAAGAAGATAGAATTGATAAAAACTAATCGTGTGGTGGGATTTGAGCTTGACACAAATCATGCACTGCATAGTGGAGAGAAAGCTTGCGATTATTCGTTCAGTTTCAGTAGCGTCATAGGCAAAGGGATAGTTTCTATAGTGGAAGATATAGATGAAAAAAAGAAGGGATTTCAATGTATCATGAACCATTACTCGGGAAGTAAAGAGTGGGCATTTACGGATGCAGAAGTTAACAGAGTTGCCATAATCAAAATGGAAGTAACTGAAATATCTTGTAAAGAGCATAAATGATGATATTGGATAAAGTCAGTAGTCGATAGGATTGATCGCTGCCTTTTTGCTGATAATGTTATTTTGTCAGATTGTATCATACTATTACGTATATAGTATTGATTGGCTGTATGATATTCACGAGCATCGCTACTGTTGTCACAACAACGAGTGCTACTAAAAGGAAGTGACCAATTAAATGATTGAAAGCTCGAAATCGATAGTATAGATAGAGGTGGTTAGTTTGTTCAAATGGTTGCTCGAAGAAGATAAGCAAAAGTATGTCACATTTTTGGAGACTGGTGCAATAAGTCTCGATGAGTTTATAGATGATTTGATAAGTGTAAGAAAAAATGACACCTCGAAATGTGCAGAGATGGTCTTCTTGGCAGTTAGAAAAGCAATTTCTGAAAAGTTTGTTGATATAAATAAGTTCGGAAAGTTGCTTGGTATACATCCAGAGCAAGCTCTTGAACTTTTGAGAGCTGAGTACAAGCTGGTGAAATTTCCAGTTGTGTCAAAGGATAAAGCATTGTCTAAAATCGCGTATGCATTGGTGTTCAATGATGAGATTGGATACACAAATCTTTCTCACCAGCAGGCATCTATCGATGTTATACGTAAGCTTAAAGGGAAGAATTTCTCGGTTGTTTTTGATACGATGTTTTACGATGAATCTTTCATGCTTGCGGTTGCTGTTGGTGCATTTTCAAAGAATGTGCCAGAAAATCTTGTATTTACAGGAAAGATAGGTGAACATGGCAATATCTTGCCAGTAAACTCTGTGAATGAAAAGGAAGAGATTGCAAGAAGTGAAAAGCTTACTCTAATTTCTCCACTTGATGCAAAGCATATTGACGATGTGATAATGCTCCTAAATGCACAGGGAGCGAGTGTACCTGTTTTTTATACATATCAAGATAATGATGATGCGGAAAAGAAGTATGAGTCGTTCATTGAGTTTGTTTCTTCTGTCCAGAGCAATTGCATAGATGGTTCTGATATAAGGTTAGCAGAGAAGATTTTTGGCTTTTCAACTTTGTTGAAGTACAAGAAGTTGGACTTTTCTGATTGGAACAAATTAGCAATAGAGGGTGGAGATAATCTGAGGAAGATTGCAAAGGCTGGTTTCATCATTGATCGGCGAGGAGACTCCAACTTCTGCAAGTTGGAGAGGAATCACCTTAACCTCCTTTCTTATTAGATACTTGCAAAACAAAGAAATATGGGATATAATTATACCAACAAATACCTTTGGCGCACACTTGTGCGGATAAGTAAACTGATGAGCCTGTTGGCTCTACAGTGTAGAGGCTGTTTAGACTAGCCTGAGAGAATAAGGGTCGTTTGACCAAACTTCTCTCAAAATCTCCCACCTCTACAGGTGGTGGGATGGTTTAATTTCAAATCCTTCTTCTAAAATCGTTGCAGTAGCTTTGGCTTCAAATGTTTCTCCATTCAATTCTTTTAGCCTTGCTTTGTTGTATTTTTCAACTTCAGCGTTTGTTGAAAAGAGCCTCACAGGAATGCTCTTGTTTTGCCTTTCTTGAAGTGATTTCAGATAGTTAATCACCTTTTCGGACTTGTCCCCAATTCTTATCAATGATAGTATCTGCGTAAATTCGGCATCGTCAGTTCTTTTTACTTGGGTGAGCTCTATCACTTTGAAATTCCAATAAGGTGATTCAAAAGCAAAGCCATCCGCTTTGACTGGAGGCAGTTGGAAGAAATCACCAACTGCTAATATTGGTATATTCTTCGTTGCAAGTCTTAGCCTGTAGTCTATCATTTCCATGACTTCTTTACTCACCATCGATATTTCGTCGATTATTATTAAATCTGCAACTCTTAGGCATTCCTTTATATTTTTTAAGAATATCTCATTTGCAGCCGCCTTCGTGACTCTCTTTTTCTGGGCTATCAATTCTATGTGTTTTTCATCCGATAGTTTAAGTTCTTCAATGTTCTTTGAAACAAAGAATTTGAAAAAGCTGTGTAGCGTATCACCACCAATTCTGAGTGCCGAAATTCCAGTAGAACCAAGTATTATGACGTTTTTGAAATGAGACTTTATCCTATTTGCTACATAGGTCTTCCCAACACCAGCTGCACCGGTCAAAAATACATTTGTACCAGATTTTAGATGTTGGACAACCAATTTTTCGATTTCTTTATTCTCATTTTTTACATTTTTTGCTTTAGTCTTTGCTAGTCCTTTATTCACGTATACCACCTCCAATCTTTCTTGCAGTTCTTCGAATCATTTGGAATTATACTAACCGACAGATGGTATAATATTATTACACAGTTATTATACACTATTCTTAAGGATGTATCTGAATAATACTTTTATCGGTAATACAGACGTTCTTAGTTAAGGATATCTGACAGAAAAGCTGATCACAGCGTATAAAATGACAGTTTCTGGGAGGGGCAAATGTGGCTATAACAATAAGGAACATAGAAAACTTCATTCGAACTGGAAATTTCAATGATGCAGCATTGGTAGAATTAAGAAAAATGGTCTCCTTTGTCTTTAATAACAATCCAACATTTTACCAATCGTTATCTCAATATCTTGGTGACTCGTTTTTAGATTACGTAGCTAATGAAACTTATCTCAAATTACTTAAAGGGCGCAAGAATATACCACTAGAAAATGCATTTTTGGTATATTTATGAGATGATCAGGAATGTTTGTTTCGACATACTTAGAGAAAAGGATGCGGATAAAGAAAAGACAGTTTTACCGCCTGACTTTGGCGAAGAGACAGATGAAGAAGAATTCTTAGCCGAAATTGTTGAAAAAAATACTGACAATAGCGGAGAAGATTCGAAAGATTCAATTATTTCTGTCATTGCGGAAGACGCCTTGAGAATTTTAATCAATTATGGATTCAAGATAGAGAACCTCTGTTATTTCATTGCCCAAACTCTTAATCATCCTACAAATTACCTTGCCGATAAAGGTAGAGATGCTCGGTACAAAATAGTTGAGCGCACTAAAAAGGCACTGAGGGAATTTGCAGAGAAGTATTCCGTTGAAGAAGAAATTTTGGGAGAACTTCTGAAATTGTATTATGAGAGAATTTGCTTGAAATCTGAAGATGAGCAAGATGTTCAACAGGGGAGTGAGAATCATGAATAACGAGAAAAAAATAAATAGAGAACGGAATTTATCTATATTACAACGGGAATTGAAATCATACAAGACGTTCTTGAAAGGTGCAAAGAAAGCAAAATTCAAAGAAATTCAAAATAGTCCAATTGAATTGTCAGTCGGTGATGTCATAGTTATGTACGGTAGTATAATGACGTATGGATTGGTGGCTGACATTTCAGAAACGGAATCGACAGTTGTGTTTTTGACAACGAATCTATTGCTTTCCAGCCAAAAGGCGTTGAAATTGAAAATTAACCATCTGGTAAATACAGTTGCAGTCTCCCCAATTAAGCTTTCGATACCTAACGAGAAGATAAAACTGTGTGCTGAGAAGATTGGTCGGATTTCAGAAGAGCAGTTGAAAATCGTGTTGGAAAACCATGATATGCTCAAGAAGATCGAAAACGGTGAAAGTGCACAGGATTTGTTCGGCGATATGCAGCCGCAAACTTTTGGAAAGATAATCCAAGAGTACTATGCGCTGGAAAGATCTCGAATCTCTCAATCCTTTGGTTTAGATGAACAACGAAAGGTTATTCAAGTAAACTTCAAAGACTATTTCCAAGAAGAAGTATTCGCAAAACAGTATCGCGACCTACTTGCAGCTGAAAACATGTCTTCTGTTAGTGCAGATGGATACATCTTAGAGTATGATATTGAGAATAAGAAGATCAAAGTATACTTCGATGACAGATACACAGACACCTTTGGAGAGGTAGAATTCAATGGAAAAGTGGTCTATTCCGGCAAGATTCCAAGTATCCTTGAGATAACCGATGTTCCGATGATATTACCAGGATTGGCTAAGGAATTGATAAGAATAAGGAAAAGGTGAGAAATTCAATTGGTATTATATTCTACAGTATTATACTGGATAGTATATAAAAACGAGGGCAGATTGCCCTCGTTTTTCTAATATCTGTGCTTAAAAGATTCAGTTATTCGACTTTACTACGCCAAGTACTTGAATCTTTGCCGATGAGTTCTTCGCAGGTGTTCCTGCAGGTTGGTATGCAGCTGTTAGTAGCCTTGGGTCGTAAATATACATTTTGTCATAACCATGAAATTTCCCAAACCGATCCAAAGAAGCTACAGGTCCCCTGATATTTTGCATGATACTACCGAAGACAAGTAATTGACCAGCAAATTCACCCTTATCATGGTTTTCGACTTTAAAAGAGCCATTAAATGCGTAAATACTTGCAAAAAGTTTCGTATTGGAAAGCTTGTTCCCATTCGTTTCTGATACTATTACATTATTTTTTGCCACAAGATTCAATGATGACTTTTCGTTAGCTGAAACATATTTCTTAATGCTTTCTATATCACTGCTACTCATTGGTTTTGCCTGATTATTCTTAAAATATTCGTTATATGTATCATACGGTATAAGTCTATCTTTTACTTTGATATCTCCTTCCGAATACAGTGTGTAGTTTCCGTAGTATTTCGATAGATATGTTGAATCAGTATCATCTATGGTTATGTTACCAGTTGAGTATACAACACCATTGAATAATGTGTCAACTGGAGCACTTGGCGACCAGCTGCTACCACTTTTTGTTTCCTTTATAATTGTCGCATTTGGAGGACCGCTTGGTTTCCAATTTATCTTGTATCTAACTGTAGAGTTGGCAGTATTTGAACCTTCATAGATTAGCAAATCGTAATTACTCATACCCGTACCATGGTTAAAGCTAAGAGTTATATCCTTGGTGAACTGTATCCCAGTAGGAGTTGCCGGGTAAGTCTGCAAATCCGAGTATGGCTTGACCATATTTTGCAGATTGGTTTTATACTCACTTGCTATTGAACTAAAATTTAGATTTGCTGCATCAGTATCGCTTAGTATTCTGTAAGGCGGATTGCCTTTCATCGTAGCATAATTAGGATACTTATTTCCTGCGACTGTGTTTTTGTTTTTGTCCTTCATTCCTTTGAATTCAACAGTTCCATTGAAAGTTGGTTTGCCCTTTGAGTTGTCTATGTATATAAAATCATTCGATCTCATAGGTCCATCTATGAGGTCTCCAGCCTTAAAATAAATGTCTGATGATTCTTCGTTTGTGAAATACACATATTGATTAAGCAATTTTGGCCCGACAAGGCAATATGTGTAGGTGGTTACATATTTATATTGGTTATTAGGTGTTCTGTACTGCCTTTTCACCATCGAAATTAGGAATACAGTTGTGCTACCTGATTGTTTCATCGGGAAAGCGTAAAGAGCAACTTGATACGGGTTTCTTGACGTTATATAGCTAGTTATCTCGTTGAACAAAGCAATAGCTGAACTTTCTGATTTGATGAGCCCACTGTCTTGGCCTCCTGTAGATGACCAATCATATATTTTACATGCTTTGGTTGTTGAAACGTACGTTGTGATGTAATTTTGCCAGTCTTGATTGAGTTTGCTTTTGAAATCGTTAAACCAAGTTGGTACATTATCGTTGTAAAGTAAAGGTATGCCCAATATTCCAAGAGACTTTGGTTTTAGGAATCCAATTCCTATGTTCATTATATTTACCGAGTCAGCATCATTCTGTATTGATGATAACGTAGACATTGCATTCTCACGATAATTGGCCACTCCTTGGTATAATACAAGAAGTGTCATACTTGCAACTACCATCATCACCAACACAATTGCTGTCATGAACCCTTTACGCATGTTTTCCATATGCCTCCTCCATTTTTAATTCCTAAAACTCACTTTTATTTTACGAAGATTCCGTGAGTATTGTAAGTAGTGGTACAGTGTACGTTGCATTCTTTCCTTGACTGTCTTTTATCTTATCTGTTTCTATCGTCATGAGTATATTGGTATCGTTGACTTTGAATTTGATATTTGAAATCATATTTGAAAGTCCCAAAATCTTCTTTCCATTGAATCTTATCTCGCGAGACGCTGAATCGTATTCAAGTGTCAAATCTTGCACAGTTGGCATACCACCGCTCGGGTCAAAATATCCGATCTTAAATCCACTCGTCGTATTGGGAATTAATATTTTATCTTTCGTTGTCCAAACACTTTGTGAGAGTAACTGATTTAAAGTACTTGATACCATTTGAGCCTCTGTAAAAAAGTTCAGATATTTTTGATTGCTCTGGAGTACTGTAAATGTTTCGTTGAATATTAGTCCCATCATCCCAAATAGTATTGTGACAACAACCAAACTGGCTATCATGCCTCCAATTGTTAAATCCACAGTTGTATCACCTCTAATCGTTGCCCTTTGCTACCTGAGTTAATAAATCAATAATCTTTGTATCTATAAACAATGAACGTCTGAGTTTTCCCTTGCAGATATTCAATTGTTACCTCGTATTTTTGCACGCCAGCAACATCAGTCTGTTTGATATTGGAAACTTTTGGGTAACTATTTGTACCACCGTTGAATATTTGATTTATATCAGTTGCAGTTATTGGTGTTGAACCAACACCACCGTTGATGTTGATGTATCTGGATACGAATGTTTCTAACTCGACAACTTTTTGAAGGTTACGTGTAGAATTTAAGCTATTGAGTATGCCGGATATTCCTGTTCCGATTATCATGAATAGGATTGAAATTAGAAGTAATCCGACTATCGTTTCTGTTAGCGTGAATCCATCTCTCATTTTGGATTTCTTGAATCTCACACTCAAACCTCCTCGGTCAATGGCTTGTTTTTACATGTACTTATTATATCACATCATCTAAATATTTAGACCAAGTATTCGATAATATAGTTGAAAGGTGGAGATATCATGGAGAGATTGTCATCGGAACTCGTCAGTTTATTTAAGGTAGACCAGGATAAGGAATTGTGTTTAACCCTTCTATCCACTTCTATAGTGGATCTAATACACTGCAGTGAGAAGATGGAGTTCGTTGACAAGCTTGCTATGACTCTTTACACAAATACTCAAAGTGTTGTTGGAGTAAAGATTGTGACTGGTTCATTTGTGAAGATCTTCGGGAGTGTTGCTGGATACGATAAGAGTTTTGATTCAGAAAGTATAGATGTGACGGTGTATTTTGAACGTTACAACGATGAAGATGACAACTTGATATCTATGATTATGAGCATTGCGGAAATTCAGTATAGGAACATAAGCAAGTTGGAAGATCTGAAAAAGATGACGATGTACGATTCGTTGACTGGCGCGTATTGCAGGACTGCTGGTCTCGATATTCTTGAGAAGGAGTTCAGCAGGGTCAAGAGGAGTGGCACAAGTGCATGTCTTGTTTTCATGGATCTGGATAATCTGAAGCAATACAATGATTCGTTTGGTCATGCGAGGGGAGACAGGTTGTTGAGAAATTTCGCACTGACTTGTATTGAGAATATGAGAAAGAACGATCTTTTGATAAGGTATGGTGGGGATGAGTTCCTGCTATTCGTAGACTCTGCAGAGCCTGAATATCTGATTAAGAGGATACAAAAGAAAGCTGATGCGAGTTTTTCATATGGCCTTGTAGATTTCAAAGAGTGCCAAAGCTTGAGCGAGGCTATAGAAAAGGCCGATATGAGAATGTATGAAAATAAAAGAAAGAGTAAGGGAATACGGAATTAGAATGGAAAGAGAAATAGTCCATATATAAAAGAAAGTTTCCTCTCCTCAGCTTAGTTGTGATATAATTTTGTTTGTGGAAGTAGAATATGTATTCAGTAATTTCGAAGGGGGAACAGAGTTGGGGAGGGGAAATTTTCTTTTTTCACTAACTAATCTTCTTACCATCCAAAGGTGGAACAACAGGCCTGCCGTTTTAAGGTTTTCCGAGGCTGACAATGCTTATAATACGTTTTTTCTATCATTCGTTTTTAGAACGATGAAAGGTGAGAATTTCGAACCTGCATTGCGTTGGAGGCTTTCGAGGGAACTTCCCAAAATTGTACTTTCCGATATCTCTTTGCAATTGAAAGAGCGCATCGAAAGATTCTCGCCACATGTGTGGAGTGATGTCACGCAGAAGGCAGTGAATGAGTTGTCTATCACTGCTGATAAGGAGTTTGTAGACTTACTAATCGATGACTCTCCGCAATGTGAGCAGATCGATAAGCTTGCAGACCTCTACATAAGCTATTTGGAGGCATACGAAAACGGTAAGTTGTTTGATTATTCCCAACCGATTAAGGAACTGGAGGAGAAGATCAAACACTTGTCTGAGAGTTTTGCTGTTGAAGATGTGGAAAAGTATTGGGACGTTGCGAAGCATGTGTGGATCCCACTTCTGAATCTTACTTCAATGGTGCGTTGGAACCGTACGCATAGGAATATCCGTTCAACCGTTTCAGGCCATTCTTTCATGGTGCTCGTTATATCTTATCTCATTGCTAAGTTGGTTCGATATAACGATATTGAAGAGATCATAATGAGGGCAACACTTCATGACTTGCCAGAGGCTTTTACTGGCGATGTGATAAGCCCAACGAAGAAGAAGACAGAAGAGCTTGAAGAACTGGTTTCCGCAGTCGAGAGGGAAATGGTTACTGAATGGGTCAATAGCAGTGAGCATACCAAAATACTTGCAAAGTACGTTTCACATTGTACTGATCCATTTTCTGGTGAAGGCGGGCATATAGTAAGGACGTCGGATTATTTTGCGGCCCTTCTGGAATGTGGTGTTGAGATCTATTCGGGAAATAGATTAGATATCTTCCGTGATAATTTCTTTTCATTCAAGAAAATGATAAAGGAAATATCTCCTATGGATGTCTC
>Ga0209608_1002618_pt1 | contig 12473 bp, 9 predicted proteins | sample AD_UKC130_MetaG_FD_184428 | JGI IMG/M metagenome (GOLD analysis project Ga0209608, IMG submission 184428) | Active sludge microbial communities of municipal wastewater-treating anaerobic digesters from Canada - AD_UKC130_MetaG (SPAdes) (version 2) | ecosystem: Engineered > Bioreactor > Anaerobic... | reverse complement strand
TGGCGGGCAAATTGCCAAAGGATGCGGGAATTGATATATCCGCGTAATAATTTTATCCCGCCGCGCGCAAAATAATTCTCGTATAAGCAAAAATAAAGGGACGGGAAAGCGTAATGGACAAAAAAAAGAGCATGGCTCTTCGGCGCGGCGGCGGTGGCGCTCACATTGTGGGTAAGCCGACAGATATACGCACAGCAAGAGGATGAGACAACCGGCGCGGAGGAGACGGAGGCGCTGACCGAGCCGGAAGCGTTTGAGACAAACGAAGACGGGCTGCGCATATTCACGCTCGAGGAGCTTGCGTTTTACGACGGCACCGACGGCCGTCCCGTTTATGTTGCGTATAACGGCTTCGTCTACGATATAAGCAACGTGCCGCATTGGCGCGACGGGGAGCATCACGGCCACCGCGCGGGCATAGACTTTACTGAGCTGTTGGAAGAGTCGCCGCACGGCCCTGGGATACTGCAGTTCATGCCTATCGTCGGCGTGCTTGCGGAATAGGCGCAAAAAATGCGGCCTTCGCAGCCGCAAAATTATATATGCATATTTAGCCTGCGGGATTGCCACAGGCTTTTTTGTTTGCGCCGGCGCCTGTTTTAACCAAAGCAAGGCGGCGCGTATATGCTTCCTTTATGGTAGTTACGCTTGGCTTGACCAAGCCCCATGCATAAAAGTTTTTAAGGGCGTGTGGGGGACTTTTTACAAAAAGCCCCCCACAAAACCGAACAAACTACTCAGTGCGCAATGCTTCGACGGGGTCTTTGTTGGCTGCGATACGGGAGGGGATAATGCCGGCGATAAGCGTGAGCGCCATGCTGATTAGCACCAACACGACAGCGTGCAGCGGCTTTATAAACGCGTTTATCGCCGTAACGCCGCTAAGCCGGTGTATCAGCGCGCTAATCGGGATGCACAAAAGCAGCGATATGCCAATCCCCATCATGCCGGCAGCAAAGCCCACGATGAGCGTCTCGGCGTTGAACACTCGCGAGATGTCCCGCTTCGACGCGCCGAGCGAGCGCAAAATGCCAATCTCTTTCGTCCGCTCTAGCACCGAGATGTAGGTGATAATCCCTATCATTATCGACGACACCACGAGCGATATCGAAACGAACACGATAAGCCCGTAGGAGATAGCGTTTATAATCCCCGTGATGCCCGACATAAGCAGCGCCACATAGTCGGTGTAGACTATCTTTTTCTCCTCGCCGACGCTGTCGTTGTATTTCTTTATCTCGTCGGCGATTGCGTCCTTGTTCTCGAACGTCGCGGCGTAAATGTTAATCGCCCTCGGCTCGGCAAGGTCGACCGCGCCGAGCTTTTTTAAGTTGTCGGCGAGCGTTGACTCGGACACCTCGCGCGGCATGTAAAGGTCATAATACCGCGCTAAAGTCTCGACGTCGGTCTCCGAGCCGTACTCAGCGTCGAACGCCGCCGCCACCTTAGCGTAGCCCTCCGGAGTGTATGGCTGAGCGGCCGCGGCATAGTACTCCTTCGCCTGCTCGGCCGCGATACCGTCCACCAGCGCGTCAAGCTCGGCGTCGGACAGCCCGCTAAGGTACGCCATAATATCGGCAGTAGGCATTCCCGTCTTTTTCGCCCAGTCGGAGGTCACGTACGCGGCTTTGATGTCGCGGTTTATAAACTGCGCTTTTATCTCAGCTTTTATCGCCTCAAGCTCCTCAGGCGTCGGCGCCGTCATAATGGCCTTGACGCGCTCTTCTGCCTGCGCAGCGTACTGCTGCTTTATCATATTCGCAACCTGCTCGCGCATCATATCCCGCAGCTCCTCGTCGGAATACGAGGCAAGATAGCCCTTTACCGACTCGGCGTCCATGCCGTACGCCTCGGCGACCGCAGCCTCCATGCTCTCGCGCGTCTGGTACTGCGCCATATACTGCTCGAGCATCGAGCTTATATACTCCTCGCTCGGCTCGGATATAATCTGCGTGTAGAGCTTCGCTTTGCCCGCGTCGTCGAGGGATGCGAAATACTCGCGCACCCGCTCCGCTTTGTACTCGACGGTCGGGTTCTCGGTTTCTTCTATCTCAAACGGCAAGCCGGTGAAAATGTCGAAGTTTGCGTTCTCCTCGGCGCGCTGCGCTTTGACGGCGGGCGAGGTTTCGGTGTACTCTATAAGGTACTCGGTGAGCTTGTGGGTATAGCCGAAAATCCCGGTCAGCGCCGTTGCCGTCGCGTCCTCTTTCGGGCGGATAATGCCCGAGATGCGAAGCTCAAGCCCGCTGCCCACTCGCAGCGCCAGCGCCTCTTTGTCGTCCGCAATGCTCGTCCACACGCCGTCGCCGTCGGAATCGGCGTAGAGGTCGCAGGCGGCGAGCAGCCTGAACCTAATATTCAGCGCCTCCTCGTAGTCGAGCTTGCGAGTGCCAATGCTTATGCCTTTCTCGTTTACGACGGCTGTGAGTATTTCCTCAACCTCTTTCGCCGTCATCTGCCCGAGCGAGTAGAATGCGAGGTCGGAAATCTCGTTGTTTTTGTTAAGTATCAGCACGACCTCGTCCTTATCGCGCGGCCAGTCGCCGTACACAAGGTCGTACTGCTGGTAAATCATGTCGGAGATAAGCTCGCCGTTTTTGCCGGGCATAAGCTCCTGCCACAGCCCGAACCGCGAAAACTGCGAGCGCAGCATCGAAGCCTGCCGCGAGAGGTTCCTCGGCAGCGCGGCGAAGGCGTCCGACATGTCGGTGTTGACCCAGTCGCCCTCGGGTGACTTTACATAGGTGCTGAACTTCACGCCGTAAAGGTACTGAACCGACGACACCGCGTCCACCAGCCCGCCGGAGCCGGGCTCCTTGGCAAGCTCGGCGTCAAGGTACTCCTTGAACGAGCGAAGGTCGTTCTTCGTCACCTCGGGGTTGAACACCGCGTTAAAGAGCTCATACAGGCTCGCGTCGGAATAGACCGCGTCCGCCGGGTGCTCGGGCTTCGACGCGCCCGACCTGCTTTTGCCAACCTCGCCCAGCGCTTTCATAAACGAGCTTATGTCGGTCTGCTCGTCCTCGATGGTGATAGGGTAGGACGAAAGGGTATCGCGCTGCACCTCGTCGATGTATTGCTTGACGCCGGTCGACAGCGCCAGAATAAGCGCGATGCCGATAATGCCTATGCTGCCCGCGAACGAGGTGAGTATAGTCCGCGCGCGCTTTGTCATGAGGTTGTCGAGCGACAGCCCCAGCGCCGTGAAAAACGACATCGAGGTCGAGCGACGGCGCTTTTTCTTCGCTGTAGCCTTTTGAGGCTCGTCCTCCGTGCCGTCGTAGGGGTTGGAGTCGCCGGTCACCTGCCCGTCGAGCAGGTTTATGACGCGCGTAGCGTAGCGGTGCGCAAGTTCCGCGTTGTGCGTCACCATTATCACGAGCCGGTCACGCGCGATTTCTTTCAGGATGTCCATTACCTGCACGCTGGTCTGCGTGTCAAGCGCGCCGGTCGGCTCGTCGGCGAGCACAATCTCGGGATTGTTGACCAGCGCGCGGGCGATCGCGACGCGCTGCATCTGCCCGCCCGAAAGTTGGGTCGGCTTCTTTTTTATCTGGTCGCCCAGCCCCACGCGTTCGAGCGCCTCAATCGCGCGCCGGCGGCGCTCGGATTTTGAGATGCCCGAGAGCGTCATCGCCAGCTCGACGTTGGCGAGTACCGTCTGGTGCGGGATGAGGTTGTAGCTTTGAAACACAAAGCCAATCGATTTGTTGCGGTAGTCATCCCAATCGGCGTCGGCATACTCTTTAGTCGAGCGCCCGCCGATGATAAGGTCGCCCGAGGTGTAGCGGTCAAGCCCGCCGATGATGTTAAGCATCGTCGTTTTGCCGCATCCCGACGGGCCGAGTATCGCTACGAACTCGCTTTTGCGAAAGTTAATCGACACGCCGCGCAGCGCCTCGACGCTGGTGCCGCCTGCGGTGTAGCGTTTATGGATATCAACAAGCTTTAGCAATGCCGTCTGCCCCTAAAATAATTTAGTTTTATAATAATTCATAATACCATATGAAAATGCACATTTCTATAAAATTTTAAAACGCAGTTGTAAATTAAAAGGGAAGATTTCTGCGTGGGCCGGAGGAACCATGCCTACTCGGCGCGTACCCATGCCCTACCCAAGCCGCCGTAAGGGGCGGGAGAAGGCGGCGCGGATTGCGTGGGCGAAAAAACTTTATGCAATAAATTAAGATTTCACTTGAATAAAATTACCAATTGTAATATAATAGAAAAAAGTACAAAATTCTACGAAATATGAGGCAGTATTAGTGGACAGATTGTGTAGGCATGGATTTTAAAACCGTAATATTAATGCTTGCGGTCGGCTCGTTTTCGTTTGGGCTACTGATTCAGCTTTTCAAGTTCAGCCTAGGCAAGCCCCAGCTCGCGCCGTATTGGGTCGAGGCGAAAATGCTCAAGGCGGCAGGCTCGTTGCTTTTATACCTGCATGCCGACAGCTTCGATATTTTGTCGATGGTAGCGAACACCGCGCTGCTGCTCGGCTGCGCATATGAGGCATGGGCGGTGAGGGTGCTAAACGGGCTAACCGTAAGGCGGAGGCTGCACCTTTGGGCGGCGTCCGCGATCGTGGCGCTCAGCGCCGCGTTTTTCTACCTCAAAGAGCCGTACCGCGCGGGCGCGTATTTTCTCGGGCACAGCATACTTTATTTTTTGCCCGGCATTTTCCTTTTACGCTACTCCGACGCAAAGTTCTCGCTGCGCATAATGCTCGGGATAAGCTACAGCGTAACCTCGGCGGTGTACCTGGCGAGCGCGGTATTGTACTTCGCCAGCTCCGAGTTTGCGCTTTCGGCAGGGCAGGGCGCGATACTCGCGCTGGTCTCCGGCACGGGATTTTGCAACTTCCTTTTCAGCGGATTTATCCTGCTTATGATCGCTAAGGAGCGCAGCGACATGGAGCTGCACAGGTTCCGCCGCATCGTTGAGATCGCCAACGAAGGCGTCATGATGTTCGACGAAAACTATAAAATCCTATATGCCAACCGCCACATGGCGAAAATGCTCGGCTACACCACGGACGAGCTGGTAGGCATAAGCTACGAGTCGCTGTTCCCGCCGGACATGCTTGAGGTCTACCACGAGCAAAAGGCGCTGCGCCGGCTCGGCAAAGACTCGGTATACGAAAGCTGCCTTTACACTAAAGACGGCGTCCGCCGCTGGTTTTTGGTCTCGGGCACCGCGATATGCGACGAAAGCGGCGAGTTCGAAGGCTCGTTCGGCGTGTTTACCGACATAAACGAGCGGAAGGAAACAGAGCTGCAGCTTGTGGAATCAAACCGAATACTGACCGAGCTTACATACCAAGACGGGCTGACCGGCATCGCCAACCGCCGATGTTTCGACGCCACGCTCGAGCGCGAGTACCAGCGGCTCGCAGGGTCCAGCGCGATGTTGTCTGTCATAATCATCGACATCGACCACTTTAAAGAATACAACGACTTCTATGGGCATCCGAAAGGCGACGAGTGCCTGCGCGAGGTCGGGCGCGCCATCGCCTCAAGCATCAGGCGTGGCGTCGACCTTGCGGCGCGCTACGGCGGCGAGGAGTTCGCCTGCATTTTGCCCGACACCGACCTCGAGTCGGCGGTGAAGACCGCCGAGCGGATAAGGCAGCGCATCGCCGAGCTTGAGATCGAGCACCGCGCCTCGAAAGTGTCGGACCACGTGACCGCGAGCCTAGGCGTCGCGACCGTCCGCTGCTCGCCGCGCCGCTCGCCGGCAGAGATAGTCGCCGCGGCGGACAAACAGCTCTATAAAGCCAAGCTTTCCCGCAACACCGTCGAGTTCACGCTGCTAGCCGACGAAAGGTAAGGGGCGCCAATATTGACACTCGGGGCAAATGTGGGTAAAATATATAAAAATATGCATTATGCATTTTGTAGCTGCGCCTAAATCCGAGCTTTGCGGGGACGCCGATGAAGATACTATGGAACCGTAAATATAACACTATAGCGGTATACGCTTGCGTCACAGCGTTCGTAATTATCACCGCCGTCTGCCTTTTCGTCAACTTCGGCGCGGTCAAAAATGCGGTCGACCGTGCCGTTTCAATTCTCGCTCCGGTATTGTGGGGGGGAGCGTTTGCGTACCTGCTTTACCCCGCGTATAAGTTCTTTTACAGCCGCGCGTTTAGGGGGCTTTCCGGCACCGACAGCAAGCTGCGCGCCAGAAAAGCGCTCGCGCTTGTCGCAACTTATCTTTCCGCGCTTCTGCTTTTGTCGCTGTTCATTTTGGTTATAGTGCCGCAGATAGTGGGCAGCTACAGGGAGCTGCAAGCGCGCGTCGGCGGGTATTTTACCACGCTTCAGGAATGGCTCGAGCAGCGCGCGGAGCGGTCGGAGTTTTTCGCCGAGTTTTACGAAAAGCTCCTCGAATATGTAGACGTCGGCAAGCTCAGCGCTAGGCTGCAAGAGCTTGTGCGCGAGTCGTTCGATATCGTCGTGAGCGGCACCTCGTATGTGTTCTCGCTGCTTAGCAGCTTCGTCACGCAGGTAAAAAACATCACGCTGGGCTTTATAATTTCAGTCTATATCCTCATATGGAAGGAAAAGCTCAAGGCGCAGTCGAAAAAGCTGTTTTTCGCGCTGTTTGACCGGCGCGCGGTGGAAAAGCTTTTCGAGCTTTTCAGGATGACCGACAAGACTTTCGGCGGGTTCATCGTCGGCAAGATAATCGACTCGCTTATCATAGGGATGCTCACGTTTGTCGTGCTCGGCGTCTTCGATATGCCGTATTACCCGCTCGTCAGCGTCATTGTCGGCGTGACTAACGTTATCCCGTTCTTCGGCCCGTTTATCGGCGCGATACCTAGCGCTTTTATAATCTTCGTCGCCGACCCTGTTAAGGCGCTTTGGTTTGTGTTGATAATATTAATAATCCAGCAGATAGACGGCAACATAATCGGCCCGCGGATACTCGGCGACACGACAGGTCTTTCCGCCCTGTGGGTGATTGTCGCGATTATAGTGATGAGCGGGCTTTTCGGCGTAGCCGGCATGTTTTTTGGGGTGCCGGTGTTCGCGGTGCTGTATACGCTTATAAAGCAGGCAGCCGAGTCTCGGCTTATGCGGCGCGGGCTGCCGGTCGAGACCTCGGCGTACTATACCGGCGGAAACGGCGGCGTGCGTTCGGTTAAGGTAAAGCGCTACTCAAAGTTTACCGCCGTCACTCCCGGCGATGGCGGCAACGATGGGGATGAAACTGCCGGCAAACGCCCGGACGAGCCTGGCGATGATGCCGGCAGCGATACGCGGGAAGGCGGTGGCGGCAGTGGAGTTTGACCCGAAAAACGAACGGTATTTCACCGTCGCCGTCTACGTTTTGATTTGCGCGCTTGTCGTGTCGGTATTCGCGGTGTCGCTTTTCAACTTTGGGAGCGTGCTCGCGGCGCTCGGCACGCTGTGGAAGATTTTAAAGCCGGTGGCGTACGGGGTAATATTCGCGGTGATAATATCCTCTCCGGCGAGGTTTTTCGAGGAGCGCGCGTTTGCCTTCCTCGACCGCGCGCCTCGCGCACCGTCGCCGAGGTGGCCGCGCCCGATTTCACGATTTATCAGGCGGGTGCGCTCCGCGGTGCACCGAAACGCGGCGTTCAAGCGCGGCTGCGCGCTAGCGGTCACATATATGCTGATTTTGACGTTTGTAGCCGGCTTTATGGTGCTCGTGGCTCCGCAGGTTGTGCGCTCATACCGCGAGCTTACCGAGGTGCTGCCGCGCTATCTCGCGTCTGCCCAACGCTGGCTTGACGCGGTGCTCGACCAGCTTCCGATTGCGGATATCGGCTTTGCGGACGCTGATACGGGCGAGGCGGAAGGCGAGGCAGGGCTTTCGGCAGGCGTGCCGGATTCGGAGCCCGACCAAGGCGAGCCGGGCGGGTTTGCCGGCCTTGGCGAGTTTTTCGAACTAGACGGCTTCGGCGTCGCTTTTGACGAGAATGATGAGTTCGGCGAACCCGGCGAGGATAGCGGTTTTGGCGAGCTGTTTGGCTCTGAAGAGTTTGGCGAGCTGGATGAGCTTGCCGATGCGCCGAGGAGGCTTGACCTTGCGGACATCTTAAAGCGCGGGCTTGCGTTTTCGCTTGAGCTGATGCGCGGAGCGATGCCCCAGATTCTCGGCGCGCTCGGGTCGGTGGTGACCGAGCTGAAAAACATCGCGCTGGGGCTTATAATCTCGGTCTACCTTCTTTACTCGCGCGAGAAGCTCATCGCCCAGATGCGCAAGTACCTATGCTCGGTTTTGCCGGTGACGGCGGTCGAGGCGCTCGCCAAAGTGGGCAGGATAACCGCGAAGACTTTCACCGAGTTTGTTACCGGCAAAATCATCGACGCCATTGTGATTGGCGTGCTGTGCACTGTGTCGATGATGATATTCCGGCTGCCTTACCCCGCGCTCATAGGCATGCTGGTCGGCGTGACGAATGTAATACCGTTTCTCGGCCCGTTCCTTGGCGCGGTGCCGGGAGCGATTATAATATTCTTAGTAAGCCCCATCAAAGCGGTCTGGTTTGTGTTGCTTATTATCGTGCTGCAGCAGCTTGACTGCAACTTCATCGAGCCGTATATTATCTCCGACAAGACGGGGCTTGAGTCGGTATATATTGTGACCTCGGTCGTCGTGATGGGCGGAATGTTCGGGGTAGTGGGCTTGTTCCTCGGCGTGCCGACTTTCGCGGTCATCTACGCGCTGGTTAAGGACTGGTCGGAAAGCCGGCTCGCTAAAAAATCGCTGCCTACCGAATCCTCCGCATACGCCGGAGGCGCGTTCCCCGAAGGAGAATAGGGAGATACGCCGGGGAGGCATGGCCTGACGCGCCGGGGGCTGCATTTAAATAAAAATTACGTGCCCCTGAGGATATGGGGCGCCTATGTTACGGGTGATAAAGGTGAACTATGCAAAGCTATCCGAGCTGCAAAACCTATGCGAGCCTCTGCGCGACTTCGCGCGCTACCTGACGGTCACGCAGGGGCGGCAGCCCGGCACTGTCGAGCAGTACCTTATTGACCTTATGCTGTTTTTCCGTTTCATTATAGCCAAACAGCGCGGGCTGCCTCTCACGGGCGAAGAGTTTGACAACATCGACATTGGCGGTGTAGACTACGAACTCATAAAGACCATAACGCGCGCGGATTTGCTCGACTACCTCTACTTTACCGCCATCGAGCGGTCTAACTCCGCACGAACGCGCGCGCGAAAGCTGACCTCGCTGCGCTCGTTTTACCGCTATTTGACCAAAGAGAAGATTGTAACCGAGAACATCGCTAAGGACATAGACTCGCCGAAGCAGCGCAGGACGCTGCCGAAATACCTCACGCTCGACGAGAGCGAGCTTTTGCTCGACACGACCGCCGAGCTTGCGCCGGAAAAGACGCGCGAGCGCGACTATGCGATACTCACGCTGTTTTTGAACTGCGGCATGCGGCTTTCCGAGCTTGTGGGGCTGAACCTCTCGGACATCGCGCCCGACCTTTCGCATGTGAGGGTGCGCGGCAAGGGCGCGAAGGAGCGGGTCGTTTACCTCAACGACGCCTGCCGCGAGGCGCTTTTGGCTTACCTAAAGGTGCGCCAAGCCGACACTCAGGTGAAGCCCGGCTCCGCCGACGCGCTGTTTTTGTCGTCCCGTCACAGGCGGATAAGCCGCAAGACCGTGCAGTGGATGGTCTACCGCAGGCTTGCCGAGGCGGGGCTTGAGAGCAAGAACCTGTCGGTCCACAAGCTGAGGCATACCGCCGCGACGCTGATGTACCAGACGGGCAAGGTCGACATCCGCGTGCTCAAGGACATACTCGGTCACGAGCAGCTTTCGACCACGCAGATATACACGCACGTGGCTAACTCCGCAATGCAGCGCGCGGTCGAGGCGAACCCCCTCGCGAAAAAGCGCAGCAAAGGCGAAAGTGAATAGGCAAACATTTCACAGCAGGATATTGCATTATTAACATTTTGGAATGTATAATACATAGTAATGCTAAAAGAAGGTAACATGAAAGGCGGTCGGGCGCACGAGCGGCATGCTCGGCCCGGCGGTGGCGGCGAATGGCTATGATTAGGTTTATTAAGGATAACTCGTACCTGATTTTTAAAATGATGGTCAACCAGCTCGGCATGATGATGTTCGGGATGGTGCTGTCGATGGCGACCTATAGCGACGATAGGCTGCACATCGCGACCAGCGTCTTCGCCGTGGGCTTTTATATGGTGCTGCTCTATATGATGTGTTGGGAGTATGGGCAGAAGGAAAGGGTAAAGGTTGACCACGGGCGGCTGCCGTATATGCCGCTGAAAGGGCTGTATATGTCGCTCTGCGCGAATGTGGTTAATATACTGCTCGCAATTTTAACAATCGTCGGGTTTGTTTTCATAACCGACATGGCGAACAAGCAGCCGCTTTGGGCATACAGGCTCTACGATTCCGCGCGCTTTTTCGCGCTTATGATACAGGCGATGTTTATCGGTCTGGTCAATTTGCATAGGAGCATGAATAACGGCGATATAAACCCGCTCGTGTTTGTTTTGATTATTTTGCCCGCGCTCTCCGCAAGCACGCTTGGCTATTTCCTCGGGCTAAAAGACGTCCGCCTGCTCGGCCTGCTCGGATTGGGCAAAAAAAGCGGCGACAAAGAAGATAAAAGGTAACGCTTTCCCCCAAGCCGGCTTGGGGGAGTTAATATTTATGGGGAACTTCCCCCTAAAGGCCCATTCAAGAACTTTAAGACATGGGGGCAGCCCAAGCGCCGGCGGCTGCCTGCAAACGTCCACCTCGAGCCGTACCAGCCGCAAAGCCGGGCGGATTAGCCTTCCATCCTTGTGCAAAAGCGCCCAAAGGCAAATCCCCCGCCGCCCCGGCATAGGATAATACATCGAATTTTGCAAACCCTCGCTTTTTTTGCCAACACCCCTTGACAATTTCCGCCGAGAGTGATATTATATTAGTGGTTAGTCAAAACTAACCGAGCGTTGCGGCCGGTGGGCAAGGCTCACCGATTTATATAACCCGCGAGTTAGTTAAGACTTACTAATTATATTTAAGGAATGATGTCGAAGTGATGCCGCTTTTGCTTGCCGGTGTCGGCGAAGACAATATTATAAAGAAGATAAGCGGGACGCCGGAGGTCAAAAAGCACCTTGAGCACCTCGGATTTGTGCCGGGCGGCGTCGTCCGCATAATAAGCGAGTCGGGCGGAAACCTCATCGTCAGCGTCAAAGACTCGCGGATTGCAATCAGCCGGGCGATGGCCGGCAAAATAATGGTTTAGCTTGGAGGGAAAGATGAATACACTCAGGGCGGCAAAAGTAGGGGAGACCGTGCGCGTCAAAAAGCTGCACGGCGAGGGCGCGACCAAACGCCGCATAATGGACATGGGCATAACGCGCGGCGTGGAAATATACGTCCGCAAGGTCGCGCCGCTAGGAGACCCGATAGAGGTCACCGTGCGCGGATACGAGCTGTCGATAAGAAAATCGGATGCGGAAATGATTGAAATCGAATAAATCACGGGGGGGCACGCCCCCTAAAATCAAAAATCACAGTTAGCTAAGGCTAACTCGAATTAAGTCGGGCGAAAAAACGCCTTTTGGAGGGGACTGATGGACAAAAGCATAAAAATCGCGCTGGCGGGCAACCCGAACAGCGGCAAGACCACGCTGTTTAACGCGCTGACAGGCTCAAACCAGTTCGTCGGCAACTGGCCGGGCGTGACGGTCGAGAAAAAGGAAGGGAAGCTGAAAAAACACGAGGGCGTGACGGTCACCGACCTGCCGGGGATATACTCCCTTTCGCCCTACACGCTCGAGGAAGTCGTCGCGCGCAACTACTTAGTTAACGAGCGCCCGGACGCGATACTTAACATCGTCGACGGCACAAACCTCGAGCGCAACCTGTATCTTACGACGCAGCTGCTCGAGCTTGGGATACCGGTCGTCGTCGCAATCAACATGATGGACGCCGTTAGAAAGCGCGGCGACAAAATCGACACGAGAGAGCTTTCGCGCGCTCTCGGCTGCAAAGTCGTCGAAATCTCCGCCCTCAAAGGCGAGGGCATAGACGAGGCGGCGCGCGCAGCAATCGAGGCGGCGCAAAGCCCGCCGCAGGTGCCGCGGCACACCTTCTCGGGCACGGTCGAGCACGCGCTGGCGCATATAGAGGAGGCGGTTCTGCATGACCTACCCGCCGAGCGGCAGCGCTGGTACGCAATCAAAATCTTCGAGCGCGACGAAAAGGTGCTCGAGCAGCTCGCTTTGCCCGATGAAAAGCTAGCGCACATCGAAGAGGACATAAAAGCGGTCGAGGCGGAGTTCGACGACGACGCCGAAAGCATCATAACGAACGAGCGGTACGTCTACATCGCGGAGCTGATGAAGGCTTGCTACAAGAAAAAGAGCGCGGGCAAGGCGAGCACGTCAGACAAAATCGACCGCGTCGTAACAAACCGCATACTCGCGCTGCCGATATTCGCGAT
>Ga0209608_1002614_pt1 | contig 12480 bp, 13 predicted proteins | sample AD_UKC130_MetaG_FD_184428 | JGI IMG/M metagenome (GOLD analysis project Ga0209608, IMG submission 184428) | Active sludge microbial communities of municipal wastewater-treating anaerobic digesters from Canada - AD_UKC130_MetaG (SPAdes) (version 2) | ecosystem: Engineered > Bioreactor > Anaerobic... | reverse complement strand
TTGGACCATCCGGGTCGCCGAGCCCTGACGCCGTCCGGGCGTCACGGGCGTCGCCAGGATTAATTTTTAAGAAGGCTTTGAGGAAACTTGAGGCCTTCGTTGTTTTTATGGCTGGGAGTCGTAAGGCTCGGCTATTGGACCATCCGGGTCGCCGAGCCCTGACGCCGTCCGGGCGTCACGGGCGATAATCAATATTATTTCTAAGAAGGTAATTATGAAAAAATAAGAAAATTTAGTAATGAGTTATGTATGAAAGGAATACGGGCTCTTTCTTAATAGAATAGCAACTCATGTCTTAGGATAAAAACTCGAGGATCAATTAATCTGTAAATATTAACTATACACTTTATATTTATGAAATGAATTATAGGCTAAGAACACGATTTATTAAAACTGTACATTTGGTTCAGTTCATTTTGTTCGTATGTTCCATAATATAGCTACTGAGGACTAGATATCCTTACTGAAGGAGGAAAGCAATATGAGTTATGGCTATAACGGAACAGCAACGAAGCCGTATATCAAAACCAAAACTGAACGGATAAAAACATTAAAAGTGATAGGAGAAAAAGTTGGGCAAGTTGTTGTAGAAAATTCTGTTCCGATTAATGCGATTAAAATCGATCGGATCAATGCTGAACTGAAAGAGACCACAGATCACATTTTTAAAAATAAGGTCGTAAAACAAGGAATCATTCACAAGCAAATTTTCTATGTTGATCCGGATAATGTGGTACGACATACGAGTGAAGATATTCCGTTTATGCTGACTGTTGATATTCCGGGTGTTTGCCCTGACAACCCGTATTTAGATGTGCAAAATTATCTGTTAGATATCGATGTTGACTATACATTGAATCCGCCCTGCTCCCCTGGAGAACCGGCTACCTTGATTCAAAAAGTAGTTGCTCATATTTTGGTTAAAGTTTCCGAATGGGTTCAACTGGATGTTATTACAAAAGTGGATATCTTCCCGAAGATTAATTCAACGACAGCTTGTTTCTATAAATCCGGATATAAAATGTAACAAAAAAGGCCGAAAGGCCTTTTATTTTTTATTGGGGAGGGATATATCCGGCCTTGTAGAAAATTATATAAAAGTCATTGTAAATGGAATGGTTGAAATGAAGAAAGGAATTATACAAGTTTATACCGGGGATGGGAAAGGAAAGACAACTGCTGCAATAGGATTAGCTGTAAGAGCTGTTGGTCAAGGTTTACGGGCCGTTGTTTACCAGTTTTTAAAAACCAGGGATTATTCCGGTGAATATAAAGCATTTATTGGATGGGAGAAGGCTCCGGAGATTATCCCGTTGGGAAATGGCCAACTTATCATGAAACGGCAGCCAACAGAAGAAGAATGTCGACAAGTTAGAGAAGGATGGCATCAGATCACAAAAACATTGTTTTCCGCTAAGTATGATTTGGTTGTCATCGATGAGTTGAGTCATGTGATCAATTTAGGTATGCTTGACTGCGATGAAGTACTACAGGTTATTACGGAGAAACCTAATGAAGTGGAATTGGTTTTAACCGGGCGGAATATGCATCCGGAAATCATTCGTTGTGCGGATTTGGTTACTGAGATGAAGGCATTAAAGCATCCTTACGATACTGGTCTACTTAGCCGTAAAGGTATTGAATATTAATGCATTGGGAAAGGTATGGTCATGACACGAGAACCAGGACGACTCTATTTAGTTGCTACACCTATTGGAAATTTAGAGGATATTACTCTTCGGGCTCTGCGGATATTGAAAGAGGCTGATGTGATCGCTGCGGAAGATACCAGGCACACTATAAAATTATTAAATCATTATGAGATTAAAAAGAAGATGATCAGTTATCATCAGCATAATGAGCGGGAACAATCAGAACGTCTCATTCAACGAATGCTTCAGGGAGAAAATATTGCGTTGGTATCAGATGCAGGTATGCCGGGAATATCCGACCCGGGAACCTTTTTAGTTGCAGAAGCGATTCGTTCGGGGATTACCGTCGTTCCGATTCCAGGACCTTCAGCTGTTATCTCTGCCTTGTCTGCTTCAGGATTAGACACATCGTTGTTTATGTTTGTCGGTTTTTTACCAAGGAAAAAATCTGAACAGGTACAACGCTTAAGACAAATCGAAATGTTCCATGGCACGCTGGTCTTCTATGAATCCCCTCATCGTATCGAAACTACACTAAAAGTTTTACGAGAGGTTTTGGGAAACCGGCAGGCCGTTATCGCTCGTGAGTTGACCAAAGTTCATGAAGAATTTGTACGGGGAGAACTTGACAGTCTACTGGCAAGAGTTGCCGTTTATCCGAACATTGGAGAGTTTACAATTTTGGTGTCAGGTTTAAACGATAATATTCGACAAATTACGACAACAAAGAATGACATAGAAGATATTGAGGTCCTATTTGAACGGATGCAAGGAGAGGGCTCAAGCTTAAAAGAGGAGTTGAAAGTAATTGCTCAAAAAACCGGTAAACCTGTTAAGCAGATTTACCGGTTGTATTTGGAACGTCGAAAAAAACAATAGTAATTAGCATGCACCTTTCATGGATTCTAAGCATGATTTACAGATGTTTTTTTCTTTAAAGTTTCTGATACCTTCAGCATTTCCGCAGAAGATGCAAGCAGGTTCGTATTTTTTAAGGATGATTTTTTCTCCATCGACATAAATCTCAAGAGCATCCTTTTCATCAATCTGAAGAGTGCGCCGTAATTCGATGGGTATAACCACCCGACCCAGCTCGTCTACTTTTCTAACAATACCTGTTGATTTCATCATGTGTTATGAGCCCCCTTTCGTTAAAATTCGACAATCACAAGTAACATTATACCTAAAATTACATAGAAAGTCAATTTAATCCATAATTGTTTTCGTTAAATATTTTAATGATTTTATTTGGTTTTTTTAAATATATCAGTATAGTTATCGATATCCGAAGGGAATTTATTTAGTGGGAAACCGCAAAAAAATGACGGATTTTACAAAAAATTAACAGTTGATAATATCCGTTTTAACCTTCTTGAATATCAAAAATTCGACAGAAAGTTCGACAGGGACTTTACTTGACAAAAAAACGGATAGCGCATATATTTATAAGAAATCGGTAAATTCTATTTGAAAGACGATGAAGGAAAGAGTACCTGTTAGGATTGGTTTCAGAGAACCGGGGAATGGTGAGAGCCTGGTCCATACTGGTAGGGAAGATGGTTCCGGAGTTGTCGGCTTGAGGCTAGTGGTTGGAATTGCCGCTTGTGCTTAGAGTCGAACGCGTCGTTCCCGTTACGAACTTGAGTCTTCTTTCGGAGGTGTTGTTATTTTAAGTTAGCCGAAAGAAGTGAATTGGGGTGGTACCACGAAGGCATACCTCTCGTCCCCTACGGAACGAGGGGTTTTTTATTTTAAAGTTTCAAGATGGAGGTAAGTTCGATGGGAAAATTCTATATTACAACACCCATTTATTACCCGAGTGACAATTTGCATATCGGGCATGCCTATACTACGGTGGTTGCTGACGCATTGGCCAGGTATCATCGGTTAATCGGGGATGATGTTCGGTTTTTAACCGGTACGGATGAGCATGGTCAAAAGATTCAACGGCGGGCTGAGGCTGCCGGTGTCTCACCTCAGGTGTTTGTAGACAATATTGTTAATAACATTCATGAGCTGTGGAAACGGTTTAAAATCAGTCATGATGATTTTATCCGGACAACAGAAGAACGGCATGAAAAGACCGTACAGTATATCTTTGAGTATCTCTATCAAAAAGGCGATATCTACAAAAGCGAATACGAAGGGCTTTATTGTACACCCTGTGAGGCTTTCTGGACCGAACGGCAGTTGAAAGATGGAAAATGTCCCGACTGCGGCCGGGATGTGGAATTGGTTAAAGAAGAGAGCTACTTCTTTAGATTATCCAAATATGCAGACCGTTTAATGGAATATATCGAAAGTCATCCTGAATTTATCCAGCCAGTATCGCGGAAAAATGAAATGATCAATAATTTCCTCAAGCCGGGGCTGGAAGATTTATGCGTTTCCCGGACGACGTTTAACTGGGGGATCCAAGTTCCCTTTGATCCCAAACATGTTGTCTATGTGTGGTTGGATGCTTTGTCCAATTATATTTCGGCTTTAGGCTATCCACATGATCGGGAACTTTTTGATCGGTATTGGCCGGCGGATCTTCATTTAGTAGGTAAGGAAATTGTCCGTTTCCATACTATCATCTGGCCGATAATTTTGATGGCGTTGGATTTGCCCCTTCCAAAGCAAGTTTTTGGCCATGGCTGGTTGGTGTTGGAAAGTGGGAAAATGTCGAAATCCAAAGGGAATGTGATCGATCCGGTGGTGCTCATCGATAAATATGGGTTGGATGCCATTCGGTATTACTTATTACGGGAGATCCCCTTTGGTTCGGATGGTTTTTATTCAGAGGACGCGCTGATTCTCCGCATTAATACGGACTTAGCCAATGATTTGGGAAATTTACTCCACCGGACTTTATCGATGATCGAGAAGTTTACCGGCGGTGTTATTCCGGCGCCTGGTACCTATCAAGATTTGGATCGCCAGGTGATCAGCCTTGCGGAGGATTGTATCACAGCAGTGAAACAGTCCATGGAAAACCTTGAAGTTAGCGCGGCATTGGCTCATATTTTCAAGATTGTCAGCCGGGCCAATAAATATATTGATGAAGCTGCTCCGTGGGCATTGGCTAAACAACCTGATCAGAAAGAACGGCTCCATACTGTCTTATATACCATGGCAGAATCCCTGCGGTTGGTCGCTGTTTTATTGCAACCCTTCATGGTAGAAACTCCAGCTAAAATTTGGGATCAATTAGGGATTCAACAGTCCCTTGCAGAAGTTGATTTTGCAGAAGGAATGACGTGGGGCTGGCTGAAATCCGGAATCCAGGTGAAGAAGGGAAATCCCATTTTCCCGCGGATTGAGGAAGAGAAGCCGGAAAACAAAGGGAAAGAAGAAAACAAAGTGAAAGAAGTGAAAGCAGTGGAAGAAGCTAAAGCGGTTCAGAAAGATGAAGGATTAATTTCCATTGATGATTTTGCCAAAATCGACTTGCGGGTGGCTAAAGTCCTGGAAGCCGAGAGAGTTGAAGGGTCTGATAAATTATTGAAATTAATGGTTGAGGTCGGAACAGAAAAACGTCAGATTGTCGCCGGGATTGCCCAGTATTATCGGCCTGAAGATATGGTTGGCAAGGAAATTGTGGTGGTGGCTAACTTAAAGCCGGCCAAATTACGGGGAGTTTTGTCCGAGGGAATGTTACTGGCGGCTTCGGTTGATAATAAACTCACTGTTATTCGTCCGGAATCTGAAATTGGCAGTGGGGCTAAGGTTCGCTGATGTGGTTTGACAGTCATTGTCATCTTAATGATGAAGCTTTTCAGAATGATTTATCAGCAGTGCTTGATCAGGCACGTCAGGCCGGAGTATCCGGAATGATGGTGGTGGGCTATGATCTGCCCTCTTCTATTCGTGCCATTGAACTGGCTCATGCATATGATATACTTTGGGCATCAGTTGGGATCCATCCTCATGATGCCAAAATTTGGGGCCCGGTGGTGAGACGTGAAATCGAACTCCTCCTGAAGGATTCGAAGGTGATGGCTTTAGGCGAGATTGGACTGGATTATCATTATGATTACTCGCCGCGAGACGATCAACGTCGGGCCTTTCGGGAACAGTTGGAATTAGCTGATGAATATAGGAAACCGGTGATTATTCATAACCGGGAAGCCCATGGGGATACGTTGCAAATCTTATCGGAAGTGGGCGTTGGAGAGGCTGGAGGTGTGATGCACTGTTTCTCCGGAAGTAAAGAAACGGCGGCTGCTTGTATAAAGCAAGGTTTATACATTTCTTTTGCTGGTCCTTTAACATTTAAGAATGCCAAAAATCTTGCTGAGGTTGCTGTTGAAGTTCCCTTAGATCGGATTTTAATTGAAACAGATGCCCCCTATCTGACACCTCATCCTTTTCGGGGAGAACGCAACCATCCGGGGTTGGTGCCGTTGGTTGGCCAAAAGTTAGCGGAATTAAAGAATGAGACGGTTGAAGCAGTGATGGAGATAACTTCTCGTAATAGCCGGAACCTATTTAAACTGGATGTGGTTGAGTGTGAAACGGATGAAAAATAAGTCCCATCCGAAGGGGATGGTTATTGCTTATCAGGTTGATGGCGGTTTGTATTTAAATATTACCAACCGATGTACCAATGATTGTTTATTTTGTATTCGTAATAACGAAACGGGAATGGGGTATAACCTATGGCTGGAGAGGGAACCGACCGTCAAAGAGATCGAAGAGGCGATCGGGGATCCCTCGCCCTATGCCGAAGTGGTATTTTGCGGATACGGGGAGCCATTACTCCGCGGAGATGTCGTGATTGAAGTGGCCCGGTGGCTAAAAACTCATCATGCCAAGAAAATTCGGATCAATACTAACGGTTTGGCTGATTTATTTTTGAATTATGATATCGTTCCCTTGATGAAAGGTTTGATCGATACCATTTCTATCAGCCTAAACGCTCATAATGCTGAGGAATATCAGAAAATTTCCCAGAGCTGTTTTGGGGAACGGGCCTACGAAGCATTGCTCGGTTTTACGAAACGATGCCGGGAAGTTATACCTGAGGTGATTTTATCGGTGGTGGACTACCCCGGGGTTGATGTGGATAAGGCCAGGGCCGTTGCAGCCAGTTTAGGCGTTCAATTCCGAAACCGTCACTATCTCAGTGACTAAGAACTTGAATTCGCCAGGGAGGATTTTTATATTTTCTTGGCGAATTTATTATTTTAAGGTATTTTTTTGTTTGGAGAGATTGGAATGAAGGTAAGTCGATTTGCAAAGAAGCCATCTTTGCCTGTCATTATAGCCTGCAGTGTGTTTATTATAGTGTCATGTTTTGCTTACTTTTTGGCGTTAGATCGGGTTCAGCTTCAAGTGGATGGGAAAACACTTACGTTTAGAACCATTAAACCAACTGTGAAGGCAGTATTAGCCGAACGTAAAATATTATTAAATCCGGGAGATATGGTAGTTCCGGATGTGAATACTCCTATCACTGAAAATCTACATATTCAGGTAACCCGGGCCTTTCCGGTGTTCATTAAAACAGCTAACGGTAAATTTGAGTATTATACGGTGGAACGATCGGTTCGGGATGTTTTGCTCTCGGCGAACGTGGCCTTTGATGAAGATGATCGGATTTCTCCGGGTTTGGATCAAGTGGTGAAGGCCAACCAAGAGATTGAAGTCGTCGATGTTTCCTCGAAAGTTTTAACAACCGTCGTTCCGTTGAAGGCTGCTACCGAGTATCGCCGCGATACAAATTTGGAAAAGGGTACGCAAAAAGTTATTCAACAAGGCGAAGACGGATTGGCGGAACGCCAGATAAAAGTGGTTTATGAGAATGGGCGGGAAAAGAAGCGAATTGTTATAGCTGAGAAAATCCTTAAACCCCGTGTCAATACGATTATAGCTCTGGGAATTAAACCGATTATCCGGGTTTTGGAGACTTCTCGGGGTAGTTATCGGTATTATGATGTCAAAGTGATGGATGCAACAGCGTATTCGCCGGGGCCTGAGAGTTGCGGTGTATATGCCAAATACGGCCGGACGTACACCGGAAAAAAGGCAGGATTCGGTTTGGTGGCTGTAGATCCGCGGGTTATTAAATTAGGAACCAAGCTTTATATCGAGGGGTACGGATTGGCAGAGGCCGCTGATATCGGAGCAGCGATTAAAGGTAACCGGATTGATCTTTGCTTTGAAACTTACCGGGAAGCGATTATGTTTGGCCGGAAAAAAGTTAAAGTATATATTTTATCGGAATAAACGAAGCGGGTATAAACCCGCTCTATTTATATTTCTTAAGTGTAAAAATTTTACATAACGTTATCAATTTTGCAATGATATTTAAATGGAACCGCTGATGACTCTGTGATAAATTAATTACACCAAACTTTTTTTACTCCCTCCTTTTTGTATTATATAGGGTGAGGTTCGTCTACATAACTCACCTAAAAGCCGAGTAAGCGAGGGCATTATACTCGCTGATGATGTAGAAACAGCGTTTTATGCGCTGACGTGAAAACTGCTAATTGTTTAGCAGTTTATTTTTTTATCTCAGCCAGCTCCAAGGTAAATTAGATTTAGAGATGGATATTTAAAGCGGAGCAAACATCTGTCAGTTTTTTAGACCAGGCTCGTTCGGCTGCGGGATCGGGATCGACTTCTCCTGCATAGTGCAAGCCTACGGCAATACCGGTTTCGGTTTCTATCCAAATCGAACCAGAGTCGCCGGGGGCGCTTAATTCCTGGAAGTTCTGGGGATCGGTTTCGAGTGGGACTACGGTAAATTCATCGAGGCTGACTCCATCGATGAGGCCTTGGGTGATTCCGGTTGTTAGTCCGGATTTAGAAACTTCCATACCAATTAGGGGTTCACCTGGACCGGTGGGAGGATGGAAATCAAGATCTAGAATATCCGGGCTCCATTGCCGGGAATGATTGAGGGTAAAAACAGCACAGTCACATGTCTCATCACAACGAAGCAGATGGCCGATAATATCCTCCTTAAGGCCGGATGCGGGTTGGGTCACTGCATCGCCCAACTGGCCTGAATCGCCGACCAGCACATGATAATTCGTCAGACCCAGCGGTTGACCGGTTTCGTTGTCGAATACGATCTTTCCTAGTGTACCCATGGATCGAAACCGGGGGTTACGGATGGCAACACCGCCGATAAGCGGATCAAACCGGATATTACGGCGTTCGATATGACTACGTTGCTGCATTTCCGGATGGCTTTCGATTACATCGACCGGAATATGGTCGAGATTTTCGGGTAAAATCTGAGAGGGAGTCAGGGAATGCAAGGGTTGCTTTTGATGAACATGCACACGGATGGCCAGGGTCGAAAGGCGTTGCCCTCCGGTATATTTGTATCCGACATCGACATAGTGTACACCCTGATAGGTGGAGATAAACGGGATGTAATACCGGAGCATTTGCAATAAACTATTTTGAATAGCCGGATGTATCTTGCTCATGGGAACTCCTTTAAAACAGTATTTTGGTAATATAGCTTACTAATCTATTGGCAAGAATGTTCCGTAATTTACTGTTTTAAAGAAAATTTATAAGAAAAACCCGCTTCGCAGGAAGCGGGTAATTTAGGGCTGCTTTGTGATGACGCAGGGTCCCAACAGATCCGGTCCGGTGTGGGCGGCAATCACCGGCGACAGTTTTATTAATTTGACCGGGACTTCCGCTACTTCTTCAAGGGACTTGGCAAATTCGGCAGCTTCTTCCAAGTTGTCACCGTAGTGGAGTGCGATTTGTTCGATGCCTAAGGGCTTTCGTTCGACAATCAGTTCCAATAACCGTGTTCGAGCAGCCTTCAATGTTCGGATCTTTTCAAAGGCAACCATTTTTCCGTTTTCATCAAACCAGATGATCGGTTTGACCTGAATAATGGAGCCGATGAGAGCTTGGGCACCATTGAGACGTCCGCCTTCATAAAGATAGCGGAGAGATTCAACCATAAAATAAACCTTTGTTATTCGATATGAGAAACGATTTCTGCACGGCTACAGCCAGCTGCGGCCATTTCTGCAGCTGTAATAGCCAAATTGGCTTGGCCATATCCGCTTTGGAGAGAGTCGATGATTGAGATTTTATCGGTGTCGAGCATTTGGGCGGCAATACCTGCTGAATTAATGGTACCGGATATTCCTCCTGAAAGCGTAATACAGATGATTTCGTCGCCTGCTTCGATGGCCGGTTTAAAAACTTCCAAAAAGCTGTTCGGATCGGGTTGGGAAGTGGTGAATTTCACTCCGGCCCGTTGTTGAGCATAAAACTGTTCGTAAGTTATTTCATAGACTTCTTTTTGAGCCGCTCCATTACTGCAGATATAGAGTGGAACTGCAGCTATTCCGTATTTTTGATAATCGTCCAGTGTTAAAGAAGCAGTAGTATCAGTAACAATTTTAATCATTGGAAACCTCCTGAAATATTGATATATATATTCGAGAGAAGGAAAGGGAATTCCTTTGCTGAATTTTATATCGGTTTCTTATTTTATTTAGTCATTTACCATTAACTGAAAGGAAAGTGAAGTTAATGCAACAGTATTTAGCGGAGTTTAAACGTTTTTTATATCGTGAATTAATTCCGGTAACCAAGGGTACCATTATTTTAAATATTGCTGTTTTTCTAGTGACTTTATTCACTCCGATTGTCGGGGTTCAGGCTGAAGGTTGGCTTTGGCTTAATCCGTTGAATGTACTGGGATATCCATGGACGATCCTGACTTATGCTTTGGTCAATGATTTGCTTTCAGTGATTTTTGGGGCTTTATGGTTGTGGCTGGTCGGAGCAGGACTGGAACGGATGTGGGGAAGCACACGGTATGGATGGTTCTTGGTCATGGTGACCGGAGTAACTGGTTTGGCTATGGCTATAATAGGTTTTTGGTTGAAGGTGGCAGTACCTGTTTTTGGAATTTGGCTTCCATTGGTTGGGGTTACTTGGGCCTGGGCGCGGCTCGATCCTCATCGGGAACTGTTGTTTTGGGGTATTGTTCCAGTGAAAGCCCGTTGGTTGGCCTGGATTCATACAGTGTTAGTTTTTGCTACATATGCCCGGATTCATATATTGTTTGGGATTGCCGGTATTATCGGTATTTTTCTGGCTAATCTTAATTGGGGAAAAGGACGAAGGTCTACCCGTGGTGTTGGCGATAACTCAAAACGGTTGCGCCGGAGTCGGCTGAGAGTGATCAAATAACCTGTTTCGAGGGGGCTTTCGATGTCATATTGGTTATTAAAAACCGAACCAGAAAGCTTTAGCTATGACGATCTGGTACGGTTCGGCCGGGAACGATGGAACGGTGTAAGAAATTATAGGGCGTTAAAAAATATGCGCCAGATCCATCCCGGAGACCAGGCGTTTATTTATCATACCGGAAAAGAAAAAGCTATTGTCGGGGTTGGGCAAGTAGTGTCCGAACCTTATCCTGATCCGGACGAAACGGATAGTCGCTATATTGTTATTGATGTAGCACCTGGTTACCGGCTAAATCGGCCGGTGACATTGAAGGAAATTAAAGCGGATCCGACATTTCATGAATGGGCGTTGGTTACTCAGCCCCGTTTATCGGTGATGCCGGTGACACCGGAACATTGGGCGAGGGTACATGCGATGGCGGCAATCAATTATTAGAGGATATTCCCATCCTCCATACTATAATAATTTAACCGAAAAATTTTTAGGAAACCTTTCTTCATATGGATGAAAGGTTTTTTGATTTTTAGGAAATTCTATGAAAAAAGGAAAAGTTGGGATCGGATGGAAAACAAGCTGAATGATCTGACAGGAGCAGAATGGCTTTATTGGACCAATACCATATATGAAACGAACTTTCCGCCGGATGAAACCCATAGCTATCGTAAAATCCACGGTGCAATGAAACCGCCGGAACTAATGGCGGATATTGTACGGTTTTTTACGAAAAAGGGAGAAGTGGTGCTAGATCCCTTCGCCGGGGTGGGTGGAACCTTATTAGGAAGCATGATGGTAGGAAGGAAAGCGGTTGGCATTGAACTCAATCCCGCCTGGGTCGAGCGCTACCATTTTATTTTAAACCATTATCATATTTCCGGAGGAAAGTGGGTTGTTCAATCCGGGGAAAGTAGGAACCATGAAACAATACCAGTAATGATTCAGGGGGATTGTGTTGAGGTAATGAAAGGTTTTGATGACCAATCCTTTGCTGCAATTATTACAGATCCTCCTTATGGGTGCTATCATGGGGTTCGGGGGTTTCGTAAGGAAACTAATTTTAATATGTTTAATGATGGTGATTCCCGGGATTTCGGTAATTCTGAAGATTATGACATTTTTTTTGAGCGGATTCGGATGTTTGGGCAGGAGGCTTTTCGGTTGCTTCAAGAAGGCCGTTATTTGGTATTGCTTATTGGAGATCGCTACCACAATGGCGAATATTTTCCCCTCAGTTACCATGTGGCATATCAGTTACGTCAAACGGGGTTTAAATGGAAAGGAATACGGATTTGGTGGAATAAAGCTACCCAACGTCCACTGAGGCCTTATGCGGTAAAAAGTTGTTTTATCCCGAATATCACCCACCAAAATATCCTGATTATGCGGAAAGAGTCATCAAAACCCAAATAAACCGGTTTCAGGTTCTTGGCAATAAGCTTTGAACGTGCTATAATAATAAAGCAGTTTCCTTTAAGGGCCTGTGGCTCAGTTGGGAGAGCGCTGCGTTCGCATCGCAGAGGTCAGGGGTTCGATTCCCCTCAGGTCCACCATATGAGATATTGAAAACCCGCTAAAATAGTGGGTTTTTTGATTGTTCTTTACAGAATCTTTAAATTTCTAAATATTTACTTAATGATTATTCGGATTTTGACGATAATTG
>Ga0209608_1002610_pt1 | contig 12501 bp, 5 predicted proteins | sample AD_UKC130_MetaG_FD_184428 | JGI IMG/M metagenome (GOLD analysis project Ga0209608, IMG submission 184428) | Active sludge microbial communities of municipal wastewater-treating anaerobic digesters from Canada - AD_UKC130_MetaG (SPAdes) (version 2) | ecosystem: Engineered > Bioreactor > Anaerobic... | reverse complement strand
AGGTCCTACCGGGAGAGGTCCATGCCTTGGTGGGTGAGAATGGGGCGGGCAAGAGCACCCTGATGAAAATCCTCTCCGGGGCGATACCGCCAGATCGGGGAACTATGTGGCTGGACGGTGAACCCTTTGCCCCGCTTCATCCGCTGGATGCACGGCGGCATGGGATTGCGATGATCTATCAGGAATTGTCCCTGGCCCCACATCTTTCGGTCATGGAGAATATCCTCCTCGGCATGGAACCTCATCGCGGTGGGTTTATCCGCTGGGGGCAAATGAAACGCCGTGCTGAAGAGGCGCTTTCCCAACTAGGTTTAAGTGATTTACCACTTTCGGTACCCGTGCGGGCGTTGCCGCCGGGTCTTCAGCAGATGGTTGAAATTGCCCGCGCACTGGTTACTCAGGCCAGGGTCGTTGTCCTCGATGAACCGACAAGCAGCCTGACCCAGGATGATGTTGTTCGGCTCTTCGACCTGGTAAAACGTCTGCGAGAACGTGGGCTGTCTGTCATTTATATTTCTCACTTCCTTGAGGAGGTGAAACAGATCAGTGATCGGTTCACGGTATTGCGGGATGGGCATTCTGTTGGTACCGGCTCGACCGCAAGCACGCCCGTCGACCAGATAGTCCGTATGATGGTGGGCCGCGAGATCACCGAGTTGTATCCGCGGCGGACGCGAACGCGCGGAGAGGTGGTTTTGGAAATCAGGGGTCTAACTGGGATTGATAAGCCAAGAGATGTCAGTTTAACACTCCACCGAGGTGAAATCGTTGGAATTGCAGGACTGATTGGATCCGGCCGAACGGAACTATTGCGGGCAATTTTCGGTTTACAACCCATCACGCAAGGATTGGTTCGGGTGGGAGTCCTTTCTGGTTGGGCCGACCCGGGAAAACGTTGGCGCCAAGGGGTGGGATTCGTGAGCGAAGACCGCAAGCGGGAAGGATTGGCGATGGGGCTGTCAATCTCGGCTAATATGACATTACCCCGCTTGGATTATTTAGGACCATGGGGATTGATTCTCCCTTCCCGGGAGAGGCAGATGGCGGAACGATGGATTCAAAGTTTGGCCATCAAGTGTCAAGGACCGGGTCAGCCGGTCTGGGCACTCTCTGGGGGCACGCAGCAGAAGGTGGCCTTGTCGAGACTACTCTACGCAAATGTGGATGTCTTGATTCTGGACGAGCCAACACGAGGTATCGATGTAGGGTCCAAGGCCCAAATCTATCGTCTAATTGCTCAGGCTGCGGAGGGATCACCGGAATACGGTACACGTCCGAGGGCGGTCCTAATGGTATCCAGTTACTTACCGGAGCTTCTCGGATTGTGCGATCGGATTGCCGTCATGTATCGGGGACAACTTGTGGCCTGTGCCCCCGTAGGTGATTGGACAGAACATAAACTGATGCTTGCAGCAACTGGTCAAACTTCCGAACTTGCCGAACACCAATGAGCGAGACACCGAAAAAGCGTGCGACGAGTCTGCGGCAAAGTGAAAGGTGGAATGCTTCCTTTTTGAGCACTCTGGGCCGATTTACGGCACTTATAGTGGTCTTCCTATTTTTTGCCATTTTGGTGGAAGGGGGAAAATTTTATTCGCCCCGCAACCTCGAAAACATCCTTCGGCAGAGTGCCGTCTATGCCACGGCCTCCCTTGGTATGACGATGGTGATCATTGCTGCCGGGATCGATCTTTCTATTGGATCGATCATCGCTCTTAGTCTCGTGACTGTTGCATGGATTCTGGATTACCACTATTTGGTCCCGACAGCCGATGGGGGAATGGAGACCGTCTATCTCATTCGCGTCTATCCTGTCGTTTTGCCGTGGATTGCCCTGCTCGCCGGTATTGGCGTAGGGACCTTGGCGGGATTTGTGAACGGCGTGACCATTGTTAGGCTGAGGCTCGTTCCATTTATTGTGACCCTGGGCACAATGGGCATCTTTCGCGGTCTGGCAAAGGGGCTTGCCGAGGAGAAAGACATCTATCCTCATGAAGACACCTGGCTTACGCAGCTTATGGATCCGACGCTCACGTCCCAGGATGTTCACTGGCGGATGTGGATTCTCCCTCCGGGGGTGTGGATCCTTATTGCCGCAGCGATATTTGCGGCGGTCCTCCTTCGGTACACGCGATTGGGGCGATACATGTACGCCATTGGCTCAAACGAGGAAACGGCACGGCTTTGCGGGGTCCCCGTCGGCCGAGTCAAGGTGGTGACCTACACGCTGGCGGGTTTTTTTGGTGGGCTGGCAGGACTTATGCAGTTTTCCTTTATCGGTGGTATCGGTCAGCCAACTTCGGCTGTGGCCTACGAGCTTTTCGTCATCGCTGCGGTTGTGATCGGCGGGGGGAGCCTCATGGGCGGTCAGGGCTCCATCTTGGGAAGCGTCATCGGTGCCCTCATCATAACAATTCTTTATATGGGCGGCCAACAGATGGGTTGGCCCAAGTGGGTGCAAGAAGCGGTCATCGGTGTGATCATCATTGCGGCTGTCGTGATCGACAGGCTCAGACAGCAAAAAACGGGATAGGTGCTCCCCACCAGTAATCATTTGGTTTCCACCGCGATAAGATGCCCATAGCTCGGATGGCTCTTCTGGGATGAATCGCAGGCCGGATTGTGTTTGGCCGGATATACTCTTCGATCTGCCGACCGGCATAACTTATACCGTCGGAAAAATTGTCAGGCCGTACCCCTATTCGGGGGAGAACCATCCTTTTCCGCGTCCGTTAAGTCCTCAAGTTTTCCCCTGACCGCAAAACTTGCAACCTATAGTTTGAGTGACGAGCCGCGGTCACGACTTATCACTCGTGAGTGAGACGAAAGAGACTCGTCTGGTCGGCTTATCGTCGCAGGTGATTGATACTCTTGTCCCGTGTACGGCGCAACCTAGTTGCCTGCACAGCGCGATGCGCAAACAAACACCGATGAGTAGCAACTTTGGTGAGGTATTCCATGAGTCGGTTTGCACTTGTCAGGGGGGATGGCTGCGCAAGTGGGACGGGCGGACGTACCACTCTGAGGACAAAATCTCATAACCATCCTTCCGCCCCTGGACGTTGCGTGCGAAAAGGCTGTTCGCGGAAATCGAATAACCTCCGCATAGCTGTCGAACAGCTCGAATCGCGTGAGCTCCTATCGGTTACACCCCTTGATCCTCTCTTATCGATGGGACTTGCTGAAACGGGCCCCACTACCCCCTCCTCGACAGTCTCGCCAATCCATATTGATTGGACGACGTTTTCCCAAACTGAGACCGGTTATTGGCGAGCTTACGGCCGCGTCGCGGTCTCCGGCATTCCACAGGTACAAGCCGTTGGCGCCGGTAACATTGTGGTGTTGGATGGGTCGGATTTGTGGTTATCTACGGGTGACCCGGTCGTCCCCGTTTCCTCGTCCCTACTTGTCTTGCCGAAAGGGACACAAATTGCCAACGTACGGATCGCTGCGACGGGTAACCAGGTTGTCCTTGCCTCCGGTGCCGAACTCGTCGTTGCGCCAAATCCTGTGCCGTTTGATTCTGATGAGTTGCCGGGAGCGTTGTGGACAGAGGTTCTCGATCGATCACTCACACTCGAAAACACTGTGCATTTCAAGACCTTTTCCTGGGGCGGTTACTCCCTGGCGAGTGTGGCAGTTACCCCGGTGGTGTATGACCAAGCCACCTCGACCCTGTCTTACTACGAAGAGATCGAGTTTGAGCTGAGCTTACAAAACAACATCGCGGGAGAAACGCTCCCGGTTGTGGATCAGCAACTAGCTAGCCAATTGGCCGGGCTGGTGGCAAATCCTGAAGTGCTTCAAACCTACCAGATCCTCACCCCGACATCGACGGATTTATATGAATACGTTGTCATTACAAACGCTAGTTTGAGTTCGGAGTTCTTGCCCCTTGTTCAGGACAAGGTAAGACGGGGAATTACAGCCCGACTGGTAACCACCGAATGGATCGCCCAAAACTACACTGGCACGGAAACCGGCGACTTGGCCGATCGCATTCGGGATTTCATTCGTGATTCCTATTTGCGGCATGGGACCCGTTGGGTCCTTTTGGCCGGTGATTCCGAGATCATCCCTGCCCGCGGTGTGCATGTCACTGTAGGCAACATAAGCGACAGCAACCTTGCCACAGATATGTATTATGCCTGCTTGGATGGCCCATGGAATGCAGACGGTGACAACCTTTGGGGAGAACCTACAGATGGTCTGGGCGGGGCCGACATTGACCTAGTCCCCGAAGTCTTTGTGGGGCGTGCGCCGGTGAGTTCAGTTGTTGAGGCACGCAACTTCGTGACCAAGACCCTCACCTATACCAATGTGGCTCATCCGAATCTAGAAAGTGCCTTGCTCCTAGGCGAAAAACTCGACAGCATCACTCAGGGAAGCACTTCTAACGAAATCATCCGGCAACAGGCGATCCCCTCGAACTGGAACATCACGACACTTTATGATGGGGCCACTTCGGCCTGGACGACGTCGCAGGTTATAGCGAGCCTTAATGCTTCACCGAATATTGTGCATCATTTGGGACATGCTAATTCGGGTTACGTCGCGAGGATGACGACCTCGCAAGTTGCCCTGCTGCAGAACGCGTTTCCTTACATTATGTATTCGCAGGGCTGTGACGCCGGTTCCTTTGACACTCGCGATATTGCGGTGGCCGAGCAACACGTCATTGCCCCGGCAGGTGCGGTCGCCGTTATTATGAACACTCGGTACGGTTGGTATGTGCCGGGAGCCAGCCCCGGTGGGAGTCACGATTATGCCTTGGCATTCTTTAAGGCCATCTTCAATGAACATAAAACCCGCTTGGGTGAAGCCTTTATCGAATCGAAGATTGATAATCTTTTCCGCCTGACCGCTGGTGGTGCCTATCGCTGGATTCACCTCAGTTGCACGCTCTTCGGTGATCCCGAACTGGTTATCCAGACCCATGACTGGCAACCGCCAGGTAACTCACAGATTGCCGGTTACGTTTACCAAGACCTTAACGCCAATGGATCGTTCGATATCGGAGAGCCCGGGGTGGCGGGCGCCATTGTTTATCTTGACCTTGACCAGGATGGCCGACGCGATCAGGGAGCAACGACATTCACACAATCGACGCCCCAAACCCTGGTGGACTACGGAACAACACTCTCCAGGTTAACGGTTTCTGGGGTGGGTAAAGTTCACACACTGCTTGTTTCGGTTAATATTACCCACACCTACGATGCCGACCTGTTGTTGACCCTCATCAGCCCCTCCGGACGCCGTGTCAGGCTTGCCTCGAATGTCGGTGGGTCAGGGGATAATTTTGTCGGCACAGTCTTCGATGATTCCGCTCCCCAGCTCATCGGGCAAGGAGTCGCACCGTTTACGGGGTCCTTCCGGCCTGAAGAACCCTTGTCCCTGTTCACCGGCGAAGACGCCGACGGTGTCTGGACCCTTGAGGTCCGAGACACAATGTACTGGGACACTGGCGTCCTCAATGATTGGTCACTAACGTTTGTGTACGACGAACCTTATGTCGTGACCCAGGCGGACGGTAGCTACGTCTTTTCTGGTCTGCCCGCGGGAACATACACGGTGTGTTACGAACTTCCATCTCAGGAATCGTTGCCGCCGTTTGCCAATACCGGCCGAACGGTGAGCGTGGCCCGCAACCAAACGGTCACCGGCGTCAATTTTGCAAGTCCATCTGCCTCATCGATTATCAATCTGGGCTATGTCACTGATATAATTGTACAAATTGGCGGGCAGCCACAATCACTCTATCGTTTTTCCACGCGACATGAGGGAATTGTGTCGCTGTTACTGGCGTCATCTCCTGAGGCAGCAGGTGGGCAAGTCTTTGTGTATAGCGCCCAAGGCCGACTGTTGTCTGGCGAGATGACCGCAACTACGAACGGCCGATGGGATTGGCAGGTCGGAGCGAACGAGGACTATTTTCTGGTTTTTAGTGGGTTTCAGGGTGACCAGAGGTTTCGGCTGGTCAACTTACTGGGGATTTCGGATGACGGCCTCGCCATCCACGGAACAGAAGGAGCTGACCAAGTCACTGTCCTACTCACCGATGGAGTTAGCGTAACGGTGAACGGCGTGAGCTACGATTTCTCCGCTACCGAACTGGGGACAAGACGTACCATATATATCGACACTTACGACGGTTACGACAACATCGCAATTCAATTGCCGAGGGGTGACGCCACGCTAACATCGTCCCCGGGCTATGCCACGGTTTCCGTGGAGGGTTGGCAGGTCCGGGCGAATAACTCCGAAACCATTCGCGTACGGGCAGGGAGCGGTACGTCAGTAGCTCACATGAGTGATTCCCCTGGTAGTGATCTCTTCATCTGCCGGCCGGGTTACGCGGAGTTCTCTGGAAACGGCTTTCTGACTGTGGTTGAGAATTTCTCAATCGTTCACGGATACAGCCGCCTTGGTGGTGATGATATAGCCTACCTTTACGACTCTGCAGGCGACGACAGGTTTGTGGCTCGCCCTGAACAGGGTGTGATGTCGGGTGAAGGATATTACCACCGCGCCAAAGGATTTCGATACTGCCACGGTTACAGCACTGCGGGCGGCTACGATACGGCGCAACTATTTGGTTCCGCCGGGAACGACACGCTTGTGGGAAGGCCAGATTGGACTAGCTTGAGGGGTGAGAACTACTTTCTGCGTGCCAAGTTCTTTGAATTGGTCCAAGCTTCTGGCGGCAATGGTGGGAGAGACGCCGCGACACTTACGGGCTCCGAGGGAATTGATACCTTCGTGGCGGGACCTCGCTGGGCGGATATGACGATGCCAAGCACTCAAATCAGGATCCAAAAATTCGCTTCCATCACGGCGAACGCTAGCGGAGGTTGGGACACAGCCTTACTTTACGATTCGCCCGGGGATGATCACTTGCGCGTTTGGCCAAGAAAAGCCGAAATGACTGGGAGTGGATACCAGATAAATCTGCTCAATTTCGAGGAAATTACGGGAAAGTCTTCCGCTGGAGGCACCGACATTGCCGAACTTTGGGATTCCCCGGGCAATGATGAGTTTGTGAGCCAACCGCGAGAATCATACTTGTCAGGAGTGGGATTCATCAACCGTGTGTATAACTTCGCGACCGTGCATGGCTACTCAACGGCAGGGGGAATCGATGTGGCCTACCTGGATGGCGGACCGAACATCAACGCCTGGGTCGTGAGGCCCGACCAAACGACAGTGTCCTCCGAGGATAGCTATCGTCGGGCAAAGGCCTTTGAAAGGGTTTTTGCCCTAGGGGGCCTCGATCTCTGCGACACCGCCCGACTTCTCGATTCGACGGGCAACGATGAGCTCGTGATTGATTCAGATCAGATTGTCTTCCGTTATCCCACCAGCGTAGTCACATTGTCCCGTATTCCCAAAGTGACTGCCCGGACCACCGGAGGCATTGACCGCGTCGTTGGTCGTGCCGTCGATGTTGTCTTGACCCTTCAAGGTCTCTGGTTGTGATCCGGGACCACTTCTCTTACCTCTCAGCAATCCGCTATGTTGTGAATTAGTGGTTATGTCCAGGCAGAGTGATCAGCGTTCACGCCCCGGTGTCACCTTGAGAGAACCGACGAGAAATATGCGTCTCGAGTGTTCTGCACTCGAGTCCATGGTGCGCCATTTATGAGTCCGATGCCTTCATTGAAAGAGATTTACGACCGATTGTACAACGCCTTTGGGCCCCAGAACTGGTGGCCTGGAGAGACACCATTTGAGGTCCTCGTCGGCGCCATCTTGGTCCAGAACACGGCCTGGGCTAATGTCGAAAAAGCGATCCGCAACCTACGAGAGGAAGGCCTCATGTGTCCCAAGAGGCTTTATCGGCTAAAGGACGCCGAGTTGGAGGAACTCATCAGGCCGTGCGGTTATTATCGGATCAAAGCCCGACGGTTAAAGAACGTTTTGCGTTATCTTCTGAAAAGGCATGATGGGTCGCTGGAACAAATGTTTCGGCTGCCCATTGACCAACTCCGCCGAGAATTGCTGGAAATTAATGGCATAGGACCGGAGACCGCAGATTCAATTATCTTGTACGCCGGTAATCTGCCAACATTTGTTGTTGATGCATACACACATCGTATCTTCAGCCGGCACGGCTGGGTCGATCCAGAAGCTGACTATCACACGTTGAAAGAATTCTTCGAGAGTCAACTCGAACCCGATGCTGCCCTTTACAATGAATATCATGCCCTCTTAGTTCGGCTTGGGAAGGATTATTGCAAGAAGCGCCCCCGCTGCCAGGCGTGTCCCTTGGAGATTTATTTGCCCGATGGCCAGCCATACGATGCATGGCTCGAGTGACACGAGGGAAGGACAAGCGGCGCCGGAATGGTGGATGGAGTAACTCCGTTTCCATCCGGGATCAATGGGCATCCGGAAGACAGCGTGGCTTGTGATCTAAGGCGGTTTTCCCATGTCCTTGTTCGAGAAAGAAGATGAACAACGGCGACGCGAGGTGCAACCGCTCGCGGCCCGGATGCGCCCGCGGACACTGGATGAGTTCGTTGGTCAAGAGCATTTCCTTGGGGAGGGGAAAATCCTTCGCCGCCTCATTCGTGCGGATCGCCTCGGCTCCGTCATTTTTTACGGTCCACCGGGGACCGGCAAAACGACGTTGGCACGTATTCTGGCTACGGAAACGAAGAGTGTCTTCCAACAGATCAGTGCTGTAACATCGGGCGTCAAGGAGCTACGGGAAATTATTGATGGGGCCGCCCGTCGTCTTTTGGCGTCGGGACAAAAAACCGTCCTTTTCATCGACGAAATCCATCGTTTCAACCGGGCTCAACAGGATGTGCTATTACCCCACGTCGAGGAAGGCGGACTCGTTTTCGTCGGTGCCACCACAGAGAATCCTTTCTTTTCGATGACCAGCGCCCTTGTCAGTCGAAGCCGGGTCTTTGAGTTCTTGCCGCTGACACCAGAACACATCAAGGTGATTGTGCGTAGGGCACTCACCGATAGGGAGCGAGGCCTTGGCAACTACGAGGTGATCATGGAGGAGGAGGCATTGGAGTTTTTGGCCCAAGCCTGCGAGGGTGATGCACGACGAGCTTTGTCGGCCCTAGAGGTGGCCGTTCTTTCTTCTGAGACATTTCCCCTTCGTTTGACCCGCCAGTTGATGGAGGACTCGCTCCAGCGGAAAGCGATCGTCTACGACCGGCAAGGTGATGCTCATTATGACACGATCAGCGCCCTGATCAAAAGCATTCGTGGAAGTGACCCGGATGCAGCGACCTATTGGCTCGCCAAAATGCTGGAGGCGGGTGAAGACGTCCGCTTCATTGCCCGCCGTCTCATGATCCTTGCCAGCGAAGATATTGGGAACGCCGATCCGACCGCCCTGCCCTTGGCCGTTGCGGCTGCGCACGCCTGTGAGATGATTGGTTTGCCGGAATGTCGTCTCAACCTGGCCCAGGTAGTGATTTATTTGGCTTGTGCCCCCAAGTCGAATGCCGTGATTAAAGCGATTGATGAGGCCCTCGAAGACATTCGCAGCGGTCGTGTCCTGCCCGTACCCGTTCATTTACGAGACGCCAATTATCCCGGTGCAAAACGTCTGGGGCACGGCCAGGGATATGTGTATTCCCAGGAAGAGCCTGATGCCATTGCGGAGCAGGACTATTTGGGAGTTGACAAAACATATTATGTCCCTAGTGATCGAGGTTTCGAGAAGGAATTGAAAGCACGGCTTGAAGTCATTCGTGAGCGGCTGGGCCGAGCAAATAAGAAGATCTCGGATCTCCCCGACGCAAGCACGAGCTCTTTGCCTGAAGGCAGTTCTTCGCCGCCACGGTTACGCAAGGCACGGAAAACAAAGGAGAACCAGTCGTGAAAACGCGGACGGGTCTTAACCAATCGGTGTCACAAAACCTGAGAGTGGTTTTCCAAGCATTGCTTGGCCTCATTGGCTTTTTTTCTCTCCTTTGCGATGTGGCTCGCGCCCAGGCCATTGAGCCACGCATTCAATTGGAAGTTGCTGTTGACCCACGTCTTCCGCCTTTGACGCATCACGATTGGGCCAAAGCGTTGAGTGAAGTGGGCGTCGAAAATCTTCGGGTCAGAACGGCTTATCCCAACGATACGCCAAACATTCAGGAGATTCCATCTGAGTCGGTACCCACTTACCAAGTGCTAGGTGTCGTAAACGCCCAAAATGAGCTTCTTCTTCCCGACGCGCGTTTTACGATTCGCCAAATTGATCGATTAAAGCAATGGATCAACGACTTGCGGCATCAAGGACCTCCTCAATCGCGCCCGAAACAAGTTGCCTTCGGCCTCAATATCGTGCAGTTTGAGCAGGTACGGCAGGATATGTCCCGGCCCGTCCAAGCATCGACAAAGGGCCGTCCTCGGGCCGAACTTGTCGAAACCTTAGTCTCCAGCCTATCTTATCCAACAGTCTTCGACCCGCAGGCCCGCCAAAGGCTTGGACGTGATCTTTGGGAGGAGGAACTGCAAGGGTTAACGACGGGAACCGCACTCGCCTATATCCTTCGCTATGATGGTCTTGCCTTGGTACCCCAGAGCACAGTCAATGGGATTCGCTATCAAATTGTCATTGGTCATCCGAATCTCACGGCCTGGCCGGTGGGTTGGGCACCAGAGGAGTCTGAGGCGAAGGTTGTGCCAAAGCTATTGGAGACGCTGACCGTTAACATTCAGGATGTGCCCGTAAAAGACGTCCTTCAGTCGGTTACACAACGTCTTAGTCTAATGTATTTACTGGATCACCCTGCCCTGGCCCGCTTTGGGATCCAAATTGACAAAGCCCTCGTCAATATTCCTCAAACCAAGACGACCTACAGTCAGATTATCAAACGTAGTCTGTTTCAAGGGCGTCTCAAGGGCGAAATCCGCTGCGATGAGGCCGGTAAGCCTTTTTTATGGATTACCACACTCAAGCCGATCGACGAAACGTAATTTTCCTTTGGAAAGTTCTACTGGCGGACAGGCACTTAGCAATGACGAGTAGCACGATAAAAGAAACCAAGAGCGTATTGGGAATGATGCCATAGTCCAAATACAGGCTGCGCAAGGGACTGCGCGTAACATCGGCCACGAGAATGGCGACATCGCGGCGAGGACCTTGCTGGTAAATACGGCCATCAGGCCCGATATGGGCTGAAAATCCCGTGTTGGCCGCAATCAGAAAGGGTTTACGTGTTTCTAGGGCACGGAACACACCGCAAATCAGGTGCATATCCAGTTCGCTCGAACCCCAAAACCATCCATCATTGGTCAAATTGACCAGGATGTCCGGTTCTTGCCCCTGGGCCCGCAAGGTCAATATTTGGTTCCGAATAAGGTGAGGTATGACACTCTCGTAACAGATGTTCGGTGATAGGAGCAGCGAACCGACAGGAAACGCGACCGGCGTCCTTCCCGGAGTCGTGCTTGTGCTCAAAGGGGTCAGGCGTTGGAGAAGCGGTATGACATCGGCAAAGGGAACATATTCTCCAAACATGACCAGATGCATCTTATCGTATCGGCCGAAATAGCAGTACCGCTGGCCGGTCGAATCTCCCTTTTTCCCACTTTCCTCATTTGCTTCTTTGACGTCAGTACCGTCCGAAAATCGCTCCCGTCCGCCTTGTGACGCATTTATCTTCTCACACAGAGCGACGTACGCCGCAGAATTGAAGATGCGAGGCCCCTGGCTTGTGTATGAGACAGTCTCAACTCCTATCAACAGGGGACATCGTAAATGCTGCGCGAGTGTCTCCAAGGACCGTTGGGAATGCTCCCGTGCCTTGCCGATTTGCTCTCTAAATCGCTCTGGCGTCATATCACTATCAGCCCATGTTGCGGGTACTGCCGGGCTATCATCATGATCAATCAAGAAGCCGCCATATACTGTTTCTGGCCAAACCATGAGATCGAGATCGCGATGACTACGGGCTGCTTGAAATGCCAAGTCCAGGTAATGCCGATGAATCCGCTCCCGCTTTTCCTCGCTGTCTTCCAGGCGGATGTCTTCAGACCCTTGAATCAACGCCACGCGAACAGACCGGTTAACCTGCCCCGTTTTAAACTGCGATAGCCTCCACTGGCCATAAAGCAGAGTAATGCCCAAGACGAGGCTTCCCACAATAAGCGGTGGCACAACCCTTAAGATGGTTTGCTTTACCGTCTGAGCGAGACTATCCATCTTCGTACCGGGCTGAGGCACCACTACCTGTCCAACAGCCGGCGAAAACCAAATCTCCCGGATTCGCTTTGCTGCCAGATAAAGACATGATGTTTCGAACATGATGACCCAACTGACAGCATACGCCCCGCCCAGGTCTGCTATCTGGAGAAGTGAAATCCAGCGGTACTGCGTGTGGGACAAACTCGCCATGGTAAAACCGGTAAGCAAATGGGCACGCACGACTTCTAGCCCTGCCCAAACTGTTGCGGCCACAACATTCAACGGAAGTCGTAGTAGCCGAACGCCTATCCGCGAAAGGCCGATAAAGGCGGGCAGGTACCAGCCGAGATAGA
>Ga0209608_1002608_pt1 | contig 12502 bp, 16 predicted proteins | sample AD_UKC130_MetaG_FD_184428 | JGI IMG/M metagenome (GOLD analysis project Ga0209608, IMG submission 184428) | Active sludge microbial communities of municipal wastewater-treating anaerobic digesters from Canada - AD_UKC130_MetaG (SPAdes) (version 2) | ecosystem: Engineered > Bioreactor > Anaerobic... | reverse complement strand
ACACCCCACTCTATTTTCTTAAAACAAGGAGCAAAGACAATGATTAGAAATATTGAGGTTTCCAAATTAGTACCACATCCGCAGAATCCTCGGAAAGATCTCGGGGACTTAACCGAATTAGTGGACAGCATAAAGGCTCAGGGAATCCTGCAAAACCTGACGGTTGTGCCATACATAGGCGAAGTAACCGGAGAGCCTATAGAGGACTTATATAGAGTTGTTATAGGACACCGCCGCCTGGCTGCAGCTAAACTGGCAGGCCTGACAGAAGTACCTTGTGCAGTCGTAGAAATGACGGAGCAGGAACAAATTGCAACAATGCTGCTGGAAAACATGCAGCGGAGCGACCTGACAGTATATGAGCAGGCACAAGGTTTCCAGATGATGCTCGATCTTGGAGAGACTGTTGCCAATATTGCTGAAAAAACAGGATTTTCCGAGACGACAGTACGCCGCAGGATTAAGCTCCTGGAGTTAGACCAGGAGAAACTTAAGGCCTCCGTTTCAAGGGGCGCAACCATAATGGACTATGTAGAGCTTGAGAAAATCGAAAATATCGAACTCAGGAATAAAGTCCTTGATGCAATCGGTACCCCGAATTTCAGATGGGAGCTGCAGCGAGCTCTTGACAAGGAAAGAGACGAAAAGAACATGGCCCTCTTACTGGAACAGCTTGAATCCTTTGCAGTTAAAGTGGACAGCAGCAATGGTTTGAGGTACATCAGGACGTATTATTCAAGAGACTATAAGGATTTCAACAAACCTGATGACGCCGGAGAAACTAAGTACTTCTATACAGTGTCCAATTATGGCTATGTTACCTTGTATGCCGAGGCCACAGAAACCGCAGAGGATGAAGAAGCCAAAAAGAAAGAAGAGCAGCGCCAGGCCCTGAGAAATGCATTGACGGAAGCATCGCGTCGCGCATACCAGCTCCGGCGTGAATTTGTCAGCGAAATCTCTAATACCAAAGCCAAAAAGAACATGGCGGTTATCATTGAGTATCTGCTGCGGTCGATGATAGACACTTATATCAATATCAGCTATGAAAAGATTGCAGAATTTCTAAATATTAAGCTCAGTGAAGACGCTGAGGACGAATTGAGCTTTGATACCATAGCTGAACAGGTTGCCTCGCAGCCGGAACGGTGCCTGCTTATTGTAACATACCTGTCCTTAGATTCCGAGAACGAGAATTACTTTGACTGGCGCAATGACTATCGGGAGAATGAAAATCTGGACATGGTTTATGACTTCCTTGAAAAGCTCGGATATGAAATGTCTGATGATGAGCAGGCGCTGAAAAATGGTACTCATGAGCTGTTCAGAACAATGGAAGGTGAACAGGATGATTAGAGATGGATTTCTGCGGTTTTGTGACGATCCGGAAATAGCTTGTATCCGTGCAGAAAAAGAACTCGAACATCTGCGCAATGAAATATCCCGCATTCGAGAAGAAAATCGCTGGATACCTATGAGTGAAAGTTGGCCCGAAGAAAATCAGAGATGCCTGATATATCCGATTGATGATGAAGCAGAAGTAGCGTATCTGAAAAATGGGAGATTTCATTTCTGGGACGGATACTACGCAAATCCCGATGAAGTTCAATACTGGAGGCCTTTACCGGGGCTTCCAAAGAATAATGAGGCGTGTGAACCATGATAGATATTGCAAATTGAGATTGGAGGGTACTACATAATGACCAAAAAAGAATGGGAAAACTGCAACACATGTTGGACGTGCAAACATAGGAAGATATTAGCTGGCCGTATACATTGTGGACATACCATACATGATGGCACATATAAAGCATTATGGAATGTTGATATAATCAACAGCCCATATTGTCCGCACAGGGAAAAAGAAGATTGGAGGGATTGTTATGACAAAGCTTGAGCAAGCGATTGCTTATTTTGAAGATGCAATACGCGAATCGGATGAAATTATTGCTGAGTGCAGCGAAGCGTTACAGAAGGAACTTATGGAGCAAAAGAAGCATTTTGAGGTTGCATTAGAAGCTATGAAAAGGCAAAAAGGCACACTGAAATGTGCAAGAAACATTATAGACGCTATCGAAGAAATAAAAGATAACCTTCATGCAATCAATTGTGTAAGAGAAATGCCAGATAAAGTTGAGATGTATGCAAACGAAGCCATTTCAATCATAGATGAGAATGGCCTTTAATGAAACACGGGAGTATAAGCACGGCAAAAAATTTTAATCCTGGGCGCACAGGACGCCGCAGGAGCGACGAAAACAACCGAGGACGACCAAATATATTACCGAGCAAAAACGAAGCCCTTAAATGGCAAATAAAACGCTTTTAGAAGATGGGAGGAAATCGAATGAATCAATGTCAACTTCTGGGACGCCTTGTCCGTGATCCTGAATTGAGATATACTCAACAGGGAACGCCGGTCTGTTCTTTTACGCTGGCCGTGGACAGGCGCTTCAATAGAGATAAAACAGACTATATAAGGGTTATTGCCTGGCGCAATACAGCCGAATTTTGCGCGAACTACTTTCAGAAAGGTTCCAGGATCGCCCTGGTCGGAAGCATACAAACGCGGACCTGGGAAGACGACAGCGGCAAGAAACACCGCGAAGTCGAGGTTATCGCCGATTCAGTCTACTTCGCCGAATCCAAAGTCGAAGACGCTATCGCAAGCGGTGATTTTATACCTGTGGACATGGAGACGAAGATTGCCCCTTTTAACGGGCCGGCCGGAGAAGGGAGGATCGACGTGGACGCAGAAAGACGAATCCGCAGGAACATTGAAGACATACTTCAGAACCACGACCAGGAGATTATGACCATAGACGCGCAGATCGAAGCAGAACGCGCCGCGCTGGAAGCGGACCTGGAAAGTATAAGGGCCAGGGCCTACCCGTTAATTAAATATGACGACGTCCGCGTTCAGACCACTTCCGATCCGGACAGCAAAATGGTTCACATTGTCGAAGCGATTGAACGCAGGCGAAAAAGAGCGGAAAGAAATATCGCCGCGTTGGAAGAACGAAGGCGTCAGATAGAAGCAGTCTATCATAACATATTAAGCCTGGACACGAAGTCAAAATGTGTTTTACTTACCCTTTATTATCCGAAACGCACTTATGAGGAAGCGGCCGAAATTCTGAACGTCGACGTTTCGACTATAGCCAGAAGAAGAAAAGCCGCAATTACTTCCCTGGTCAAAAGGTTCTGGCATACTGAAAAGAACAGGCTTCCGGCGAATGAAGAAAAATGCGTTAAAATTTGATTGCAAATGATTGCAAGTGTGTGCAGTTATACGCCATTGTTCGTATAAAAACCCATATGGTAATATTATCCTGGGGACTGGGCGGTCCCCCTCCTTTAATACAGGGAAACCGAAGAAGACGTCTTAAACAGGCGTCTTTTTCTGTTTCCCAGCGTGAAAATATATGAAAGGTCGGTGATGAATCGTGGCGAAGTTAACCGCGAAACAAAAACGGTTTGTCGAGGAATACCTTATCGACCTGAACGCGACACAAGCCGCGATTCGGGCCGGATATAGTCCAAATAGCGCAAGGGATATAGGAAGTGAAAACCTAACAAAACCCAACATTCGCGCGCGCGTCGAAGAAGCGCTGGCCGAACGTTCGAAAAGAACCGGCATAAATGCGGATCGCGTGGTCCGAGAACTTGCCCGAATTGCCTTTGTGAACGCGGCCGACGTGATTAACTTCGATAGTGCCACCCTATCGGAAAACGCGTCCGAAGATGATACCGCGGCCATTGCTTCGGTAAGGGTTAAGACCATACCAACGGACGCCGGCGAAGGTGTGGAACGCGAAATCCGAATGTGTGATAAGCTGAAGGCCCTTGAATTGCTGGGTAAACATCTGGGAATGTTCAATAATGATCCTGAATCCAACGTCCCCGTTACAGTGGTGATTAACTATGACTACGGCGACGAAGGTTAAGGTAATAACAAAGGCAAAATTTAACCCTATATTCAAACCGGTTAATGAGTGGCGCGGCCGCTACCGTATATTAAAAGGTTCTGCCGGTTCCGGAAAATCGGTCAACGTGGCCCAGGACTATATCGCGAAATTATCCGATCCGGCCTATGAAGGCGCGAACCTTCTTGTCGTTCGTAAGGTTGAGGAAACTAACCGCGACAGCACCTTTGCAGAACTTCAGGCGGCCATTTATAGAATATTCGGCAATCACGCACCGAAAATCTGGAAGGTTACGCTTAACCCCTTATCCCTGGAATGTAAGACCACTGGAAATAAGATTATATTCCGCGGGGTTAAAGACCAACGACAGCGCGAAAAGGTTAAGTCGATAACCTTCAAAAAAGGAAAACTGACCTGGATATGGATTGAAGAAGCGACAGAACTTGAAGCGGAAGACGTTGACATATTGGACGACCGTCTTCGTGGCGATCTGTCGGACCTGAACCCGAATTTATATTATCAAATAACAATGACCTTCAACCCCGTTAGCGCGACCCACTGGATAAAGGCGCGCTATTTTGATAGGTCCGATCCGGAGGTCTTAACCCACCATTCCACTTATAAGGATAACCGGTTTATAGACCCTGGTTATTATCGGCGTATGGAGCGCAGGAAGATTGAAGACCCAGAAGGTTATCGCGTGTATGGCCTGGGCGAATGGGGAGAACTTGGCGGCCTGATATTGACGAACTTCGAGGTTCACGACTTCCCCACCGGAAAAGAATACTTCGATTCGGTTTATTACGGTCAGGACTTCGGTTTCAATCACGCGAACGCGATCCTGGGTATTGGCTTCAAGGACGGCGAAATTTATATCCGGTCCGAATTATACGTCTTTGAGAAGGACACGGAAGAAATTATCGCCCTGGCCCGCAAAGCAAACATTGACCCCAGGGTTGAAATGTTCTGCGATTCGGCCGAGCCGGACAGGATCAGGACCTGGCAAAAGGCCGGCTTCAGGGCCTACCCTGTTAAGAAGGAACAAGGAAGCGTTAAGGCCCAGATTGACTTCCTGAAAGGCCGAAAAATCCACATTCACCCTTCCTGTGTGAACACGCTTAAAGAAATTCAACAATGGAAGTGGAAAAAGGACCCTACAACTGGGGTGTATATAGACGAACCGGTCGAATTCATGGACGACGCTATGGCCGCCCTTCGCTATTCTGTTGAAAGAATTCGCCGCGGTTCCGCAATCGAGATTTTGAAGTGAGGTGTAAAGCATGGCATTAACCGAGATGGACCGAATAAAGATGATCCTTTCCGATCCGGAAAAGGTCCCTATGTCGCTGGCCCAGATAGTCGGTGAAGAAATAAAAGAATTCAAGTCGTCCGAGCAATACAAAATCATGGTCGAAGCTGAACAGTATTACAGGAACCGGTCTGACGTCCAGAGGAAGACGAACGACGTCGCCAACCGGTCAAACTGTAAAATCGAACACCCGATCCTTAAAAAGCTGGTGGACCAAAAGGTCAATTACCTTCTTTCGAAGCCCTGGACCGTTGACACCAGTAATAAGGCATACGCGGAAGCGCTGGGCGAAATATTCGACGCAAGGTTCCGCAAGAAAATTAAAAGTCTTGGGAAAAACGCGATTAAATCAGGTATCGCCTGGATACAGCCTTATTTTGACGAAGACGGCAAGCTGGCCTTTATGCTTATTCCTTCGACCGAGATTATCCCTTTATGGCGCGATTCTGAACGGACAAAACTTGACGCTTTTATCCGCTTCAATGACCAGGTGGTATATATCGGTACCCGCAAACACACAATCACACGGGCCGAATTCTGGTATCCTGGCGGTGTCAAGCGCTTCGTTACCGGTCTGGAAGGCGGCTTTAGGTTCATGGTCGATAAGGAATACGGCACCGAAGAAAACGACTATACCGAAAGCCATTTTGTCGTCGGTGGAAAGGCTTATAACTGGGAAGAAGTCCCTATCGCCTGGTTGAGATACAATGACGAAGAACTTCCCTTGTGTTACTTCGTAAAAGACCTGATCGACGATATTAACTGGCAGACATCAATAACAGCCGACGTGCTTCGCGACATCGCGAAGTTTATATATGTCCTGAAGAACTATGGCGGCCAGGACCTGGGCGAATTTATTAAAGACCTGAAGGAACACCTGGCAATCAAGGTTACTGGTGACGGTGGCGTTGATAAGCTACAGGCCGACATTAACATTGACGCCGTTATGGCCTTCCTGGATAAACAGCGCCGCGACGTATTCGACTTCGCTTCGGCCGTCGACACGAAGGACCCGGACCTGGGGAACGCTTCCGGAACAGCTATTAACTTCCGTTACATGGATCTGGACGCCGATTGTGATTCGCTGGGAATCGAACTGAAAGAAACATTCCAGCGTCTGAAGCTGTTCATTGACGTTTATCTACAGCTTATTGGCAAGGGTGACTTTACGAAGGAACAGTTCGACATTATCTTTAATGTCGATATGCCGGTCAATGAAACTGAAGTAATTAACAACATCAGGGTCAGCGAAGGAATTCTTTCCAAACGGACACAAATACAGAATCACCCGTGGGTCACTGACGCGGACGAAGAACTGGCAAGGATTGAGGAAGAACGGAAAAAGGCTATGGAGGAATTCGGAAGCGGCTTATTTGATAATGACCTGGGGGTGAGAAATGAAGGCGACGAGAAAGACGACGGAAGCGGTGACGAAGAATGAGAAGTAAGGAATATTGGAGAAGGCGCGCTTTAGTCCTGGAAGAAGAATCTTACATTCGCGGCGCCAGGCTATCGGCTAAAATGTTCGAGGAATACCAGAAGGCCGCAAGAGCAATCCGGAAGGAAGTCAACGACTTTTATAACCGGTATGCTACCAAATACGGCCTGACATACGAAGACGCCGTCCGTCTGCTGAATAAACGAGAATATCAGGAATGGAAAGCAAGTCTGGCCGACTATGTTAACAGGATAGCCCAGGAACCAGACCCGCGTATTAAGGCCCTATTAACGGCACAACTTGACGCTTTATCCTATAGCAGTTCCATAACACGCCTGGAAGCCTTATACGCGCAAATAGACATGATCCTGAACGACCTATTCACTAAAGGCGTCGCCCAGATGAAAGCTGAATTCGGCGAAAACTTTACCGAAGCCTATTATAAAAAAGTCTATCACCTACAGGCCCGCGCCGGCTTTATTAACGAGTTCGCAAAGATAAACGCCGGCATGATTGAAAGCGTTGTTTCTTATCCCTGGTCCGGCGCCATGTTTTCGGACCGGCTATGGCAAAACAAACAGGCCCTACTCTTTCATCTTCGGGAGGTTACGACCCAGGGACTTATCCAGGGCAAGGGCATTGTCGCCATGTCGAAGGAAATATCGGCGCGAATGGGCCAATCTTATAAAAACGCTGAACGGCTTATCAGGACCGAAACAAACCATATCCATAACGAAGCAGAAAAAGCCGCTTACAAAGCCGCCGGCGTGAAGCGATATGAATTCGTCGCTACCCTGGACAGCCGGACAAGTGAAGTCTGTGCAAGCCTGGACGGGAAAAACTTCGCTTTAGATGAAGCCAAACCAGGAACAAACTTCCCACCCATGCACCCGAATTGCCGGTCCACGACCATAGAATATGATCCCCATGATGAAATGGACTGGTACAATTCCGGAAAGAAAATGCCTAAAAACATGACTTATGAGGAATGGGCCGAAGTCCAGGGCATTAAGACGAAGAAGAAAAAATCGAAGAATAAAGCTGTCACAGTAACCGAATAACTTGTTGATTGAACGCCTTCATGGGCGTTTTTTCATATCCAAAATAAGCCGTACCCGTTCCGGCGAACAGACGGGACCGCAAAGCGTGTGGAAGTCACGTTAAAAACAGCGGAGAAAGGAGAATGTCAACCATGATCCATGAATCAATCAAAAAACTTCTTGGAGAGGACCTGACAAAACAGATCGAGGAAGCCCTGAAAGGTAAAGGCAAAGACGGAAAAGACGTCGATCTGGTGATCGGAAACGACGGGTCCTATGTTCCGGCCGACAAATACGATGCCTTGAAGTCGCAAAGTGCAAGCGCCGAAAAGGCATTAAAGGCCGCCGCCGACGCATTAAAGGCGATTGGTGGTTCTGGTGATCCGGCGAAGATCGCTGACGACGTTAAAGCCGCCCAGGACACTATTAAGAACCTGCAAGACAACCACGCCGCAGAAATCAAGAAAATCCAGAAGAACACAGCTTTAAGGCTGGCACTTGCCGGCCAGGCACATGATCCGGCCGACATCATTTCGCTTCTGGACCTTGAAAAAATCGAAGTGGACGAATCAGGAAACCTGAAAAGTGACCTGGAAAGCCTGGTCAAACCGATTAAGGAAACAAAACCCTACCTTTTCAGGGAGCAAGAGCAGGCCCCAGAGATTAAAGGGGCAAAACCCGCAAACCCTGGCGCACAGCCAACACCAAACACACCGGCTGGACCGGTAATTTTCTAAAAAAACATTTTGTGATGAAAGGAAAGTGATAACAGATGGCAAGAACAAAAGCTATTTCCCTGATTGAGCAGGGTTCTACCAAAGCAGACCTGAAAGAAATTTCCGGTCTTGTGATTGAGAATATCCAGAAGGCCACACTTTCGAACGGCCTGAAGTCCCAGGCGTACACCGGAAACCCCGCCGCCGGTTCTGTTGAGTTTAAGCGCTTTAAGAACAGCGCTTCCAACCCCTACGGAACCGCAAGAAGGGACGGCAAGGGTGACGCGCTGACCGTTCCCCCTATTACTGTAAACCTTGATCAGCACAGAGAGATCGTCGAAGAAGCCGCAAAGTTCGACCTTGACACATTCGGCGTGGCTAACATCATGGCAAGACGCGCAGACAACCACGTCGACACTGTTGTTGCTGAACTGGATACTGCCTTCTTCGAGGAAGCTGTAAGGGCCGGCGTATCCTTCGAACCTACCGGCTTATCCAATATCGAAGACCAGGTCGAAGCCATGATCCAGGCCCTTGAAACCGTTAAAAACGACTATGTCAGGGGCGTTCCCAGAAGCATGATGAACCTGGTATGTTCCCCTTCCTTCTACGGCAAGATCAGGAACTACCTTGACAAAACCGCGAATAATGCGAACGTCGACACCACAGCAGAAGAATTCGCCCTTTTCCACGGCGTAAAGACTTACAGTTCCGTTTATCTGCCTGAAAAAATCGACGCTGTGCTGATGATCGACGGCGCAATAGCGTTGCCGGTTGTTATTTATCCTTACAAAGACCCTGAAAAGATTCCTCTTTCCAACGATTACGCGGTCGCTATGTTCTACGACTACGGTTGCAAGGCCCTGACCCCTGATCTGATCTTCTTCTATGGACTTGGAACCTTGACCGTAACATCTGTAGCTGGAAGCTCGACAGGAAAGACAAAAATAAGCGTTGCTGAACCGGTACTTCCTGGACGCAAACTGGTTTACAAGATCGATCCTTCTACTGCACTGAATGTAAACTATAACGAAGTGCTGAATGTCGGAACAGGCGCTTCTGACTGGAAAGAACTTCCCGCTGGCGGCGAAATTGGAGCCACTGGCGGACACACGATAACCGTTGTCGAAATCGACGTGAACGATAGCAAAGCGAAGAAAGCCGGTAGCACAACCGTCGTGTCTGCCTAATAACGCGAAAGGCGGTGTGACCGGTTATGCTTGAAAAAATGAAAATGTTGCTGGGTATAACCGGCAATGAAAAGGACGGCCTTCTTCAATTCGTCCTGGACACCGTCACAGACATGGTTAAAACCTACTGCAATATGAAACCTGACGAAGCCATTCCGGACCAGCTTAATAACCTTCTGGTCCGGATGGCCGTCGATATGTGGCGGGCGGAAGGTTACGGCAATGAAACAAACGGTAACGCGGAAGTAACGTCAGTGAAACGCGGTGATGTTACAACATCATTCAGGCCGGTTGGCGGTGATTTTAACACGGGAACAGGAGCAGGCGGGGCGGACTTCATTAAGGCATATACAAAGCAGTTAAACGCGTTTAGAAAAGTGGGGTGGTGATATGTTCGGAAACCCCGCGGCTGAACGTGCCGCTATTGAAATGACCTACGAAGACACCGCCACTGTTTCAAGAACGACGCTACAGAAGATAAACAATATTTCGAAGCACGTTCCCGAAGACGTTTATATTGATAGCATTTGCGCGCTTGTGTATTCAGGTTCTGACAAAAGCCAGCAAATGCAGGCGCAAAATAAAATCGACTACGACGCCATTATCTTCTTTCCCCCTTCCCTTTCGATCCTTCCTGGGGATAAAATCGCGCTTAAACGGTTCGGAAGGGATAACCCAGACAGCACGATCATTTACAACTTTGAGGTAGTCGGCCGGCCGAATGTTTATGCAACACACCAGGAAGTAAGGGTCAAGGACGGTGATCTGGCGTGAGTGTGGACAATAAAGGCTTAATTAACCTTCAAAAACAGCTTGAACAGTTAAGGGACGAAGTTCCGGACATCATGGAAGAACTGGTTATCGGTGAAGGCGTCTATGCAGTAAAACAGGCAAAACTTATCTGTAAAAATGACGTCCCCGATATAGTGAACACCGGTGATTATCGGAACAACTTCCACGCCGGCAATAAAGCCTTGACCCACCAAAATAACAATGATCACGACGGAAGCAGGCCGCAACGGTCCGGCAGACGTTACAGGATTGACGTTTACAATAACCTGGACTATGCGAAGCCCCTTGAATACGGCTTCCGAAGCCATTTTGTCCCTGGTCATTGGAGCGGCCATGTTTTCGTCTATCAGAAGAACGATCCGGAAGGCGGAATGTATGTCGGACCTTACGGTGGCTATGTACGCGGGCATTTTACCCTTTTAAGGGCCATTCGACGGACTAAAGACACCCAGAACGCCCGCTTAACCCGTAAGATTGACCAGATACTTCAGGAAAGGCTGTCCCCGCGTGGTTCCGGATAAACGGAGGTAATAAAGCATGACCGTTAATAAAATCCTGGAAGCCATTGCTTCAAAACTGTCTGCAATCTGGCCGGATCGGAACGTCTTCGTTGATAAAATTCCCAAAGGCGCCGACGGGAACTTCTTTGTTGGGGTTATCGAAACAAGCCAGGAAAAGAAACTGGACCGGAGAAGGACGCGATCTTGTCAGATCGAGGTCCTTTATTTCTTAAAATCCGACGACAACATGGCCTTTAATGAATGGGCCGAAACCATGTATGACAATTTCGAAACCCTTGACGTCGAAGAAAGCGCCGATAAAACGCGCCGACTGTACCTGACCGGCCAAACGGCCAGGAAGGACGAATCAGGGGTTTTTCAATTCTTATTCGACGTTAATATTAACTTCGTTAATATTAACTTCGTTATGGCGCCTGAAGCTATTGAGTTCATGGAAAATCTTACCCAGAAGGAGGAATTGAAGTAATGGCAAGCAAGAAGAACGCCGCCGGTAAGACAGCACAGTCCACGCCGGCGGAACCTGTTTTCACTAAAGAACAACTGGTCCACAGTAAGGCGTTCAGTCACCAGAAGGACATTCTTATGGCGATCCTGGACGCTGATAAAACCTATACCAAAGCACAGGTTGAAAAACTTGTGTCCGAATTTCTCAAAAGAAAGGTGTGAATGTAAATGGCCCCTATCGGTGGAGGTACTTTTACAGTACAGAATAAGATTTTGCCTGGCGCTTATATCAACTTTGTAAGCGCTGGACGCGCGCCCCAGCTTGGTTCGCGTGGCGTTGTCGCCCTTCCCCTTGAACTGAACTGGGGACCTGAAAACAAGGTCTTTGCTGTGACAGCAGAAGACTTTAACAGGACCGCGATCGACGTATTCGGTTATGATCCAACGGACGCGTCCCTTCTTCTTGTCAGGGAAGCCTTGAAGCGCGCTAAAACCCTTCTGGCTTATCGCGTGAATTCTGGCGGACAGAAGGCTTCTGCAACGGTCGAAGGATTGCCCGTAACTGCAAAATGGGGCGGCACCAGAGGAAATGACTTGAAGGTTGCTATCCTGACCAATGCTGACGACGGGACAAAGGTTGACGTTGTAACCTATCTGGGGACTATGGAGGTCGACAGACAAACCGTTCCCAAAGATTCCGGTTCCGCAAACCTTAAAGACAATAACTTTGTTACATTCGGAGGAGCCGCAACCTTAGACATCGCTCATGCAACCCCTTTGACCGGTGGTTCTAACGGAATGGTTGACGGGACGGCTTATTCGAACTTCCTGAACGCTATTGAGGTCGAAGCCTTTAACGTGATTGGCTACCCTGGCGCCAACGATGCAATTAAGGCGCTTATTGCCGCCTTCGTGAAGCGTTTGCGCTACGATAACGGCGTTAAGATAGTCGGGGTCCTTTATCAGTATAAAGGCGACGACATAGGTCTGATTAACGTTAAAAACGGTGTTATCCTGGCTGACGGGACCACAATCACCGGAGATAAGGCCGTCGCCTGGGTTGCTGGCGCGTCTGCTGGCGCGGAAGTCAACGAATCGCTGACCAATGTCGCTTATGACGGAGCTG
>Ga0209608_1002607_pt1 | contig 12510 bp, 11 predicted proteins | sample AD_UKC130_MetaG_FD_184428 | JGI IMG/M metagenome (GOLD analysis project Ga0209608, IMG submission 184428) | Active sludge microbial communities of municipal wastewater-treating anaerobic digesters from Canada - AD_UKC130_MetaG (SPAdes) (version 2) | ecosystem: Engineered > Bioreactor > Anaerobic... | reverse complement strand
GCCAAGAGCCGCCTCACCTTCGTCACCGACACCAGCACCGAGGAGGTGACCGACCCCGTCCTCGAACTCAGCGCCTAACCCCTCACATCGAAGGACCGACCGCTACACCACTACCAGGGACTTGACCCAACGCGGCGATTAACTACACGATGTATGCCGTGTTCCGTGAGGAGCGGCAGATGCCCTCCCCCGGCGAAGATGCGGTCGACGCGATCGTGAAGCGCCTCGACGGCGTCGAAGGGCTGACGGTGCGCGGCTGGTACGACATCTCGGGCTTCCGCTCCGACGCCGACGTGCTCGTGTGGATGCACGCCCCGACGACCGAGGCACTGCAAGAGGGCTACCGTGCCGTGTTCGAGGGTGCCGATGGCCGCCTCGAGCCCATGTGGTCGAACATCGGCGTGCACCGCGCGGCAGAATTCAACCGCGGTCACGTTCCCGCATTTTTGGCGGGGGATGCCCCGAAGGGATACATCTGCCTCTACCCATTCGTGCGCAGCTACGACTGGTACCTCCTGCCCGAGGCCGAGCGCAGCACGATGCTGCGCGACCACGGCATGGCGGCCCGCGACTACGGCGATGTGCTGGCGAACACGGTCTCGTCGTTCGCGCTGGGTGGCTACGAGTGGCTGCTGTCATTCGAGGCCGACGAGCTCACCCGCATCGTCGACCTGATGCGTGATCTGCGTGCGACCGAGGCCCGCCGCCACGTGCGCGAAGAGGTGCCGTTCTTCACCGGCCCCCGCCGCGATGCGCAGACGCTGTTGCGCCGCGCCCTGGGCTAACCAGCGACTGCTTTTCTGGGCCTCACCAGGAGTGCCTGGGAGTGCCTGGGAGTGCCTGGCACGGCCGGAGATCGCTCATCGCGACCGCTCCGGCCGCGCCCTGTGATCTCCGACATAAAGACCCTCGGAATGCAACGCTGTGTTACGGGCAATTTTCGTTTCTTGGTGAACGGTCTGCATTCTGTCTTCATGCCCGAACACATCGAGACTGTCGACGGCTCCCCCGCAGGCCGGGTGAGCATGGTCGGCGTCGAGCGCACCTTCCCTATGAAGAATGGCGCTCGCACGGTGCTGCGCGATGTCACGCTTGACGTCGTTCCGGGCGAAATTGTGGCGGTTGTTGGGCCATCCGGTTGCGGCAAATCGACACTTCTCCGTCTGATTGGCGGCCTCGATTCGCCCACCGCGGGTGCCCTCACGCTCGACGATGAAGGCGTCCGCGCTCACGACGATTCGACCGCGATCGCGTTCCAAGAACCGCGCCTGTTACCGTGGCGCACCATCGCGCAGAACGTTGCGATCGGGCTCCCCCGCGGCACCAAGCGCGCGGCGGGCAAGCGACGCGTCGCCGAGCTCCTCGAACTCGTGGGTCTCACACACGCGGCGAACCAGCGCCCCCGCGAGGTTTCGGGTGGAATGGCGCAGCGCACCTCGCTCGCTCGTGCACTTGCGCGAAGCCCCCGCGTGCTGCTGCTTGACGAACCGTTTGGTGCGCTCGATGCGCTGACGCGGCTGAACATGCACGACTTACTCCTCGACATCCACCGGGCGCAGCCAACCACGATCGTGCTCGTCACGCACGACGTCGAAGAAGCCCTGTACCTGGCCGACCGCGTGCTGATGCTCCGCAACCTGCACGGTCCCGCTGAAGAGCCGATCCCCGAGCGTCCACGCGCACAAGTTGTCGCGCTCGGCTCATCGTCGGGCATCGGGGCGCTCGGCTCTGCCCGTGCAGCCGGCATCACGCAAGAAAGCCACTCCACCGCGCGGTCGACGAACCAGTCCATCGCCCGCCTCGTGCCCGTGCCGGGGCTTCGCCCCCGCGACCGAGGCGCACGCACCTTTACCGACCTCCGCACCAGCCTGCTCGATGGGCTGAGTGCACACAAGCTCACGATCAAGGAGAACGCATGAGCACCATCACACGCCGAACCATCCCCGCGATCATCGTCGCTGGTTTGATGGCGCTCACCATGACCGCTTGCGTGGCGGGCGAGAACTCCAAGAACGACGGTGCGCCCGCTGAGGGCAGCGAGTGGTCGACGTCTACCCTCTCGATCGACTGGGCAACGTACAACCCGCTGAGCCTCGTCGTCAAAGACCAGGGCCTGATCGAAGAGGTGTTGGGTGACGACGTCGACGTCGAATGGCTGCAGTCTGCCGGCAGCAACAAGGCGAACGAAATGCTTCGCTCCGGCACGATCGACGTGGGTTCGACCGCCGGCTCTGCCGCGCTGTTCGCCCGCGCGAATGGTTCGCCCATCAAGGTCATCGACATCTACTCACAGCCCGAGTGGTCGGCCCTCGTCGTCCCCGCTGACAGCAACATCACCGAGGTCTCGCAGCTTGCGGGCACGTCGATCGCCGCGACCAAGGCGACCGACCCCTACTTCTTCCTCCTGCAGGCGCTCGCTGAGGCGGGCCTCAGCGAGGACGACGTCGAGATCCAGAACGTCCAGCACGCAGACGGGCTCTCGCTGCTCAACGGCGGCTCCGTCCAGGCATGGAGTGGCCTTGACCCGATCATGGCCGGCGCCGAGGTGAACTCCGGGGCAAAGCTCATCTACCGCAACGTTGACTTCAACACCTACGGATTCCTCAACGCGACCGAAGACTTCATCAACAACCACGGTGATGTCGCGCAGGTCGTCGTCGACGCCTACGAAAAGGCACGCGTGTGGGCAATCGAGAACCCGGAGGAGCTGGCACAGCTCTTCGCCGACGCCGCTTCCATCGATCTCGAAGCCGCAAAGACCGTGATCAACGAGCGCTCGAACCTCGATGTGTCGGGTGTTCCCGGGCAAGACCAGGTCGTGGTCCTCGAGGCGATCGCGCCGATCATTGCCGACTCGGGCGATGTCGTGGGTGGCCGTCAGGCAATCGACGAGGCCATCGCCTCGATCGTGCACAACGAATTCGCGCTCAAGGCGACTCGGTGACCACCAGCACAACTACGACCACAGGGGCGGCGCAGCAGCGTCCGCCCCTGTGGTCGCGTACGCCCGTGAAGATTGCGGCGGGCTTCGTCGTTCCGCTCGTCATTCTCGCGGCGTGGCAATACGTCACCGCGGCGGGCCTCGTGCCGCCATACCGACTGCCTGGCCCTTGGTCAGTGGTCGAAGCAGGCATCGACCTCATCGAGCGCGGCCAGCTCTGGACCCACATCGCGATCTCGTTGCAGCGCGTCTTCATCGGGTTCATCGTGGGAGCGGTCATCGCCCTCGCGTTCGCCGCGATCGTTGGGCTCTCACGTGTCGGTGGCGCCCTCTTTGCTCCAACGCTCGTCGCATTGCGTGCCGTACCGTCGCTGGCGTGGGTTCCCCTCCTCATTCTCTGGATGCAGGCCGGCGAAGAATCCAAGATCACACTGATCGCGATCGGTGCGTTCTTCCCGGTCTATACGACCGTCGCCGATTCGCTCCGCCACGTTGACCCGCAATGGGTCGAAGCAGGGCGCACGTTCGGGCTCCACGGCTGGTCGCTCTTCCGGACGATCCAACTGCCCGCGGTCATCCCCTCCGTTGTCTCGGGCCTTCGCCTCGCGCTCGCCCAGGCCTGGCTGTTCCTCGTGGCGGCCGAGCTTCTCGGCGCCTCGATGGGCGTCGGCTGGCTCCTCAATGACTCGCAGCAGACCGGCCGCGTCGACCGCATCCTGCTCGCCATCATCTTGTTGGCGCTACTAGGCACCATCACCAACGCGATCCTCGTTGTCTTCGAAAAGGCGGTGCTGAAGCGATGGATGTAAATGCTCAGGATGCCGCGGCCCCAGGTGATGGTCCCGTGACCGAGGCCCGCCTCGCAGAGACCCGCACCTTTGCGCCCCCGGCCGCGTTCACCGCACAGGCGAACGCGGATGCCTCGGTCTATGCGACCGCGGACGCCGACCCGATCGCATTCTGGGAACGCGCGGCAGAGCGGCTCGACTGGACCGAGCCGTGGCACACCGCCCACACGTGGTCTCCCCCGGTGGAAGGCCCCGATGGATTGAGCGTGCCGGCAGCGACCTGGTTTGCCGGCGGCACCTTGAACGTGGCGGCCAACTGCGTTGACCGCCACGTCGATGCGGGCCGTGGCGAGAAGGTCGCGCTCTATTTTGAAGGCGAACCGGGCGACCGGGAGCGCGTGACGTACGCCGATCTGCAGCGCCGCGTTGCGCAGGCAGCACACGGGCTCACCGAGCTCGGCATCGGCCCGGGCGACCGCGTCGTCATCTACCTGCCCGTGCTCATCGAGACGGTGGTGATCACCCTCGCTTGCGCACGCATCGGCGCGGTGCACTCGCTCGTGTTTGGCGGGTTCTCGGCCGAAGCCGTGCGGTTCAGGCTCGAAGACACGGGGGCAAAACTCCTCGTGACAACCGACGGCCAAAACCGCCGCGGCACGCAGTTCGAAGTGAAGTCTGCGGCCGATGTTGCGGCCGCAGATCTCCCCAATTTGGAGCATGTGCTCGTCGTGCGCCGCACGGGCCAAGACGTGCCGTGGACGACGGGGCGCGACGTGTGGTGGCACGACGTGATCGACACGCAGCCAGACGTGCACGAACCGCAAGCATTTGATTCGGAGCATCCACTCTTCATCATTTACACCTCCGGTACGACGGGGAAGCCCAAGGGTCTTGTCCACACCTCCGGCGGTTATCTCACGCACGCGAGCTACGCGCACTGGGCGCACTTCGATGCAAAGCCGGATGATGTGCACTGGTGCACGGCCGATCTCGCGTGGGTGACCGCCCACACCTACGAAATCTATGGGCCGCTCTCGAACGGGCTCACACAGGTGATCTACGAGGGCACCCCCGACGCGCCGCACCGCGAACGGCACCTCGAGATCATCGAGCGCTACGGCGTGACCGTCTACTACACAGCCCCGACGCTGATCCGTTCATTCATGACGTGGTTCGGCGACGACCTGCCCACTGGGCACGACCTCTCGTCGATTCGCCTGCTTGGTACCGTGGGCGAAGCGATCAACCCCGAGGCGTGGGTCTGGTTCCGTCGCAACTTCGGGCGCGACGAGACCCCCGTGGTCGACACGTGGTGGCAATCAGAGACGGGGGCCGCGATGATCGTGCCGCTCCCCGGCGTCACGACGCTGAAGCCCGGATCTGCCACCGTCGCGCTGCCCGGGATCGACATGACCGTGGTCGACGAGCACGGCGAACCGGTGCTCCCGGGCCGCTCCGGCACCCTCGTGGCACGCCGTCCGTGGCCCGGAATGGCGCGGACCGTGTGGGGCAATCCTGAGCGGTACCGCGACTCGTACTGGGCCCCCTTCGCCGGTCACGGCGAGCACGGCGGCTACTACGTGGCAGGCGACGGCGCGACGATCGACGCGGACGGATACATCTGGATTCTCGGGCGTCTCGACGACGTGGTGAACGTCTCGGGGCACCGCCTCTCGACGATCGAAATTGAATCATCGCTCGTCGCGCACCCGAGCGTGGGCGAGGCAGGCGTCACCGGCGTCGCCGATCCCCTCACCGGGCACGCGATTGCGGCATTCGTCGTCGACGGTGCCGCGGGCGTCGCCGACCACGATGAGCTCCGCGCCCTGATCGCGCGCGACATCGGCCCCATCGCAAAGCCGAAGTTCATCGTGCGCGTTCCCGAACTTCCGAAGACTCGCTCGGGCAAGATTCTGCGACGACTGCTGGCACAGTTGTGGCAGGGCGATCCCCTCGGCGACATCACTAGCCTGCAAAACCCCTGGGCCGTTGACGGCGTACGCGAAGCCGTACGTAAGGCCCAAACGAAGGAGACCACATGAGCGAACACAAATTCGGGTTCCGCACCCGAGCCCTCCACGCTGGTGCGACGCCTGACGCGACCACCGGCGCACGGGCCGTGCCGATCTATCAGACCACGTCTTTCGTGTTCGACGACACCAACGATGCCGCGAACCTCTTCGCCCTGCAGAAGTACGGCAACATCTACTCGCGCATCGGCAACCCGACCGTGGCCGCCCTCGAAGAGCGCATCGCGTCGCTCGAAGGCGGCATCGGCGCGGTTGCTACCGCGAGTGGCATGTCGGCCGAGTTCATTACGTTTGCGGCACTCGTGGGCCAGGGCGATCACATCGTGGCGTCGGCGCAGCTTTATGGCGGCACCGTCACCCAGCTCGATGTGACGCTGCGTCGTTTTGGCGTCGACACCACGTTTGTGGCGAGCTCAGACCCAGAAGAGTTCCGCAAGGCCATCCGCGCGAACACCAAGGTCGTTTACACCGAGGTCATCGGTAACCCCGGCGGCGAGATCGCCGACCTTGAGGGCCTCGCGGCCGTCGCGCACGAGGCGGGCGTCCCCCTCGTCGTTGACGCGACCCTCGCGACCCCCTACCTCGTGCGTCCCATCGAACACGGCGCCGACATCGTCATCCACTCGGTCACGAAGTTCCTCGGCGGTCACGGCACGACGCTCGGCGGCATCGTCGTCGAAGCCGGCACCTTCAACTGGGGCAACGGCAAGTTCCCGTCGATGACCGAGCCCGTCGAGTCGTACGGTGGCATCCAGTGGTGGGGCAACTTTGGCGAGTACGGCTTCCTCACCAAGCTCCGCAGCGAGCAGCTGCGCGACATCGGCCCCTCGCTCGGCCCGCAGGCAGCGTTCAACCTCCTGCAGGGCGTCGAGACGCTCCCCCAGCGCATTGACGCGCACGTGGCGAACGCCCGCATCGTGGCTGAGTGGCTCGCAAGCGACCCTCGCGTGTCATTCGTGACGTGGGCCGGGCTCGACGGTCACCCGCACCAAGAGCGGGCCCAGAAGTACTTCCCGCTTGGCCCGGGTTCCGTCTTCGCGTTCGGTGTTCGGCCCTCGGTCGAGTGCGACACCGAGGCGGAGCGCTTGGCCGCGGCGCGTGCCACGGGTGCCAAGTTCATCGAGTCGCTCCAGCTGGCGAGCCACCTCGCCAACATTGGGGATGCCCGCACCCTCGTGATCCACCCGGGATCGACGACCCACCAGCAGCTCTCCCCCGAGCAGCTTGAGGCCGCGGGCGTGCCCGCTGACCTCATCCGCATCTCGGTGGGCATCGAAGACCCCGAAGATATTCTGTGGGACCTCGATCAGGCTCTCACCATCGCGACAGGAGAAACCCGATGAACGCCATCAACCCCGCGGGCTCCTCGGCACAGGATGCCGCCGCCGCTTCGTGCGAGATCGGTGCGGGTCCGGCGGCAACGTCCTCGGCCGCGGCCGCGGCCGCGCCCGCAAAGCCCGTGCGCACCTGGCAAGGGCCGACCGCGCCCGAGCGCCTCGGCATGCTGCGACGTGCGAAGTCGATCGCGATCGTGGGCGCCTCGAACAACCCGGCGCGTGCGAGCTACTTCGTCGCGACGTACTTGCTGTCGAGTGCCCCGTACGACGTGTACTTCGTGAACCCCCGCGCCGAAGAAATCCTGGGGCACAAGGTCTACGCGTCACTCGCTGACCTGCCCGTGGTGCCAGACATCGTCGATGTGTTCCGCCGCGACGAAGACCTCCCCGAGGTTGCCCGCGAGGCGGTTGAGATTGGTGCCAAGACGCTCTGGCTGCAGCTTGGATCATGGAGCGAAGAGGCTGCTGCCATCGCTGAGGCTGGCGGGCTCGACGTCGTAATGGATCGGTGCGTGAAAATCGAACACGCACGCTTCCACGGTGGCCTGCACCTCGCAGGCTTTGTGACGGGCGTGATCTCGTCGAAGCGACAGACGGTCGCCTAACCGCGAGTACCGACTAGTTGTGGCGGGTCGCTGCAGACTCTGAATTGAGTTCTGCGGCGGCCCGTACTTCGTCTCGGCGTCCGGCAGCGACAAGCTCGGCCCCTGCGCCACTTGCCGAGAACAGGTGCTTGACGGCGCGACTCAGCGCGCGAAAGCCTTCGGTTGCGACCGCAACATCGGGGCTCGAGTGGTCAAGGCCCAGCGCGGTCAGGGCATCAGCGATCGCGCCCGCTGCGAGGTAGTCCTCAACCGCGAACCCGCCCTCGTCATCGCCGGCGAGCACGAGGTTGATGGAGGTGCGCTCGCCACGGGCCACCTGCTCGTCGTATACCGCCTGCGCGGTCGCGGTCGCGTTGCGCAACGACCCGGCGAAGACGACAGGGCTGTGCGAGAGCGCGAGCGCGTCGGCAACGAGACGCTCAGGCGAGCCAATCGCATCGACGACCACGACGATGCCTGAGGGTGCGAGCCGTGTGAGGCCGCGGGCTCCCCAGCCGAGGCGTACCTGATATGTCTGCTGCGAGTGCGAGTCCGTCATGGGCACAGCATACGAAAAACCGCTCGTGAGATCTTTTCAGTGTCATGCAACGTCATGCACGAGCCGAGACGCCGCCCTCCCATATATTTCGACGTAAAATTCGAGCATGTCTTACGAAGTCGCGAAGTCCAACGAAGAGTGGTCTGCTGCCCTCACCGAAGAGCAGTTTGCGGTTTTGCGCGAAGGCGCAACCGAGCGTGCGTGGACTGGTGAGCTCCTTGATGAAGATCGCGCAGGTCTCTACGCGTGCGCGGGCTGCGGCAACGAACTGTTTGTGAGCGGCACGAAGTTTGACTCGAACTGCGGCTGGCCAAGCTTCTACGAGTCGGTGCGCGAAGACGCTGTCGAGCTGCTCGAAGACACCTCCCTCGGCATGGTCCGCACCGAGGTGCGCTGCGCCAAGTGCGGCGGCCACTTGGGCCACGTCTTCCCCGATGGCTTCGGCACCCCCACCGGTGACCGCTACTGCATGAACTCGCTGTCGCTCGAGTTCAAGCCCGCCGAGTAGCTCGCGGCGACGAGCCGGCCCGCCCGGCTCGCGAGGGGCAGCGCCCCTAAAACTCAACCCTCAAAATCGGGGTACGTCGCCTTCGCGGCAGCCGTGAGCCCCGTCGCGTTGCCCTGCTCGTCGTAGTGGTAGAAGCCCTCGCGGGTCTCAACGCCCAGCTTGCCCTTGTCGATGAAGTCTTCCTTCAAGCGACGAGCGAACTCTTGTGCGATCGGGTCGGGTGACTGCGAAAAGAGCGCTTGCGCGACACCGAATCCGACAAAGTCGAACATGCGGAACGGCGCGAAGCTGGCGTTGTTCGACTGGGTAATCACGGCCGCGATACCGTCGATCGACTCGATCGTGGCCACGCCCTTGACCCACAGCTGAGCCCCGTTCACGAGCCACGGCACGAGCAACGAGTTGATGATGTATCCAGGCTGTTCCTTCTCAAGAATGACCAGAACCATCCCCATCTGGGGCGCGAACTCGATCACCGCTGCGCGCGTCTCTGCGCTCGTTCCCGGGTGCGGCATCGTCTCTACGATGTTCATCACGTGGATGGCGTTTGCGAAGTGATACGACATGAACTTCTCGGGCCGACCGGTGTACTCCGCCATGTCGGACGGGAGCAGCGTCGACGAGTTCGACACGATAATCGCCTCAGGCTTGAGGTGATCTTTGATCTTGCCGTAGGTCTCTTGCTTGAGTGCGAGGATCTCTGGGACGGCCTCGATAATCAGGTCGGCGTCCTTGACCGCCTCGACCAGATCGGACGTCTGCGTCAAGTGGTCGAATGCCTTGCGGGCATCCTCTTTCGAAACACCGGGCAGGTCCTTCGCGTAGTTCTCGGCGATCGCCTCAAAACGCCCTCGAGCGCCCTTCAGCGCTTCATCACTGATGTCATACGTCGTCGTGTCGAAGCCGTGGTAGGCGACCCGGAACGCGATCTGGGCTCCGAGGTTAGTTGAGTCCCGCATAGTGGTGTAGCGCGCGGTGGTCTGGCTCGTCGTTCACGACGTAAGCGCGGCCACCGTGTGATCCTTCGAGAAAGCTCTCTACTTCTCACTCGAATGGAGTCATCACGATGACCGCTCCTCATATTGTCGACCCTGCTGGCGTGCTCAGCGAAGCACTGTTGGACGCGTCGCCGGATCTGATGCGCAGCTTGCTGCAGACCATGATCAACGCGTTGCTGTCCGCTGACGCCGACGCCGTCGTTGGCGCGGAGTGGGGTAAGCCCTCACCCGACCGGCTCACACAACGCAACGGTTACCGGCACCGCGACCTCGACACCCGCGTCGGCACCATCGACGTCGCCATCCCGAAGCTGCGGCAGGGCACCTACTTCCCGGAATGGCTGCTCGAGCGTCGCAAACGCGCAGAGACCGCGCTGATCACCGTCGTCGCGGACTGCTACCTCGCCGGGGTCTCCACCCGCCGGATGGACAAGCTGGTGAAGACCCTCGGAATCCACTCCCTCTCCAAGTCGCAGGTCTCGCGCATGGCGGCTGAGCTCGACGAGCACGTCGACCAGTTCCGCCACCGACCCCTGGGCGATGCCGGGCCGTTCACATTCGTCGCCGCTGACGCGCTCACGATGAAGGTCCGCGAAGGCGGACGGGTCATCAGCGCCGTCGTCCTGATCGCCACCGGCGTCAACGCGGACGGGCGCCGCGAAGTCCTCGGTCTGCGCGTCGCAACCTCGGAGACCGGGGCAGCGTGGAACTCGTTCTTCGCCGACCTTGTCGCCCGTGGGCTCGGCGGCGTCCGCCTCGTCACCAGCGACGCCCACCAAGGGCTCGTCGAGGCCATCGCGGCGAACCTGCCCGGCGCGGTCTGGCAGAGATGCCGGACGCATTACGCCGCGAACCTGATGTCCGTGACACCGAAAACCATGTGGCCGGCGGTGAAAGCGATGCTGCACTCCGTCTACGATCAGCCCGACGCCGACGCGGTTCACGCCCAATTCGACCGGCTGCTGGACTACGTCGACGGCAAGCTCCCCGACGCGTTCGAGCACCTCGACACCGCCAGGGCGGACATCCTCGCCTTCACACAGTTTCCCGAAGGGCTCTGGCAGCAGATCTGGTCGAACAATCCCAACGAGCGCCTCAACCGAGAAATCCGCCGCCGCACCGACTCCGTCGGGATCTTCCCGAACCGCGACGCGATCATCCGCCTCGTCGGCGCAGTCCTCGCCGAACAGACCGACGAATGGGCCGAAGGCCGACGCTACCTCGGCCTCGACATCCTCGCCAAGAGCCGCCTCACCTTCGTCACCGACACCAGCACCGAGGAGGTGACCGACCCCGTCCTCGAACTCAGCGCCTAACCCCTCACATCGAAGGACCGACCGCTACACCACTACCAGGGACTTGACCGACCCGTTTGTCCCTAACGCAATCGCAGCAGTGGGCGGGGAGTGATCACTAGATTGAAACCATGACATCCTTCGAGACGCCCGGATCAATCGCCACTGACGTGGTCGCCGTTGCAGCTGGCAAGGACCACTCCTTGTTGCTCTACAGCGACGGAGTCGTGCTTTCGTTCGGTAAGAACGAAGATGGTCAGTGCGACATCCCGATTGATCTGAGGAACGTGACGGCGATCTCGGCTGGCGGGTTCCATAGCCTCGCACTCCGAGGCGATGGCACCGTCGCTGCGTGGGGTGGGAACATTTTCCGACAGAGTGAAGTGCCCATCACTGCGGTATCCGTTGTTTCCATCGCGGCCGGTCACTGGCACAATCTCGCCCTTCGAACGGACGGCACCGTCGTAGCATGGGGCCGGGACAGTTGGGGCGCAGCGACGGTACCCGATGGACTCTCCGACGTCGTGGCGATCGAAGCGGGCTACGAGCACAGCCTGGCGCTCCTTAGTGACGGGACCGTCATCGCGTGGGGAAGCAATGATAAGGGTCAGTGCGATGTGCCGGAGGGACTCGCAGACGTAGTTGCAATCAGCGCAGGTGCTTGGCAAGGGTTCGCGTTGAGGCGAGACGGTGAGCTGATCTCTTGGGGCGAGGGTGAGAATGGCCAGACGAGCCCTCCGCAGAACCACGGCATTGCTGCTGTGACCGGTGGATACTGGCATGGGATGGCGTTATCAGAAGACGGGCGGCTCTTTGCCTGGGGTGACGACGAGTTTCACCAGAACGACGTGCCAGCATGGGTCTCCAGCGCGAGAGTGCAAGCAATCTCGGCCGGTGGTGAGCACAATGTGGTCCTGACTGAGGACGGTCGGGTCCGCGCGTGGGGGAGAAGCGATCATTGGCAAACCTCAGTTCCCGATCGATCGGCCACCTACCCGACCTCGGCTCCGCCGCGCCCACAGAATGAAGCGGCGCCGCCACGTCTGCCTTCAGGCACGGTCTGGGGGTGGGGTAGCACGGATGATGGACTCCTTGCCTTCCATCCCAAGTTGAGTACCGCCGCTCCGATGAGAGTTCCGGGCGTCGATCAGGTGGCACGTGTCGTGACTCTTCAGAACACTGTGTTTGCGCTTCGCTCCGACGGGACCGTCGCGGCTTGGGGCGGAAATGATAAGGGGCAACTCTGCGACGGAACTCGCACGGACCGCTATACGCCCATGAGTGTCTCGAATTTGCGAGAGATCACGGAGATCGCACGAGGCCCGATGGCCGTCTCCGCGAGCGGCTTGGTGTGGGCGTGGGGCGAGCCAGTCGAACGAGAGCCCACATCAGTTCATCCGGGATTGCTCAGCGATGTCGTACGCATTGAACACGACGATCACACCTACTTTGGGCTTCTGCGCGACGGCA
>Ga0209608_1002604_pt1 | contig 12527 bp, 10 predicted proteins | sample AD_UKC130_MetaG_FD_184428 | JGI IMG/M metagenome (GOLD analysis project Ga0209608, IMG submission 184428) | Active sludge microbial communities of municipal wastewater-treating anaerobic digesters from Canada - AD_UKC130_MetaG (SPAdes) (version 2) | ecosystem: Engineered > Bioreactor > Anaerobic... | reverse complement strand
ACTGTGCTGGTGACACAATATCAATAATGGGATGTCATTTTCCTTTCTGTTTTTATGGACATTATACTCGTCATTTCACGGACAGGCAAGTACGGTAGCTTTTGGAATAATTGACCCGGTAAAAACAATAGCAGCTGAACTAAACATTTTAACTTGATTAGAGAAGTATTTAATTATATTATATAAATAATGTCGGATGGGTATATTCTCATCCGGCTTGTCTTTTGACCAACAGGAGGTTATCCGTAATGGGAGCTATAGTTAATGATTGGCTTCAGGCAATAGGTGGTGAATTTAAAAAGCCATATTATGCTGATTTGTACAGGTTTGTAAAATCCGAATATTTAAGCTATACGATATATCCAAAGGCAGATGACATCTTCAATGCCTTTCACCTGACTCCGCTCAGTAAGGTAAAGGTGGTAATACTCGGTCAGGACCCATATCATAACGAGGGGCAGGCGCACGGGCTTTGCTTCTCCGTTAAGCCGGATGTGGAAATACCTCCGTCACTTGTTAATATATATCAGGAGCTGCATGATGATTTAGGCTGTTACATACCAAACAACGGATATCTGGTGAAATGGGCACAGCAGGGTGTGCTTTTGCTTAATACGGTACTTACCGTCAGGGCTCATCAGCCCAATTCGCATCAGGGAAAGGGATGGGAGCAGTTTACCGATGCGGTAATTAACGCTGTTAATTCCCTGGACAGGCCGGTGGTTTTCCTTCTCTGGGGCAGACCAGCCCAGATGAAAAAGGCCATGCTGAATAATCCAAAGCATCTGATACTGGAGGCACCCCATCCGAGCCCCTTATCGGCTTATCGGGGCTTTTTTGGCTGCAGGCATTTCAGCAAGACAAACGAATTTCTGATGAAGAAAGGACTTGAGCCAATAGACTGGCAGATAGAGAATATATAATAAAAAACGGGCTGAAGCACAGAACTTGTCGCCTTCAGCCCTATTTTAATTTTGCCTGCAATTTTTTTTGTTAGCTCTTACTATAAATTAATTAAGCATCCTGCTTATTTTGTGTTTAATAACTTAACTTTAACAGGCATAATCTATACCAGACTTAAATTTATATATTATCTTACCCTGCCTTGTTCAGATTCTTCACGGCGGTAGCCAGCATCAGCTTAATACGGTTAAGCTGATTAACCTCACTGGCTCCAGGATCGTAGTCTACAGCTACAATATTTGCCTCCGGATGCTGCCTCCTGAGCTCCTTGATAACTCCCTTTCCAACGATATGGTTTGGAAGGCAGGCAAAGGGTTGGGTACATACTATATTATATACTCCTGAATGTATAAGCTCCAGCATTTCCCCTGTCAGGAACCAGCCTTCACCGGTCTGGTTGCCCACCGATACAATATCCTCAGCATATTCGGCAAGCTTTTTAATATGCACAGGAGGTGAGAAGCGTTTGCTCTTTGCCAGCTCCTTTCTGGCAGGTCCGCGTAATCTTTCAAGGGCCCAAATGACCATATTCGAGATGAATGCGGAGGATTTTTTCTTTCCTAAATAACGGGCCTTGAAGTTGTTGTTGTAAGCACTGTACATGAAGAAATCCAGTAAATCAGGCACTACAGCCTCGGCTCCTTCGGATTCCAGCAGTTCCACCAGATAGTTGTTGGCTGCAGGAAGGAATTTAACCAGGATCTCTCCAACAACACCCACTCTTGGCTTTTTCATGTCCTCATATATTTCCAGCTTATCAAAATCACGGATTATGCCACGGATATTTTTCTTGAAGCTTCTCCAGCTGGCACCCTTTTTAATGCTTTCTATGCAGATGTCCCGCCACTTTGCATGCAGGGCGTTGGCTGATCCGGGTACCTTTTCATAAGGCCTTACCCTGTATAGCACCCGCATGAATACATCGCCGTAAACCAGAGCCTGCATGGCTGTTATCAGCAGTTTGGGTGTAATTTTCAGTCCCGGGTTCTTTTCGAGTCCTGAGGCGGACAAGGATATTACCGGTATTTGGCTCATACCGGCCTTGCTAAGGGCACGTCTTATAAAGCCGATATAGTTGGTGGCCCGGCAGCCGCCTCCGGTTTGGGTAATTATTACGGCTACTTTGTTCAAATCATATTTACCCGACAGCAATGCATCCATAATCTGCCCGACTACCATAAGGGAAGGGAAGCAGGCATCGTTGTTGACATATTGCAGGCCAACATCAATTGCCCTGCGGTTGTCATTAGGAAGCACCACTATATTGTATCCACCTGTTCGCAGGGCAGGCTCCAGTAATTCAAAATGAATAGGAGACATCTGCGGCGCAAGGATGGTATAGTTTTCCTTCATTTCCTCGGTAAATATTACCCTGTTGTATGCCGAGCTGGCAACCCGGCTTTCTATTCCCTTGACCTCACGTTCCCGGACAGCCGACAGAAGGGATCGGATACGGATTCTGGCAGCACCGAGATTGCTGACCTCATCTATTTTTAGTACTGTGTAAATCTTTCCTGATGCAGACAAAATATCATTTACCTGATCTGTGGTAACGGCATCAAGACCGCAGCCGAAGGAATTGAGCTGAACCAGCTCCAGACATTTCTGGGTGCGGACATATGAGGCTGCCCTGTATAATCTGGAATGGTACATCCATTGATCCACTACGATGGTTGGCCGATCCACCCTGGCCAGGTGGGAGATGGAGTCTTCAGTAAGCACGGCAACTCCGAAGGAATTTATCAGCTCAGGTATACCATGGTTGATTTCAGGATCGATATGGTATGGACGGCCTGCCAGCACGATACCCTTGCGGCCGGAGGCATGCAGGTAGGCCATTGTTTCCTCGCCCTTCTTTTGCATATCCTCTCTGGCTGCTTTCATCTCAGCCCAGGCCGCAGCGGCAGCCCGCTTTATGTCCTCCCTGGATATGCCGGATTTTTTGGCAAACAGCTCTATTAGCCTGGCTGTGGCTATTTCTTCGTTCTCAAAGGATATGAAGGGGTTTTCAAAGCATATGCTAGGTGCCTTCAGCTCTTCGACATTATTCTTTATATTTTCAGGGTATGAGGTAACAATGGGACAATTATAATGGTTGTTGGCATCCTCGGTTTCATTGCGTTCATATGGAATGCTGGGATAGAAGATGTATTTTATACCCTGATCTATCAGCCATTTGATATGTCCGTGAGCCAGCTTGGCCGGATAGCACTCGGATTCACTGGGAATGGATTCAATACCCAGCTCGTATATCTGCCTGGTGGATGGAGGCGAAAGTACCACCCTGTAGCCCAGCTCCGTAAAGAAGGTGTGCCAGAAGGGGTAGTTTTCATACATATTCAATACTCTGGGTATACCAACAGTGCCGTGTTTTGCCTTTTCCTCCGGCAGAGGCTCATAATCGAAGTAGCGCTTGAGCTTGTAATCAAAAAGATTGGGAATGTTTTCAGCATTCTTTTCCTTGCCAAGACCCCGTTCGCAGCGATTGCCGGATATGAACTGACGGCCGCCTGTAAATTTATTTATGGTCAGCAGGCAGTTATTGGCACAGCGCTTGCATCTGGCAAGTGAGGTATCAAATCTCAGCTCGTTTATCTGATCAATTGTAAGCATGGTGCTTTCTTCGCCGTCATAATGCTCCCTTGCTATAAGGGCGGCACCAAAAGCGCCCATGATGCCGGCGATGTCGGGTCTTACCGCATTGCAGCCAGAGATAGTTTCAAAGCTGCGCAGAACGGCATCATTATAGAAGGTACCTCCCTGAACCACTATTTTTTCTCCCAGATCCTTGGGGGAGGTTATTTTTATAACCTTAAACAAGGCATTTTTTATTACCGAATAAGCAAGGCCTGCGGAGATGTCGGCGACGGTGGCGCCTTCCTTCTGTGCCTGCTTAACCTTGGAATTCATGAATACGGTACAGCGGGTTCCCAGATCAATCGGATTTTTTGCAAACAGGGCCAGCTTTGCAAATTCCTCCACCTCGTAATTTAAGGATTTTGCAAAGGTCTCAATAAAGGAACCACAGCCTGAGGAGCAGGCTTCATTAAGCATAACATTATTAACCGCTCCGTTTTTTATTTTTATACACTTCATATCCTGGCCGCCGATGTCAAGAATGCAGTCTACATCCGGCTCGAAAAAGGCAGCGGCATGATAGTGGGCAACAGTTTCAACCTCACCCTCATCCAGCATCAGGGCAGCCTTGATTAAGGCTTCACCGTAGCCGGTGGAGCATGAACGGACAATTTTTACTCCGGGCGGAAGCTGCTCGTATATTTCCTTTATGGCACGAATAGCGGTTTTAAGCGGGCTTCCGTTATTGTTGCTGTAGAAGGAATACAAAAGGGAGCCGTCCTCACCCACCAGGGCAACCTTGGTGGTGGTCGACCCGGCATCAATACCGAGGAAGCAATTTCCCGTATAATCGGCAAGGCTTCGCTTCCTGATGGTATGTACGGAATGCCTTTCCTTAAATTCTTTATATTCCTCCTCATCATTAAATAAGGGCTGCAGACGGTTAACCTCAAAGTCAAGCTTTATGCCTGTACTCAACCTCTCATACAGGGTACTTAGGAGAATCTCCCTTTCCGGCTTTGCATTCATGGCCGATCCGATGGCTGCAAACAGATGACTATGCTTCGGAGATATTATTTGCTCGTCTTTTAAATTCAAGGTACGTATAAAGGCGTTTTTCAATTCGCTTAAGAAATGCAGAGGGCCGCCCAGAAAGGCTATATTGCCACGGATAGGCTTTCCACAGGCCAGTCCGCTAATTGTCTGGTTGACCACTGCCTGAAAGATACTGGCTGCAAGGTCAGGCTTTGTTGCTCCCTCATTAATTAAGGGCTGTATATCTGACTTGGCAAATACACCGCATCTTGCTGCAATTGGGTAAATGGCTTTATAGCTTTTGGCATATTCATTTAAGCCTGCGGCATCGGTCTTAAGCAGGCTTGCCATCTGGTCGATGAAGGAGCCTGTGCCTCCGGCGCAGATTCCATTCATTCTTTGCTCTATACCGTTGGTAAAGTAGATAATCTTGGCATCTTCACCGCCCAGCTCTATAGCCACATCTGTATGAGGAGCATAATCCTGCAGGGAGGTTGCTACGGCAACCACCTCCTGTACAAATGGCACGTCCAGATGCTTGGATATGGTAAGACCGCCTGATCCGGTAATAACAGGTGATGCGGATATGTCACCGAGTCCTTCAAGAGCCTTCTTTATTAAGCCGGCCAGGGTTTCCTGTATATTGGCATAATGGCGTTCATAATCGGAGAAAATAATTTCCTTTTTATCATCAATTATTACTATTTTTACAGTAGTTGAACCTATATCTATACCTAATCTATAACTAGCCATTTTACATTCTCCCACTATTTTATAACTATCTTTCTAAAAATCGACTTTCTATATATTATACGATAATGGATAATTAAGTTCAACAAAATAAAATCGGCGCAAATCATTAAAAATTTATTAATAATATACACCTGAATTATTCATCGTAACATATACAACAGTGCCTGGCACTGCATAATTACTATGTTTTTATCTTCTTATTGCTTTCACTTAAAAAGTGAAACTGAACTATAGAAAAAGGGTCTCAGCTTTGCTAAAATGAAGTTTAGCAAACATACAAATCAGCAAAGGAGAAACCCTTATGTCTAGTTTAAATGCACTTCACTTAGAAAGCAATAGTAAATTTAAAATAAATTTTCACGGCGGCGATTTATCTTCCGATGCAGGTTTGCTGTTACTTAATGAATTCATTCACAAAATTGGTCTTAAGCCGCTTGTTAAGCAACATTTTCAGACCAAGGACAAAACAATTCGTATTCATACGGATGCTGATAACCTGTTGCAAAAAATTTACCAGCAGATATCCGGTTACTTTTCTGATGATGACTCGGATGAGCTGACTGATGACCCGGTTTTTACAAATATACTTGGCAAACAAGCATTGGCCTCCCAGCCTACCATGTCCCGGTTCTTTAACCGCATGGATGATGTTACTTTGATGCAGCTTGACTGGATACTTTACCTTCTTAGACAAAGGATTTATTCCATCAAAAGGCCTGAGATGGTTTTGTTGGATATTGATTCCACTCTTTTTGATACCTTCGGTAAACAGGAAGGCAGTGGATATAATTATCATTATTCCAATTATGGTTACCATGCACTAATGTGTTATGACGGGCTTACCGGCGACCTGCTAAAAGCTGCCTTAAGGCCGGGAAATGTATATTCCTCTACGGATTGCTGCGAATTTCTTCAGCCTTTACTTACCGAATATCAGGAGGATTATCCTGATGTAAAGCTTTTTCTTCGTGCTGACAGCGGATTTGCAAAACCTGAGCTGTTTGAACAGTTGGAAAGCAACGGTACATCCTATGCAATCAGGCTGAAGGAAAATGCCATCTTAAAGGAGATGGCTGCATATCTGGATAAGGAGCTTGACGAACTTACTGCTAATAATAAAGTTGACTATGCAGTAGTATATGGTGAAATCCATTATGCAGCATCCAGTTGGTCCTATCCGAGAAGAGTTGTTGTAAAGGCAGAAAAACCGGCAGGCCAGCTTGTATATATGCATACCTTCATTGTAACCAACATGGATATGAAAGCTGAGGATATCATTCATTTTTACTGTAACCGTGGCAAGATGGAGAACTTCATAAAAGAATCCAAAAGAGGATTTGATATGGACACCATGCCAAGCTACAGTATGGTGATAAATGAAAACCGGCTGCAGATATCCGTGTTGGCATATAATATATTTAACTGGTTTAGGCGTTTGGTACTTCCGGTAAGAATGAGAAAGCTGCAAGTTGATACCATTCGCCTGAAGTTGTTGAAGGTTGCCGCCAAAATAGTGCATTCAGCGAGGTATATAACATTCAAGCTATGCAGTAGCTGTCCTTATAAAAAAGAGTTTTATGAGACATTGAAAAACATACGGCTTCTGCCAAAGCTTGAATGATATATAAAATGTACCTTGACAGTTCAAGAAATTTAAAATGTGGATAAACCAAGGGGATATTATACCCTTTTGTGAATAACTTTCATAAAAATTTATCCTCGGAAATGAACTGTCGTAATAATTCCATGGGTAAATCTATGATTTTTTACCCTCATGAATAATTCAGGATAATAAATATTTGAAGGTTTTATATCTCTATGCGAGATTCCCTTTTCGTGAAGTTTTTCTAATGTTTCAGAAAGCTGAATAACTCCTAATATTATTTCACTTATTTCACTATCTTTCACATAATCAAGTATTGGAGTAGCTATTGGCATTGTATACCAATAATCTTCTTCATTAAAATCAATTATCGGAATAATACCTGAAATATCAGTTGCATTATCTTTTGTTACCTGTATTTCATTTATAAATCTAGCTTTCTTCTCTGTGCTTTTATTACATAGTTCCTTTAAAGCTAGCCTCTTTCCAGTAGATTTTTCTCTTACAAGATATACTCTAGCATTTCCACCTTCTCCAAGTTCTCTAATAGCATCGAAATACTTATGCCAACTATTTTGTTTTGCCATATACACCCTCCCTTATTACATATACAAACAAACTCAACACTACCTACTAACATCCATTCTGTCTCCTCAACCCTATGAAAAATGCTCGTTATCTAATCTGTCAACTCAACCCTACCCATTTTTGAGCTCAAATTTCACCCCTAAAATATCCCTCGATATGTTCCCGTGTACGCATTTTATCCTTTTAGGTCGAGTAGACAGATTGGATGTAAACCCGCAAATCCAGTAATACCAAAGGTCACAGCTTTGTAATCAATACCACGCACTCCACATGGCTCGAGTTGATGGCATTGATGTCTTAAGCTGATTTTTAACCCTTTCGTTCGCGGGAACGTATCAACGGTATTTTGATTATTTTTTAAGAAACTGATATATGGGGGAACATATCGAAGCAATCAATAATGCACATTAACAACTAGTCTTTGTTATATTTAAACTATTCGAAAAGGTAATTGGATATTAAGGGAAGACTCTATAGACTTTTTCATATGATTAACGAGTTCAGCCACCTCAGATTCCATTCCTTCCCACTTGTCAACACACTCTCCTAAATAAGCCTCTCTCGCTTTGTTGAGTAAAGTAGCATGCTCATCGGGTAATTGAGGTATCGCCCATTCAGCTGCCAGATCTTTTGAGCGAATTTCACCAGTAGATGCTGTCAGCCACATTCTGGCTAAAGTTAAAATCACATTGCGTTCGTCACCGTTAATGCTAGCTATCAACCCGGGCAACGATTCTTTAATTGCTTTTCGAATATCTGTCATTGGCACAGGCTCAATTACTTCTGTTGCCTTTGGTCCCAAAAGGTTAATACTATTTTTTCTTAGTTGTGCTAAAAGTATTGCTAAATCCGGATCATAAGTCGACTCAGGAATTTCTCCCTTTTCAAACTGCTCTCTTAGCCACTCGCCATACATAAATTCATATTTGGGGGGGAAATGCCAAGGGACAATATCCTTTTGATTTATGACCGTAACTTCAAGAGGCCTCATATCTTTTATGTTTCCTATTTTCCCAGATATAAGCATTAACCTATTTGTAAGATTCCTTCGAGTTTTTTCAGATAAACTTTGATTTGTTATTACCAAAATATCTACATCGCTATTCATACGTAAACCACCCATTACTGCCGAACCATACAAATACACCCCAATTAACATATTATCAAGTAGTTCCGCTATAGTTTTTAATGCTTGAATTGCTTCTTTCGGAATTTTTTTGTTACTTAAATCTATACTCAACTTCGATCTCCTTTCGTCTGAAAACTGTTTTTTAACGCCTCTTAAAATTTATAAAAAAAGAGTAAACATCTTTCGTTGTATTGTAAATTAACGCCATCCAAAATTTTGATTCAAGATTTTCTTTCGGTTTATTATATGTTTGAGCCAATATAAGCTACAAAACTGCTGTCTATCCATTTTTGAGTAACCTCATTTATATCAATCCCAATAGTAGCCAACCCAATAATGCTGCAATCCAATTTCTCTAACAAAGCTATTAAAGCCTTCATTTGAGAACCTGTCTCTATCCAATCATCTACAATCAAAACTCTTTTGTTCCTCACAATAGAACTCTTAGATATTTCAAAGCTTTTATCTTGACCTGAATAGTCGGTAAAATGTGTCGAAATAATCTCTTCTTTTGCGTATGGCAGCTTATCACCTTTTCTTACTCCAATAAACCCCACTCCAAGTTCTTTGGCTATGGCAGTGCCTAGTATCCATCCAATTGCTTCTGGGGCAGCCACATAATCTACTTTATTTTGAAAATCCAATGATAGTACTTTTACAATTTTATCAAAAACGGTTTTATGTGTAAAAATAGTTAGTAAATCATATTTTCCAATTGAGTTACGAGGTAATATACCTCTAATTTCATTTATAACATCAGTACTTTCCATACATTTACACCCCTTGCTTATGGTTAATAATCTTTGCTAATCTTTAAAAATAGTCATTTTCAACATATTTTTTATACATGTCCTCGGTATATCTTGTTATGTTCTTACCATACTCTGGATAATCAAACCCCAGTAGTTCTGCTACCTCTTTGGACACTTCCCTGAACAATTGGTGGCATATAAATAATGACTTCCAAATATTTTCATAGGAATCCATGCGATATGTAGATAATAATCTATTCCATAGATCTTCATCAATGTATTTGTTAATATACTTATAATTTTTCCCAACACTTAATGAAAATTCTGTCTTTATCCCAACCTTCCACGACATCATCCTAAGTAGTTCAAACCGTAGAATCTGGTTCAGATGATCGATTGCAAACAGTATCTCTTTGCGGCACAATCCTTTAATAACATAAGGTGTTACATTCCAAAATTCATTGCAGCAATCATCATACTCCCTTGCGCTTGGCTTTCTTACATGATAATCTATATCAGTCGGAACTATGTCCCTTTTAATTCTACAATCTTTATCAATTAGAACCTTTATTAATTTATCGCCCTTTAGGTAATTATCTAACTCTTCCAAGGGCAATAAGGTAAGATCAATTTTATTGTAATCATCAAATAGCATAAGATAGGAAAATCCCTTTTCTTCAGGTGGGAATAATTCCATATCCTCCGGCTTTTGCATCATTATTATATTCCCAAATTGATTAAGCCAGTCATCATTAGATATAAACGGTTCTATATCACTTACAAAATATGTAATATCATAATCCTGAAATTCATCTTTAGGTATATTAATATTTGCGCGTGACCCCTCAAGGGTCACAATTCGAATACGTTCATCCTGTTCTGCTAAAGAAAGTACTAAATCCATCATTTCTTTTTCTGATCTCATTTACATACTCCTCGTTTATTTTTTCTATATTATTACATCTTCTTTTTTGCCGATACAATCAGCATCATTGGGCGTCGCATTTCATCCGCCATCCCCGGAATATCCATCATGTTCTCTGGCGGCTGTGGCTCCACAATCTGATTTATTATAAAACTATTTGAAAGCAGTGTATTTAGATATGTGGTCAGTGTTCTATGATATTTTGTAACCTTTTCTTCCAAAAACATAGCTGTCCGTTTGCCCTCATAATAATAATTGTCCACCGGGAAATGCAGTATTTCTCCTTTTTCGTTATAATACCAGTCTTGTGTTCCATGAGCAGTAAAAACAGGATGTTCAACTGTAAAAACTAAATTGCCACCAGCCTTCAGCATCCTATATATCTTTTTTATTAAATTCTCATAGTCTGCTACATAATGAAACGCAAGCGAACTTAGTATTACATCAAAGCTCTCCTCTGGGAAATCCACATCTTCTATGGCACAGCATTCATATTCAATCTGTGGAAAATGGGTTTTTCCTTTTGCTACTTCGAGCATTTTATGAGAAATATCAACACCTACTACAGAGGAAGCACCGTTTTCCATCGCATATATACAGTGCCATCCATAGCCGCATCCTAAATCAAGCACACGCTTACCCTTAAAATCAGGTAGCATCTTTTTCAAAGTCTCCCATTCTCCCGCACCAGCCAGTCCTTTCTGCGAGCGACTCATTTGACTGTATTTTTGAAAAAATATATTATCATCATATTTGTTTTCTTTCATCTGAACTCTCCTCGTTTAAAAAGTTATTTATCTCCGATACAATTTCATTCACTTCATTATAAAGCTTCTCGGTCATGTCGTAGCATTCAAAAAGTGAGATACCGAGTACTTCAAAAATATGATTTACCTTCTCGGTATATTTTTCAGGTTTATGTTCAAAAGTTTCAAGCAGTTTTATAGCTTTCTTTTCGTTGATACAATAAGCATTATTACATGCAAATAACACTTGATTTAAACATGAAACTATACGAAAAACATGACCCGCAATATAATATTTATCGTCTGTTCCCGAATTTGCTTTTACAAACATTAAAGAGAACCCTGCTTCAAACATAAAAAAGTTAACTAAACTTTTCTGCAAAGCATTGGGATAAGTTTCTGCCTGTTTTTTTAATTCGCATAAGCTTTCATTCTTAGCATATAGTATTTTGCTAATCGCTAATTCTCCTCGATACATTGCACTAATATAACCATGGGGATGCCCAGTCTGATAATTGGCAGTAACAATTCCGTGCTCTGTATCTTTCATTATTTGTTCCACACGTTTAATATCACGTAAAATTAAATCCACATGATACCCGTTTATGACTAACCATCCGCCGCCATTAATCCAATCACCCCATGCTCCGGGAGGTACAACAAGGTTATTTCTATGCTCATCATCCAGCTTTGTAGCGAATTGATTAATAGTATTTATGTCAAATGATTCTGAATTGTAATAGATGCCGATATCTATATCCGAATCCTCTGTATGGGTGCCCCTTGCACGTGAACCACCTAAAACAATACCTTCTATATAAGACAGAGAGGATAATTTCTCTGCTACTGATTTAATAATATTATCTACCATCAAGCATGCTCCTTTTATCGATTCACTGCTGTAAAAATTCCAAGCCAAATCTTTTGCTTCTACTCAACATATTTATAATTTTTTTAATTTCACAAAAGATAGTTAAAACTTATCAATTGTCTTTTTATACCTCTGCTGATTAGATGAAGTCTTTTCAATAGCCTTTAAATTACCATTCATTTTGCTCACATGGTTAAGAAATAATGTTCCAAGCAAAAGTCAATCCTTTCTTGGTATTCTATTCCATACATAGCCTTTGAACAGATCCTTAACAAGAAATACTTCACCTTCATTAAGGTTATCCGTTTCTCTAATAGCCTCTTCTAACAACTCATTAACATCAAACATGCTGTTCACTCCTTATTGATAACAATATCAACAACATTGTCCATAATATTATAATTATAATCCAGTATAAGTCAATAAGTAGTTTCTACTAGACGGCATGGAAGTTCGTGACCTCATTTGAAAAAGTAAATTCCACCCCTTGAAGGCAAAGAGCGGAATTTAGTTTTGCAAAAGCATATAAAAAGTATAGTGGAATTAAGTTTTTCAAAAAGTTATTATAACTTTGGGTGGTGCCTC
>Ga0209608_1002603_pt1 | contig 12527 bp, 9 predicted proteins | sample AD_UKC130_MetaG_FD_184428 | JGI IMG/M metagenome (GOLD analysis project Ga0209608, IMG submission 184428) | Active sludge microbial communities of municipal wastewater-treating anaerobic digesters from Canada - AD_UKC130_MetaG (SPAdes) (version 2) | ecosystem: Engineered > Bioreactor > Anaerobic... | reverse complement strand
GGTATCCCATTGATACCGGCTCAACTCAATTGCCAGCATGACCACGGCAATGATGATGGCCAACAGCGACAGGCCGAGCATAACCGTAAAAATGTCGATTCTGCGCAATCGCGCAAACAACGATGGTTTGGGCGGCTTGGCCTCCGCGGGAGCCTCCGAAGGAGCCTCGGCCGCGGGTGGAGCCAAATCCGGGCTTACCGGCGGGGCGCCCGGCATGCCTTCTACCTCAGGGGCGCCTGCCCCTAAAATGGCGTCTAAGTTAAAGGCTTCATCGTCGGGACGGGACACCACCAGCCCTCCTAAATCTCAAAGGCAGACACAAACAAGCAGCGTGTGATCGGACAACCACATCCTTGCAACGGGTTCAGGCCTACTTTCGAGTATAGATTGCCGCGCTGGGTCTCTGCAACTTTTTTTCTCCCAAGAAGATTTTATACCCTCCTCGGAAAAGCGAAAACGAACTGGTTAACCCTCTTCCCGCGAATTTGGACAGTCTTTGCCGACCAATTTTCTCATCGGATCACCTGCCGCTCTTCGCCACATCTCGATGATCTGATCAACAGCTTTTTCGTATTCTTGCCCCTGAGGACGGAACAAGAAGCACCGATCCGATTCTGAAACCACTTCGATTTCCACAATCAAGCGATGCGGCGGGAGATATTCTTCGACACGGTCCGCCCATTCGATGACAGAAATTCCCGGACGTTGAAAGTACTCTTCCGGCCCAAGGTCGAGAAACTCCGCGACATCTTTCAGGCGGTACACGTCAAAATGGAAGACGGGAACGTCACCCGGATATTCGTGGATCAAGACAAACGTTGGACTGATCACCGCCGCTTCGCGGACTCCGCAGCCGTGGGCAATCCCCTGGACCAGCCGGGTCTTGCCTGAGCCAAGCGTCCCCATAAGCCCGATCACAGACGGCCGGGGCAAACATTGGGCAATCAACGCTCCCAGCTGTCGTGTTTCTTCTTCAGAACGTGTTATCACGTTTCCACGCGCATCCACGGCTCGGTTTCACCTCACCAATAAGGAAAGAACTTCATTTGCACTCCTGCGCACCAGCGAGCCCTCCATCGTACGGGCGCGACGCCATACGCTAACCGATCAGTCATACGCCCAATAAAAGGCTAAGACCCGAAAACGTTTCAGTCGATAGAAGACGACCCGTACTTTGGGCATGCCGTTCAAAGCTCTCTTTTCTACAGGGAAAACTTGTGTTGGTATCCCTTCGGTTCCAGTGGGGTCCGTTTTTTTCCCTTTTCCAGCCAAAGACCTCGATCCGGGACAAATTCGCCAATGTCGGTCAACGGGACTGACAACGGTTGATCGCGGAGCATCCGAGCCGCCTCGGCCGGAGGCACGGCCAAGATCAGCTCAAAATCTTCACCATCATGGAGGGCATGATCCAAAGGCTTCATTCGGGACTTGACCTGGGCCACCATGCGATGAGAAGCCTCCGAAATGGGAACCTTCTCCGCCTGAATGACGGCACCACAGCGGCTTTCCACGGTCAGTCGCCAGAGATCCAGCGCCAATCCGTCACTCACGTCGATTCCTGCGTGTATTTCATAGGAACGGTAGAGATAAATGGCCTCCCAAACCCGAGGCGTGAATGTGAGGTGTTTGCCCAGAAGGGATCCGCCAAAGTCACCGGTGACGATAATCCGATCCCCGGGCTTCGCACCGGCACGGCAAAGCCCCCCGCCGGGAGAGGGTAAACCGATAGCCGTAACACTAATGACCAGTGGCCCCTCCCAACTATTGGTGTCTCCCCCAGCAACAGCAATTTGAAAATCACGGGCCAGGGGCAACAAACCATCATAGAGCCGCTTGGCGATCTCGACCCCACCTTTCTCGGGAAGCACAAGTCCTACGACACACGCCTTGGGCGAGGCCGCCATGGCCGCCAGGTCACTCAGGTTGACCGCAAGGGCCTTCCGCCCAATGGCCTCCGGGGTTACCTCGCTCAGCCGGAAATCCACGCCATCCATCAGGATGTCCGTGGTCACAACGCATTGGGGTATATCGAGGTCAATAATCGCAGCATCGTCGCCAATCCCCAAGCGGACACAGGGGTATTGGGGTATTCTCTGCCGGAAGTAATCGATAAGCTGGAGTTCCATGAGATCGACTCCAAAAACTCAAAGCACGCAACAGGTGCGCGCACGAACATTCGAGGAGAGAACCAAAAATAAACCGCGTCCCCACTCGACGTTAATCAGCCGTCGAATACCGTCAACCGGTTCTCTTTGTTTAAGCTTACCGCGAAGAAACCACCAGGGGAAACAGGGGATCGCCATTTTGCCGGGTTCGCCGGTCATTGGAGATCACACGGTTTTAGCGGGGCAGCAATCGTAGGTTGGAAACCCAGCATCCCCGCCTTCCAAGAGACTAGACCTCTCCGCTGCCAAGCCATCGCCACTCGTGCTCTCCCCTTTGTGGATCACATCCTTGGAAAATCGCCACGATTTGCGTATGATTCATCAAAGATTGGAACAATTCCAAAACCGGTCAACTCGGCGTGCTCGAAACGTCTGTTAGAAAGAATTTAGTGTTGGAGGATCACGAGTCTATGGGATTAAGCTTAACCCCAGTCGCGGCGTCAGAAATCAAACGAATTATTGAAGAGCAAAAACTGGAACCGGGGACTGTCCTACGCATGGCCATTGGCGGTGGTGGCTGCTCGGGTCTGCAGTACTCCTTGGGATTTGATACGGAATACGACCCGAAACTGGACGCCCGCTTTGAATCGAACGGCGTTTCGTTGGTTACGCGCAAGAAGTTTGCCCTTCACTTGGACGGCACAGTGATTGATTTTCTTGATGGGCCAGCGGGGCGGGGATTTGTCATCAATAACCCCAATTACCCCCGGGGGGGCGGTTGCCCTGGTTGCGGGGGTCATTGAGAAAAGATTTTTTCGGTACGCACGGGCGTTGTCCTCGCTGGCAAGCGCTGAGTTATGCGCTCTTATAGTGGCTGGCAGTCGGGAAAGATCATGGCTTCTGCAAACTTCCAGTGGAAGTCGGGGTGAGACGCTAACTCGATGTGTTCCACCTTCCGCGAAACGTCCTCTGCCCGCCGGCAGACCTCCCGCGACAGGAGAGCCATTTTCGCGCCGAAAAGGGAAGCGTTGCCACAAAATTGAATCCGTTCCGTAGGGATGTGGCGTGGCAACAGACCGACCAACTGCGCGTTTCGGCGACGGATATAATTCCCAAAACCGCCCGCCAGGTAAACTATCTGCAGGTCCTCCGGTGCTATCTCTGCTGACCGTAGGAGCATTTCGGTTCCGGCACGGATGGCCCCGATGGCAAGCTGCAACTGCCTGATATCACGCTGAGTCAAGACGATATCGCCGCGCGGGTCGGCTTTGGAATTCTGAACTATTGCAAACGCTGGTGTGCCCTGATCATCGATGAGTCGATGGGCCAAGTCTTCGGGAAGTGTCCGCCTAAGTGCCGCGCCCCCTTGCAATCGGCCTTCTGCTGTAACAATTCCCCATTGACGCAAGAGCGCCAGGACATCGAGAATTGCAGAACCACAAAGGCCCACGGGATCTGTTCCGCCGATGACATGATAACGAAGCTGTTGGGCGGTTTCGTCCCACCACACCCTTTCGATGGCCCCCTCTGTCGCCCGCATACCACACTTGATCCGTGCCCCCTCGAATGCCGGTCCGGCGGCCGTGGCTGCCGCACGCAAAACTTGCCCATCCCAGAGGACGATTTCACCATTCGTGCCGAGATCGACAAGTAGGGCAGGGGAGCGACTCTGGTCCAAGCCGGTGGTCACAATCCCGGCAACAGTATCTCCTCCGACAAATCCGCCGATGGCTGGAAACACATAAACCCGGCCACGGGGATGAACATTCAACCCGACCTCGCTGGCAAAGAAACGTTGAGCTTCCAACGTGGTTGCCCGAAAGGGAAATCGCCCCAGATGCTGGGGAGATAGTCCACAAAAAAGGTGCTGCATGGTAGTGTTGCCGGCACAAACGACTTGATAAATCATTTGTCGATCGACCCCGGCCTGGCCAATCAGCTCTTCAATCATCTCATTGATGGCAGAAACCACGGCATGTTGAAGGCGTTGAGTACCCCAAGGTGTCTCACTGGCAAATTGGATCCGAGAAATGACGTCATCCCCAAATTCCGTCTGTGGATTTAGTCGCCCACATACGGCCAGTTCCGCTCCAGTTGTCATATCCAAAAGGGAAGCGGCCAAGGTGGTTGTCCCCAAGTCAACAGCCACACCTAAGGTCGGAGAAGCCTCCTCGGGGCTTTCCAGCGCTAAAAGACAACCCTCCGCAAGCACGGCTAACCGCGTTGACGGAATTTCCAATAGTTGCTGAGACAGGTCCTGCAACACGCAGAGCGGTAACCCCACCTGGGGCAAGGCATGACGAACGATCGCCACCAAATCGGTTGCCGACGGGGTCTCGGTTAGGTTGACCGTCCGTTTTGTCACCAGTGGGGTGTCCTTTTCCAATCGGACCTCGCCTGTTTTGGTCAAAATCTGGTGTGATGCCCGCAAAAGCAGCGTCTCGGGGATCTCAATAACCACGTCTGATCGCACAGCCAATTGACAGGCCAGGCGCTGTCCTTGCTCAAGCTCCGACTCCGTCAAATGACGCCGGTCGGCAGCTGTCGGCTCCGCCATTCCGGACCGCACCCAGACCCGGCATTTGCCGCACACACCCTCTCCGCCACAGGGCAGACTAATGGCCAATCCCAACGTGCGGGCAATATCCACAAATCGTGACCCGGCCAGAACCTCGATCGTCCGCCCCAGGGGTAAAACCGTAACTTGGTATCGAGTCAATTCCACGTTTGCCAACCTTAATAATGCCAATTCGAATTCTGTCGTTGGAAGTAAAACCGCAAACCCTTAGCTTACCATGAATGGACCAAGCCGGTCATTTCCCGCCAGGTGGCACTCTGCTTCTGGGGTTACACTTTGCCTGCATCGTGCTAAACGGAATTGCCCTTTACGAATGTTCCTAGAATCCCCACAATGGGCTGCCGTTTGAGCCCAGTTCGGTGGAAGAATGGCGTCTGTCGGAAGTGAGTTAACGTGAGACGGCTCGCCACCCTGTTTTCTTCGAGAAAGCTAAGGGAAGGCAGGCATCAAAAACGCTGGAGGGTCGAGCCCACCATAACGGGTGGTACCTAATGACACTATCCGGTAAACCTTTTTGTCACATGCCATCGGTCGTTGCCCAATTTGATCTCGACGCAGAGTCAGGAATTCGATACGCTTTGGAAAATTGGTCAGGAGCGACCATTCACCACGATCAAGGAGGATTTCGATGTTGCAGAAGAAATGGTTGGCATTGGCAGCAGCAGGGCTTGTCGTTGCGGGCGTGATCGTTTATCAGTTGCGTGCCCAACAGGTAACAACTCCAACGGCACCTGTGCGGTCAGCAACGCTTGTCCGAAACATTGCCGTGGTCGATGTGGAGTACATTTTCAAGAACCACCTGCGATTTAAACAGGAGATGAGTGTCCTGCGGTCTGAGGCGACGGCGGTCGAACAGTGGGCACAGCGCGAACAGGAGGCCATCAAGTCGTTGGCAGAACAACTCAAGGATCATCAACCGGGGACTGCAACCTATAACCAAATCGATGATACGCTTGTCAAGCGCCAAAAAGACTTTGAGGCTGAGATCATCAAGAAACGTAAAGAGTTTCTCTTGCGAGAGGCGAAACTCCACTACGCCACCTACCAAGAGATTGTCAACGAGATTCAATATTTGGCTGCTGCCAACGGAATCGCCGTGGTTCTCCGATTCAATGGTCAGCAGGTTGACCCCAATTCACCTGATGACATCTTGCGGTACATCAATCAACTGATTGTTTACCAGGCCCCGGAACTGGATTTGACGCCCCTCGTGCTGCAACGACTGAACGCAAGGGCACAATCGACCACATCGTCGGCGTCAAGCACATCGTCGCCAGTTGTTCCCGGACAGGGGAACTTTCCTCGTCCCGGAACGCTCCGCTGAGCGAACTTGAACTGCGGTGTGCGGAGGTGCAAAAAAGGCGTTTCTTTGATCTTTCGCCCCGCGCGTTCCACGATTGAGAAATTTTAGCTTGTACGAGAGATGTGCCTAACCTGGGGGCTACCAAACGGCCGCCAGGTTAGGCAAAATCGGCAGGGTATTGTTGACCTATGTGACGTCCTTAAAACATCTTCGATCGACAGACGCCAGACGTTAATGCTTTCTCTGAGACCCCAACAAACCATCGCACGTGCTGTTGCCGTTGAAGGTTTCGGATATTGGTCCGGAACGGACGTCCGTGTGGAATTCCGGCCAGCCCCTCCCAATTCGGGGATTGTCTTCGTACGGGAGGACCTTCGACATCGCCCACGCATCCCAGCACGGCTCGAATATCGTATGGAAACGCCCCGCCGCAGTTCCCTGGAGTTTAGTGGTGCCAGGGTCGAAATGGTCGAACACGTGATGGCCGCGCTCGGCGGACTACAAATCGACAATTGTGAAATTTCGGTCACGGCCGCCGAAATGCCAGGCTGTGATGGCTCGGCCCTACCGTTCGTGGAGGCACTGCTTCAGGCTGGGATCATCAAGCAATCAGCCCCGCGGGCGGTGCGTGTCCTGACCCGAGTTGTCAGGGTCGAGGATCGAAATAGCTGGTTCGAGGCCCGCCCCGGCATCGCTAATGAGTGTTTCATGCGATACCTGCTCGATTACGGCCCTGATGGCCCCATTGGCCGTCAGAGCTTCGGCCTAGCCTTGACGCCCGAGTCATTTTGTCGAGAACTTGCTCCCTGCCGGACGTTCATGCTTAAAGAGGAGGCCGAGTGGCTTCTCTCACAAGGCCTAGGACGACGAACGACACCACGAGATGTGTTGGTGTTCGACGCCGATGGCCCCATCGACAATCAGCTTCGATTTCCCGATGAGTGTGTACGACACAAACTTTTGGATATGGTTGGGGATTTGGCCCTTTGCGGCTGCGACTTTGTGGGGCGTTTTTCAGCGTACCGAAGTGGACACCGGCTAAATGCCGAGATGGGCCGGAATCTCCTCAACCAGTTTCCTCTCGTGGAGCGGATTCGATCCTGTGCCTGAGGTCTAAAGGAGTGCATAACCAAACAGGATTCGCAACTGCAGTTACTGAATAGCATGAAAAGCACAGAGTGCGCGTCAGCATCATCTGGAAGAAATGACAATTCCATTCCCGTGGGCGTGATCGGGGCGGGACGCCTTGGCACGTTTCACGCACGAAAGCTCGCAGGGCTTGGCGACGTCAGGCTAGTTGGCGTGGCCGATCCGCTCGTCGATCGTCGCGAGGCCGTGGCTAAAGAATGCCGGTGTTCCGCCTTCGCCGATTATCGTGATCTCTTACCCCACTGTGCTGCCGTCGTGGTGGCGGTGCCCACATCTCTTCACCACCGCGCAGCAATGGATTGCCTTGAGGCGGGGGTCCACGTGTTTGTGGAAAAACCGATCACCGAGACACCCCAACAGGCCCATCAACTGTGGAGCACAGCCCAACGAAAGAATCTTGTTTTGCAAGTTGGGCATATCGAGCGGTTCAATCCGGCCTACCGGGCGGTGCAGCCACTCTTGGGTGACATTCAACTGATCGAAGCCTCCCGGTGCGGTCCCTTCAGTTTCCGAGTTACCGATGTGGGCGTTGTGATGGATCTGATGATCCATGATCTCGACCTGATTCTGGCGATGGTCAGGAAGCCCGTTCTGCGGACCGACTCCGTGGGTGTGTCCCTCTTGGGCAGACATGAGGACCTGGCCATAGCCCGAATCGAATTCGAAGATGGCCCGGTTGCCCTCCTGAAGGCCTCGCGGATCGAGCAAGAACCAATCCGCACTATGCGTATCTGGCACAGGGCAGGGCAAGCGATCGTGGACTTTGCGCGACGAACGGCTTCGGTGTGCGAATATCCGGAAGAGATCCGGTCTGGCGCCTTCCGTATCGAGGAACTTAGCCCACAAGAGCTGAATAGTCTCAAAGAGACATTTACGTCACGATTCTTCCCATGGCGACAGCTTGAAATCGCGTCTTACGATCCCCTTGAGGCCGAATTGCGCAACTTTATTGACGCCGTGCGAACGGGAACCCTTCCCCTAGTTACGGGCGGAGACGGCCTAGCCGCCGTGCAACTGGCGGAAAGGATTCTCGACGGCATTAGGGCTCGCGAATCGCTTATACGTCCCATCGTTCCCATCCCACGCAGTTTACCAAAGGCAGCGTAAACCAAATAGCAAGCAGGAAGGCACTACATTCGGGCTACTGTCAGCCTTTTCAATCCCTAAGTGCCTTGGAACTCTCAACCGCTCTTCTTTAAATCGCCCATACTAACCAGTCGGAAGTATCCTCTTCTTTCGTGCAAGCCTTGTAACCGGAATATTCCTCAACGTTTGACAGGACGCAAGACGATGACACCTGAGGGTGTCCGAAATCGTTGTGTTGTCTTGTGTTTCTCGATTGGACAAGACCGATTCACTCAGGTGGCTCATTTTTGCTCTCGGTCGCTTCTGATTTGTTTGATACTCCTGGCGGGCTGCAAGTGTTATCGCTCTCGCACCGCTAGCTGCCGGCCTTGTTCACCCTGCCTGGGTGCGTCGGAAACCTGCCGGGGATCGCCACGTTTTCGCTCTGGAAACGGTTTTCCGGTAACTCCCCCGCCCGATGCGGACTTAGGACCAGAGGGTTTTCCAGAATCCTTCACCGCCTCCATCGGGTCATCGCATGCAAAGTTCTTTCCCCTTCCCACCCGGCCTGTTTTTCGCGTCAATGCCATAGGGGAGCAGTCCCGCGAGACATCAGCTAAAGAGACGGACCTAAATTCTTCCCCCTCCGTACCCGAAGTGATTCCTACGCCGCCGCCTCTGCCGCCCGGGGAGTTCAACGATCAAACACGAACTGTTACACCCCGGATGTGGATGTATGAGTCCAGCCGTTGGCGATCCAGCACTGCCAGTGACAAAGCCGGTAGGGATGACGAGCCTTCTCCCAATGTGTCGGACGTGTCGTTTGCTCCAAGCCACCAGGTTTCCTGGCTGTTTCAGGGGCCTTTTTCTAGCGCCATCGCGCATACGGGGGAAGAACCTCGTGTGATTCTCCCAAGCCAGCCCCCCACCGCCACGTCAGCCCGCCGAACAACCGGGATGCAAAGGTAAGTCCTAGCATCCTCCGTTGGGGCTGCCCGTTCTACTCGGGCATTCTTAGAGCACGTCGATCGTGCGGAACGAGCAGTTTCCACTTTGTGTTCCCAGGCAAGCACTCATTGCATGAGTTAACCGATGGCAATGTGGGCAAACGAAACAAAGCTTAGAGACTTTGTGGGTTACGAGCACGTGTATCAAGGATGCTGATTCTCTCGCCGATGCACACTTTTGAGCCTTCTTCCCACACTTGAAGAAGGAAAGTCACACTGTTGGCACGGTTTTCCACGACCCTTTAGCAACGGCCTGCCGTAGAACATGCTCACAAGATGCTGCCTGCGATTTCCGGCCTGGTCTATCTCGGTTCTCTGTGTTTTAGTTTGGGCAACGGGGCTCTCCGCAACATTCGGTCTTAATGAAGACCTGCGGGAGACCCCTATCGTTCGGGCCATCCGAAGTGCCCGTCCCGCAGTGGTGAACATCCGCGGTGAGAAATCGCTCATCACTACCGCTGGCAATTCCACACGGCCCGATGCAGGCCGCCGTGTCAACGGTATGGGAACCGGCGTGGTCATCGACGAGCGTGGTTATATCATCACGAACCACCATGTCGTGGACGGTGTTCGAGAAATCGAGGTAACGCTTCATGACGGAACGCGGTACATCGGCAAACTTGTCGCCCGGGACCCCAAAACCGATCTTGCCATCATCAAGATCAATCCCGATCAGCCTCTGCAAGTCATCCAAATCGGGACGTCTGCCGACCTCATGCCTGGCGAGTCCGTAATTGCCCTGGGAAACGCCTATGGCTATGAGCATACCGCCACACGTGGGATCATTAGCGCTCTTCACCGGGCAGTGCAAGTCAGTGACTCTCAGTACTATGACGACTTGATCCAAACGGACGCAAGCATCAATCCCGGCAACTCGGGTGGACCCCTGCTTAACATCAACGGCGAGATGATCGGGGTCAACGTCGCCGTTCGTGCCGGGGCGCAGGGAATTGGTTTTGCCATTCCCGTGGATCGGGTTGTCGAGGCCGCTGCCGAGCTCCTTGCCCAAATCAACGATCAAAAGCTCTACTACGGTGTGCGGTTCCGCTCCGCTCCACCAACTGGCCCATTGACCGTGTCTGAAGTCGATCCCAACAGCCCGGCAGCCGCCGCAGGACTTCAACCCGGGGATGTCATCACCGAAGTCGCCAACCGCAAGGTCCGGAACGCCCTGGACTTTCAACGAGCCTTGCTAGAAAAGTCTGCCGACGACGTCCTACCGGTCGTAGTGACGCGAAATGGCGAGGGCAACCAGCAACTTATGCTCACACTGTCCAAACCCAAGACCGCGACTTTGGACGACGAGATCTGGATGATGCTCGGCTTACGTCTGGAACCGATCCCGGAGGAAACCTTCCGCCAAAAATTTCAGACTCGCTACCGGGGCGGCCTTCTTATCACCGAGGTGCGCAGCGGCAGTCCCGCGGCAGCTCAAGGTCTCCGTCCCGGCGATGTCTTGGTGGGCATGCACCTCTGGGAAACAATCTCCTTGGATAACGTAGAGTACATCATTCATCGCCCCGACTTCGCCAGCTTTCTTCCGCTCAAGTTCTTTCTCCTTCGTGGAAACGAAACCTACTACGGCTACTTCTCGGTCGCCCTCCGCTCCGAGCAGTAACAGTATTCAGGAATTGTCGCTCGCGTTACTAAGGCTCCTTTCAGCGATTAGTCGCCCAGCCGGCATCTCGGACTTTTCACGGTTGGAAAAACATACCGGTTCACCATCAATACTGGGTGGGAACATGCGCCGGAATTGGCCAGTTTAATTGTCGGCAGCATCGTGCCAAGGCCCATTGGGTAAACATCCACATGTCGCCGGTTCCTTTTTCACCAATGATTTCCAGAATGGGGTCGCGGGCACCGGCCGCATGGCCATTGATGACGGCAAGTGTTGAAGCGGCAAGCAAGCGAACATAAGGATCTGACGACCGTAATTCTTTGCCTAATACCTGGACAGCCTTTTCCGGTTTTTGAAGCCGGCACAGGGCTTCGGCCGAAGCGATTCTCACTTCAGGTGAACTGTCGTCGAGGAGTTCGTAGAGCCGAGAAACAGCTCTTTGAGGCAGCTCTGTCATGGACATTAAGCCAATCACCCCCCAGTATCTAACCGCAGGATCAGCATCTGCGAAAAAGGCTTCAAAATCTTGGTAGCTCTTTTCCGGACGTCCGACCGCGTCGGCAGCCGCGTAGATTCGAGCCAGTGGATACTTCTCATCGTCCTGAGCCATTTCCCAGATAGTCTGATCGCCGGCCCGACGGAACATATCACTCTCTAGCAAAAAGCTTGTGTCGCGGAGAGATAAGACGTAGGTTCGCAACTCCTGCCGCATTCGCTGTAGAATCTGTGCGTACTTTGGATCGGCCGCCAAATTATGCAGTTCGTAGGGGTCGTTCTTCAAATCGTAAAGTTCTTCAATCGGTTTGGTTTCTCGCAAGTACAAGGCGGCAGGACCTGAAAGCTGGCCCTCGGCAGCGAGGCGGCGGAGATCACGAACCATCTGCGCCGGTTCGCAATACTCACTGATCTCCATATAGGGACGATGCGGCATGAAGTTGCGAATGTATTTGAATTGCTGATCGCGGACCCCACGGCTCAACTCGAAGACTTCATCAACACGATCGCGGAACAGATAGGCGTGGAGTCTTGAGCCCCCATGTGTCCCGAGAAAGGCTTGCCCCTGCATCAGTTCCGGTGGTTCTACTCCTGCTAAACGAAGGATCGTCGGAGCGAAGTCCACAAAGCTCACGATCTCCGAGACAACGCTGCCCGGCTGCGCCGGGGCCAAATGAGCAAACTTCTTCGGAAACCAGATGAGAAGCGGGACGCGGACCCCGGTGTCGTACAAGGCACGCTTATGCCGCGGTATGCCCGCCCCATTGTCCCCGAACACAAAAACAATGGTGTCTTCTTTCAGACCGGCATCCGCTAAGTCCTGCAGGTGCTTCCCGACCCATCTGTCGGCGGCACTGATCATGTCGTAGTATCGGGCCATCTCTTTACGGATGCCCGGCGTGTCGGGGTAATACGGCGGTAACGGTACGGTTGCCGGGTCATGCCGTGTTACAGGTTCCAATGTCGCGATATCTTTGGCGAACTCGTCATCACTCATTCGAACCCGGCTTTGGTGGGTGACCATCGTATTAAAAACGGCAAAAAATGGCTGACCGTCTGGCCGATTCCGCCAGTGAGCCCGCGGACTGGATTCGTCCCAAACGCCAGGTGGGCATTCAAAGTTGTAGTCCTGTTTGACGTTGTTCGTACAGTAATAGCCGGCCTTACGCAACAATTCGGGGAAACAGTGAACCTCCTTCGGCAAACG
>Ga0209608_1002598_pt1 | contig 12545 bp, 9 predicted proteins | sample AD_UKC130_MetaG_FD_184428 | JGI IMG/M metagenome (GOLD analysis project Ga0209608, IMG submission 184428) | Active sludge microbial communities of municipal wastewater-treating anaerobic digesters from Canada - AD_UKC130_MetaG (SPAdes) (version 2) | ecosystem: Engineered > Bioreactor > Anaerobic... | reverse complement strand
CTATGCGCATCCGGCCCTTTTCTCAAGCGCAACCAGAACCGCACGATGGAAGAGAACATTCCCATGCAGCACAAGACCATGGAGATGTTCAGGCAGTACAACGTGCCGGTAACGCGCGGCGCGGTCATGGCCGCGTTCGGCTGCAACTTCGCCGGCGACATTCCGGTGTCCACTGTGCTGTCCCTCATTGGCCATGCCAAAGAGATTGCCGGCGCGCATGACTACAAGCTGGAGACCGTCACGCTGGCCGACACCATGGCCTGGGCCACACCGGCATCGATCAAGCGCGTCGTCGGCGCGGTGCAGGAAAAATATCCGGAACTCGAAGTGATGCTGCATCTGCACGACACGCGCGGCATGGGCGTCGCCAACGCATATGCGGGGCTGGAGATGGGTGTGAAGATTTTCGACGCGGCGGTCGCGGGCCTGGGCGGCTGCCCTTTCGCGGGCCATGCAGGCGCGGCGGGCAACGTTTGCACCGAGGACCTTGTGTTCATGTGCGACGAAATGGGCATCGAAACCGGCATCGACCTCGAAAAACTGATGGTGTCGGCGCGCCTGGCGGAAGAGATCGTTGGCCACCCCCTGCCGGGCTCGGTGAAGACGGGCGGTAGTTTGCGCAGGCTGCGCGAGCAGATTCGGGTCGCGCAGGTTGCCTGAGTCATGGCAAGCCACAAGGATTTCCAGGGAAGCGGACCGCTGAAGGGACTGCGCGTTGTCGAACTCGGCATGCTCTTCGCGGGCCCTCTGGTCGCTACCAACCTGGCGGACATGGGCGCCGAGGTCATCAAGATTGAGCACCCCAAGGGCGACGTCGTGCGCGGCCTGGGCAAGGGCGACAACAGCCTGTGGTGGAGCGTGACCGCGCGCAACAAGAAGCTGGTTGGAGTGGACGTAAAAAAGCCCGAGGGCGCAGACGTTGTGCGCCGTCTGCTGGCCACGGCCGATGTCTTCATCGAGAACTTCCGGCCGGGTCGCGTGAGGGAATGGGGCCTGGGTTATGACGCACTGCGTGAAACCAACCCCGGCCTGGTGATGCTGCATGTGAGCGGCTATGGCCAAACCGGCCCCTACACATGAAAACTCACAGCAGGGCCAGGAAACCGCCGTGCGTGTGCGCTTCAGAGGGGGGCCCGTTCGTGCGCCAACCCAGAAATCGTCACAACGCTTTTGAAGTATCGCCCAGTTCACCCCCCCATCTTGCGTGGGTACAAGCGAGCCCCGCGTGTCCATCATTCTGCTTGGATTGGACTTCTCGAGAGGATGCTACGTGAACACAAAGTTGATGGAAGACAAGGTGGTGGTGGTGACGGGTGCGGGCCGAGGCATCGGGCGTGCCATCGCACTGTTGATGGCTGAACACGGAGCCAAGGTAGTGGTCAACGACGCCGGCGTGAGCGTCAGTGGCGAGTCGGGTTCCGAACGCCCGGCCGATCAAGTTGTGGCCGAGATCCTGGCAGCGGGTGGGCAGGCTGTGGTCAGCACCGACAGTGTGGCGGAATGGAGCAGCGCCCAGCGCATCGTGCAGGCGGCCCTGGACAATTTCGGGCGGATCGATTCGGTGGTGAATAACGCGGGAATTCTGCGCGATCGCATTTTCCACCAGATGACGCCAGAGGAGTTCGAGGCGGTCGTGCGCGTGCACCTGTTCGGCAGCTTCAACGTCAGCCGCTTCGCCGCCGACCACTTCAGGAAACAAGAGAGCGGAACGATGGTCCACATGACATCCACCTCCGGCCTTATCGGCTCGCTGGGCCAAGCCAACTACGCGGCGGCCAAGCTGGGGATGGTGGCGTTGTCAAAATCGGTGGCGATGGACATGGCACGTTACAACGTGCGCTCCAACTGCGTTTCACCTTTTGCTTACAGTCGCATGATAGGCACCGTTCCGACAGCGGGTGACGAGGCGCGCCGGGCAAAGACCAAGACCATGACCCCCGACACGATCGCGCCCATGGTCGTGTGCCTGGCCAGCGAAGCGTCTAGCGGCGTGAGCGGCCAGATCTTCGCCGTGCGTCGCAATGAGGTCTTCCTCATGAGCCAGCCTCGCCCGGTACGTTCCATGCACCGCGGCGAAGGATGGACGCCACAGACGCTCGCTGAGCATGCACTTCCGGCCTTCCGTCCGTCGTTTACGCCGCTGGAGCGCTCGCGTGAAGTTTTTCCTTGGGATCCTGTTTGATGGCTGCAACCCGTGAAGCTGTGATCGTTGGCGTCGCCGATGCGGCGCTGCGCGACGGAATGCTGGCTCAACCGATGACGCCGTTGCAAGTGCAGGCAAAGGTGGCGGCCGCGGCCGTTGCCGATGCCAAGCTGTCGCTGAGCGATGTAGACGGACTTCTGACCACAGGTCAATGGGGTGTCCCCGGCGTGGGCCAACTCCCCACGATCTCGGTGGCTGAGTACCTGGGTATCGTGCCGCGTTTTTGCGATGGCACCAACATTGGTGGCGCCGCATTCGAGAGCCATGTGGGTCATGCAACCATGGCGATCGAGCGCGGCATGTGCGAGGTTGCGCTGATCACCTACGGCAGCACGCAAAAGAGTGCGCGCAGTCGCACGCTGGGCGGGCGCCCGCCCGCGCTTACGATGCAGTACGAGACGCCCTGGGGTTTGCCCACGCCTGTGGGAGGCTATGCGATGGCCGCGATGCGGCACATGCATGAGTTCGGTACGACGAGCGAGCAACTGGCCGAAGTGGCTGTGGCCGCACGCGCCTGGGCAGGACTCAATGCTGCCGCCACACATCGCGAGCCGTTGAGCGTTTCCGATGTGCTGGCCAGCCCCATGATTTCGGATCCCCTGCACTTGCTGGACTCCTGTCTGGTCACCGATGGTGCCGGCGCCATCGTCATGACCACAGCCGAGCATGCTCGCGCGCTGGGCGTGCAGCCCATCTACGTACGGGGTTTTGGCGAATCGCACACACATTGGTCCATTGCCAACATGCCGGATCTGGCCTGGCACACCGCAGCCGAGCGTTCCGGACGCGATGCGCTGCGCATGGCTGGCGTGGGCCTGAACGCTATCGATCTGGTGGAGCTCTACGACTCGTTCACGATCACGGTGCTCATGACACTGGAGGCTCTGGGCTTCTGTGGCCGCGGCGAGTCCGGGGGTTTTGTCGCCGGAAGCCGAATCGCGCCTGGGGGCAGTTTCCCGATGAACACCAACGGCGGCGGCTTGTCCTATGCGCACCCGGGCATGTACGGGATATTTCTTCTGATCGAGGCAGTGCGCCAGTTGCGCCACGAGTGCGGCGAGCGCCAGGTTGCCGGCGCTTCCACGGCGCTGGTGCACGGAACCGGTGGCACGTTGTCCAGCAGTGCTACTTGCATTCTTTCCCGGAGCTGATCCATGTACGACAAGCCCCTGCCCGTAGTCGACCACGATTCGGTGGCTTTTTGGGATGCATTGCGGGAACAGCGACTTCTCATCAAGCGGTGCGCCAACTGCACGAAGTACCATTTCTATCCCCGCATCCTGTGTCCGCATTGCCATTCCGAGCGCGTCGAATGGGTGGATGCCAAGGGTCTCGGAACGATCTACTCCTACACGGTGGCTCGCCGGCCTGCCGGCCCATCATTCAAGGATGTGGTGCCGTACGTCGTGGCATTGATCGTTCTGGATGAAGGTCCGCGCATGATGACCCGCATGCAGTGCGATTCGCCCGAAGCCATTCGAATCGGCCAACGCGTACAAGTGAACTTTGAGCGCGTAACGCCCGAGTTCACCCTCCCACATTTCAGGTCCATCACCCCATGATCGATCGCAAGTTCATTGGGCTGGCGCTGCCCGAATTCAGTGCGCGGGTCGAAGCGGGCGCCTTGCGATTTTTCGCCAAGGCCATCGGTCAGACTGATCCCATCTATGTCGACGAAGCTGCGGCGCGAGAGGCGGGTCACCCGGCTCTGCCGCTTCCCCCCACATATCTGTTGTCGCTGCAGATTCTCCAACCTTCGACCGCCTGGCGCCAGCAGCTGGGCATCGTGCCCCAACGCGTTCTGCATGGAGAACAGTCCTTTGTTTACCACCACATGGCGTATTGCGGCGACACACTGCGTTTTCTCGGTCGCATCGCCGACATCTACGAGAAAAAGGACGGTGCATTGGATTTCGTGGCCCGTGAGACCCAGGTGTTCAATCAGGCCAATGTGCTAGTGGCCGAACTGCGCAGCGTGCTGGTGCACCGCAACCGTTGACGAGGGACGATCCATGAAACCACTTTCTCTACACGCACTAGCGGTAGGCGACATGCTGCCTACCCTGACTTTGGAACCCCTCAACCGAACGACGCTGGCACTGTTCGCTGGTGCGTCCAACGACCATAACCCTCTCCACATCGATATGGACTACGCCCAGCGTGCGGGCATGCCCGATGTGTTCGCACACGGCATGCTGTCCATGGCCTGGTTGGGGCGTCAGCTAACCGACTGGTGCCCTCAGGAAAAGCTGCGCTCGCTGAGCGTGCGCTTTGTCGGCATCACGCGCCTTGGCGATGTCATCCGCTGCGAAGCTCGGGTGATCGAACTGATTGATGTGGCCCATGAGCGACACGCGCGGCTCCAACTGAGAACCGTCAACCAGATGGACGAGAGCAAGGTGCTGGGCGAGGCAGTCGTCGCGCTCTGATCGCCGGATCGGCTCACTGGGACGCGGACGCTCGAGCAAAAACCTAAGGAGAAACAATGGATTTCACAATTCCCAATGAATGGGTGGAGTTCGGCGATGCACTCATCAAGTTCATCGACCGCGAAGTCGTTGCGCTGGAGCATGAGCACCGCGTGCTGCTCCGCAGCGAACGCACCATCTACACCGAGGAGGGCCGCTACGTACCCGCCGTGCAGGACTTGCGCCGCACAGTGCGCAAGCGTTCGGCCGAACTGGGCTTCTACACCGCCTTCGGCGACGAGGCTCTGGGTGGTGGGGGCCTGGGCGCGCAGGCGGCGGTCTATGTCCAGGAACGGCTCAACACCCATTGCGGCCCTGGGCGCACGCTGGTGCAGGCTGTCGTCCTTCCCTCTCCCTTCACGAACGGGTTGTCGCCGGTGCTCAAGCACCTGGATCCGGACGTGCTTGCCGAGCACCGCGATGGGCTGGCCAGTGGCGACAAGACAATGTGCTTCGCACTGAGCGAGCCGGATGCGGGTTCGGATGTTTTTGGTATGCGCACGCGAGCCGTTCGCGACGGTGACGACTGGGTCATTAGCGGCAGCAAGCAGTGGATCACCAACTCGCCCTATGCCGACTACGCCATGATCTTCGCAATCACGGATGAGGAAAAGGTCGCTGCACGAAAGGGCGGTATCAGCGGCTTCTTCGTGCGCACCGACACCCCAGGCTTTAGTGTGCCCAGTGTGATTCCCATCATGGGCCACCTAGGCGCGGATACCGGCATCGTGCACCTGGACCAGCTGCGCGTTCCCGACCGGCAGCGACTGGGCCCACTGCACAATGGACTGTCAGTCGCCATGGACGGTGTGAACGCCGGCCGCCTAAGCATGGCGGGATCCTGTGTCGGTATAGCGCGCTGGGCGCTAAATCAGGCGCTGGCCTATGTGAAGATTCGAAAAACCTTTGGCCGCTTGATCGCAGAACACCAGGCGGTGCAGATCATGTTGGCCGAGTGCGCCATGGACATCTACGCGGTCAAGTCGATGCTGCGCCACTGTGCATGGCTCGTCGACGAAGGCCGCGATGCCACCAAGGAAGTCTCGATGGCCAAGGCCTGCGCCACCGAAATGGTGAGCCGCGTCGTGGACAAGGCAATTCAAGTGCATGGCGCCATCGGTTTGACCAACGAGCTGAGGTTGGAGGAGGCCTACCGCTGGGCGCGTGTGCTGCGCATCCCCGATGGAACTGCCGAGATCCAGCGCCGCACCATTGCACGCCGTCTGCTGAGCGGCGATACCGAAATTTAAGTCCGGCACAAAGGAGACAAACGCATGCAACGTCGAACCATTCTCAGCGCACTTCTGGGCAGCGCACTGGTCACGCGACACGCGCTGACCGGCACCGCTTGGGCGCAGGAGGCGGCCTGGCCAACCAAGGCCATTAAGATGATCGTGCCCTTCGCGGTGGGAGGCGCAGCCGATGCGGGAGCCCGCCTCATAGCTGGGGAAATCTCGCGAGCACTTGATCAACCGGTGTATATCGAGAATATCGGCGGCGCGGGTGGCACGGTGGGCATCAGGCAAGTGGCGCGCGCGCGCGCCGACGGCTACACCATTGGTTATGGCCACGTAGGCACACTGGCACTGGCGCCGCTGATCTACCCCAACCTCGGCTACGATCCGTTGAAGGATCTCACACTGCTGGGCCAAATAGGGAGCGTTGAGAACATTCTCATCGTTCTCCCGAACTCCCCGTACAAGTCGGTGAGCGACATCATTGATGCCTCACGGCGCAAGCCCGGTGGCCTCAACTATGGTTCGGCGGGCGTCGGTACATCTAACCACTTGTCGGGCGCCCTTCTGAGCACGCTGACGGGCATCCCGTTTAACCACGTGCCCTACAAGGGCAGCGCACCTGCATTGACGGATCTGCTGGGCGGCAACTTAGACTTCATGTTCGATACCCGCTCGGGTGTGGGGTCGCAGATCACCAGTGGCCGGGTGCGTGTCCTGGCGCATACCGCGACCCAACGCCTTCCCGACTACCCGGAAATTCCCACCGTCGCAGAGACGGTGCCGGGATACGTTGTCTTGGGCTGGAATGGACTCGTTGCGCCTGAGGGGCTTCCGCCCAACGTCGTGCGGCGCCTGTCCGACGCACTGCGCAAGGCCGTGAATTCCCCTGAGTTCGCCCGCAGCCTGAAGGAGCTGGGAACGCGTGTGGACTACAAGGACGGCGCTGGATTTCGCAGCTTGATCCAGCAAGAAACCGCACGATGGCAACCCATCATCAAGTCCTTCAACCTCCAGCCCAGTTGAGAGAGTGGATCACCGATCCCACGGCCCTTCCACACACGCAGCATGCACTTCATGACATCAGCAAAAGACATCCATCGGCATGAAGCGAATGATGACCACGACAAGAGTCTGGGCGTGCTCTTCAACCCTCAATCCGTGGCCATGATCGGGGCTTCCGATGACACCAGCCGCATTGGTGGGCGCTCCGTCCTGTATTTGAAGAACTACGGTTTTCTCGGTTCGATTTATCCAGTCAACCTCAACCGTGCACACATCCAGGGCTTGCAGGCCTACTCGTCGGTCGAACTCATCCCAGGCGAAGTGAGTCTGGCTATCGTGGCCTTGCCGGCCAATGCCGTGCTCGAGGCTGTGCGCGCCTGCGCGCGCAAGGGTGTGAAGGTGGTCATTATCTTCTCTGCCGGGTTCGCCGAAAGCCACGAGGACGGTGCAGCGCAGCAGGCTGAACTGGTAGAGGTTGCTCGCGCTGCTAACGTACGTCTTCTTGGTCCCAACTGCCTGGGCGCATTCAATCTGCACACGGGCTTCGTAGGCACCTTCTCGCAGGCGTTTCTCACGCGCAGCTTCGTGCCGGGGCCGGTGGCCATCGCCAGCCAGAGCGGGGCCTGCGGAGCGCATCTGGCCTATTTGTTCGGGCAAAAGGGCGTGGGAGTCGGCTACTGGGCCACGACAGGCAACGAGTCGGACATCGACGTCACTGAATGCATGCTCTGGATGGCGCAGCGCGCCGACGTGCAGGTCATCGTTGTCTACGTGGAAGCGGTGCGCAACGGCACACGCTTCGTGCGGGCGCTGGAGTTGGCGCGCAGCAACCGCAAGGCGGTGATCGCACTGAAGGTTGGCCGCTCGGCGGCTGGAGCCCGCGCCGCGGCTTCGCATACGGGAGCGCTCGCGGGTGAGGCCGCGGTCTACGACGCCGTGCTGTCGCAGCACGGTGCCTACCGGGCCGATTCCATGGAAGAGGTGGTGGACATCGCTTATACGTGCGTACAGGGACGTTACCCCGTGTCACGAAAAATGGGCGTGGTGACGTTGTCCGGCGGCGTGGGCGTGCAAATAGCCGACGCCGCAGACGCCCACGGCCTTGAGCTTCCAGCAATGCCAGATGAGGCACAGCGCCGCATCAAAGCGATGATTCCGTTCGCCGGAACCGGCAATCCCATTGACGTCACGGGCCAAAACTCTAACGACCGCAGCCTGCTGGGGCGTTGCGTCCAGATCACCATGACCGAGGGGAACTACGCATCTGTCATCGTGTTCCTCACAAGCGGACCTGCTGCGGACGACTATGCCGATCGCTTGTTGGGAGTAGCCGAGGCGGCGCGCGCGGCTCGGCCCGATTGCCTACTGGTGCTGTCCTTCCTGGCGCCGCAAAAGACCATCCAGCGGTTCCAAGAGGCTGGCTTCGTCGTGTTCGAGGACGTTAACCGCGCGGTGCGCGCGATCGCCGCGCTTGCGCAGTTTTCCGAGCATTTCGCGCGTGGCGTTGTGCTCCGCGAAACCCAGGTCCTGGCTGAAGAAACCCCGTTGAAAGCAGACCAGATTTCCGACCTCGACGAGCTTGGTGCGAAAAAGCTGCTGGCCTCGGTGGGTGTGCCCATGCTGACGGAACACTTCGCAGCCGACGATGCGGAAGTCGCGCGCGCTGCGCAGCGCGTGAACGGACCAACCGTACTCAAGATTCTCTCGCCCGACATCGCCCACAAGACCGAGGTCGGGGGGGTTGTCGTGGGCCTCACATCGCCCGAGGCCGCAGCGCAGGCCGCCCGCGCAATGCTGGCGCGCGTACGCGAGCGCCTGCCCAATGCCAAGGTACGTGGCTTCCTGGTGGCGCCACAACTGCGAGGCGGGATTGAGGCCGTCTGCGGCGTCTTTCGTGACCCCGTGTTCGGCCCTGTGGTCATGTTCGGACTGGGCGGCGTGTACGTTGAGGTCCTGCGCGACGTGGTCTTCCGACTGGCACCGTTCAGCGAGGACGAGGCTTTTTCGATGGTGCGCGAACTGCGCGCAGTAGCCTTGTTTGATGGCGTGCGCGGTGCGCGGGCTGCCGATGTTGGCGCGCTCGCCCAAATCCTGTCGCGCCTTTCGCACTTCGCCTGGGCGCAGCGCGACACCATCCACGAGATCGACATCAATCCGCTCATGGTGATGCCACAGGGCGAGGGGGTTTTCGCGCTCGACGCCTTGATCGTCGCGTCCCGGGATACGCAGCCTTGACGCTCCCAACGGCCGCATCGGCCGTGAGCCTCGCGTCGGACTGCTAACGCCCAGCGGGCGTTGCACGGCCCTACAGACTGGCAGACTCTTGAATTCGGAGGCAGAATCGTTGTAGCCTTCGCCCGTCGCCCCAGCCTTGGCTGCCGGGACATCGTCTGCACGTTCATGTCGAAAATACGTCGCCCCACCCTGCCTCCTGCTGCCGCCTCAACAGACACGCTCCGGGATTTGACGGGTGCGCCGACCGTTGGCCGAAGCGGTGGCACTAGCCGTGTTGTGATCCCCGTCCGATTGCTGTCCGCCTTGGTGCAGGCGCGGCATCGTCGCTGCGTTCTGGTTCAGGGCTCTTCGGGTTCCGGAAAAACGACCGTTCTGTCAGCCTGGCAAAAGGAACTGGAGCTGCTGGGCTTTCACGTCGTTTGGCTGGGGGCGTGCTCTGGCCCTGAGGGGCCGCTGCGGTTTCTGGAGCAGCTACTGAGCAGTCTGGCGCATCTGTTGCCCGACGCGGTAGACGAGGCGCGACCGTTGCTGGCCCTTGGCGAGGACCCGGAAATTGTGGAGCGTATCGTCATCGTGTTGGTGCGGGCCATCGGAGCCGTCAAGGGTGAGGTCGTCCTGATCGTCGACGGCGTCGAACTGGACCACGATGGTGTCACGCTCGGCGTCTTGCAATGGATGATTGATCATGCGCCAGCCAATTTCCATCTGGCAATTGCTGCGCGTTCCAAAGTGCACCTGGACTTGACGCGGCTACGGGCCAAGGGGCAGTTGCTGGAACTGGACCAGCGAGACCTGCGTTTCACGAGCGCTGAGTCCGAGGCCTACCTGATCGCACAACTGGGTGCGCGAGGCAAGAAAGAGGCAGCGCAGATACATGAGCTGACCGATGGTTGGGTCGCTGGGCTGCAACTGATCGCGGCAGATCGCCGAGGGCGCCGCCTGCTCAACCGCCCGTTGGCGGACACCGGCGCAAGTACCAGCGCGGCACCTGTGCCGGATCCGGGCGCCTTCGCCCTTTATTTCGAGCGCGAGGTGCTCCTGCGCCTCGAACCGGACAAACTCCAGTTGCTGGTCAACGCCTCCATCTGTGACACGGTCAGCGCCGCACTGTGCGCTGCGCTGTCCGGGCAGCCCGACCGAACAGGCAGCGCTGCTGCGCTTTTGACGCGCATGGAGACCGAGAACCTGTTCGTCGAACGCATTCCGTATCGCGAGAAAGAGACCTGGTATCGACTGCACCCGCTCTTGCGCGTAACCCTGTCCACCATGTTGCAGTGTAGAAATTTCGATCATAGGCAGCACCTTCACCGGCTGGCTTGGCCGTGGTTTCGCGACCAGGGCGACCTGGAGCACGCAATTCATCATGCGGTCCTGGCAGGAGACGGCGAAGCCGCGGGGCAACTGGTCGAACAGGCAGCCGATCGCCTGGTGCCTCAGGACCAACTGGCCGACGCGTTCGCACTCTTGCGCAGGCTGCCACCTGATGTTGTGCAAACGCGATTTTCGCTGCGCATCCTGAAGGTACATGAGTTGCTCTATGTTCGTAACCTCGATCTCGCAGCGCGCGCGCTGGACGGTCTGATCGCCGACGAGAGCCTCGCCACACCGAGAGAGCGCATGTCCATCGTCTTGCTGCAAGGAATGCTGGCTGTGCAGCGCGACGACGTGGTCGCGGCGTGTACCATTTTGCCGACATTGCAGGCCTTTCCATCCCATCCGGGCACCTACCTGCAAAGCGCGCGCGACAACTTGATGTCGATGCTTCACATCCTGCGTGGCGAACCTGAGGCTGCACGCCGGCTGCAGATGGAAGCGCTGCAACTGCCGCTCAATGACAGGCCCTTGCTTGGCACCACCTCCGGCCTCCTTCAGGGGCGTTGCATGATCGGTTTGAGCCATGTCTGCGAAGGACAAATGCGCCGCGCCGAGCTGGTGTACCGAGAGGTGTTGCGTGAGGCCGAACAGGAAGGCAGCAGCTGTGCCGGGCCAACGTGCTTTGCCGTCGGCCTGCTGGGGCAGATGCTTTTCGAGTCGGACGACGCCTCTGGCGCACTAGAGCTGCTGGAGAGCCGTGTCGACCTGCTTGAGCGCCTGTCCATTCCCGACGCTGTGCTGCGCGTCATGTTGGTGCTGGCCTGGTCGCGCAGACTGGTTGGCGACCGCCTCGAGGCCTATAACCACCTCGAACGCCTGGAGGACTATGCCCATCGGCAAAAGCTACCCCGCCTGCTGGGCCACAGCCTGCTTGGCCAGATGCGCTTGCGCCTGGAGGACGGTAGCACCACGGAGGCCGAAGAGTTGCTGCAGCGCGCGCAAGCCGTCGTGGCGACACGCGAGGACATTTTGCCAAGCACACTGAAAAAAACCAGGCTCCACACCGCACGCGCACGTGCTTGGTGGTTGAAAAGTCAAGGCGACCTCGAGGGTGCTGCCGCGCAGGTCCATACGGTGATACATCAAAGCGATGCTGGTGGCTGGCAGATAATGAATGCGCAGGCGCTGATCCAGGGCGCGGTCATTGACCGCCTGTGCGGGCGCGAGGCTTCAGCGTTGGAGCGCACCATCGCATCCCTGAGGATTGGGCACCGTCTGGGCCTGTTGCGTTGCATCGTGGACGTCGACGCCGACGTTCGAGAACTTCTGGACGAGTTCCTCTGCAAAGGCTCACTCGATCCGGTCCTTAGTTTCTACGCCGAACGCCTACTCGCAACGCGCGAAGTGTCGAGCAGCCCCTTGCGCACACCAACGTCCGTGGGGGGGCTTTCCATCCACAGCCGGCTGGACGCGCTGAGTGATCGCGAGATGGAAATCCTGAACCAGCTTGCGCAGGCGCTACCCAACAAGAAGATCGCCCGCGCACTCAACGTCTCGCCAGAGACTGTCAAGTGGCATCTCAAGAATGTCTTTGGCAAGCTTGGCGTGGCTAGTCGCGATGAAGCCGTCGCAAAGTTGCGCGATCATGCGTGGCGCTTAGCCGATCTCCCCGCTTCGCCGTAGCCAGCCCTCGTTTTGAAAGCAGGGCTCTTTATTTTCTGCGGTCCATGGGCGTCCACGACGATCCACGATCTTATGGTGATCACGCGGCAACCGCCTGCTGGCTGCCGAGCGCCAGTTCGCGCGCGTCGGGGAGTTGCTCCAGGACTGCGAGACGGGCAAAAAGCGCTTCGCCGTGCGTACGTCCGCCTGCAACGCAGCAGTCGATGAACTTTTCTTTCAGGCGCGTGTGCGGCTTGACACCCAATATGTCGCCGCTATCGAGCACTAGGTCGTCGCGTGTGCCCCGATGGCCAGGTCAAATTCCCCCACCCTTGGCCACCCCAAATTCCCCCAGGCAGGACCGGTCAGATTATGACGACTCGGGGGTGATGGCGATGCGAGCGGCGGCCTCTTTGAGGCGGT
>Ga0209608_1002589_pt1 | contig 12582 bp, 9 predicted proteins | sample AD_UKC130_MetaG_FD_184428 | JGI IMG/M metagenome (GOLD analysis project Ga0209608, IMG submission 184428) | Active sludge microbial communities of municipal wastewater-treating anaerobic digesters from Canada - AD_UKC130_MetaG (SPAdes) (version 2) | ecosystem: Engineered > Bioreactor > Anaerobic... | reverse complement strand
CGCCCAATAGCACCCGCACCCGCCCCGACCCCACGGACAACCGCGACGCATCGGTGCTCGGCAAGGTGGTGCTGCGCCCGAGCAAGCTGCAGCGCCATGTCCTCACCTTCGAGCACACGCGCAAGACATCGGACATCGACCTGCTCTCCAGCCGCGCCGCCGGCGCGCCGGCCAGGCCCACCGATGTCCTCGATGAGTACGCCGACACACGCATCGAGCGCGACCGGCTGACCTGGGACGCGCGCTTTGGCGTCAACACCGACTGGGCCGACCACCTGCGCACGGTGGTGGCCATGCAGGACTCCAGCTCCCGCCGAGTGGGTAACAGCTTTTTGCGCAACGGTGTACACCGGGTGCGCGACAACCGCTACAAAGAGCATAGCTGGCAACTGGGTCTTCAGGCCGACAAGGTGCTGCGCCACGGCGACTGGTCACACCGCATCGTCTATGGCCTGGACCATGTGCGCAGCAAAATCACCAACCTGTACGACGGCCAGGCCCCGCTGCCGCCCGAGAGCTTTCCGCTCAAGCGCTTTCCCGACACGCGCCAGACCAGCAGCGGGCTGTACCTGCAGGACGAGACGGTGTATGGCGACTGGACCATCACCCCCGGCCTGCGCATAGACCACTTCGCCATCGACGTGACCAGCCAGAACCTGTACTACCCGCCTGCCCCCCAGCCCGGCAAGTCGCTGTCGGGCTCCGCAGCCCTGCCCAAGCTGGGCGTGCTGTACCGTGCCACTCCCGCATGGAGCATTTTTGGCCAGTACGCCACGGGCTACCGCGCGCCCGAGGCGGGCCAGGTGAATGACCGCTTCGAGGCCGTGGCCCTGGGCGTGACCAACATCATCATCGCCAACCCCGACCTCAAGCCCGAGCGCAGCCGCGGGGTTGAGCTGGGCGTGCGCGGGCGCTTCGACCGCCTGAGCGTGGATCTGGTGGGCTTTGCCAACCGCTACTCCAACCTCATCGAAGACGCCCGCCTGATCCAGAAAACCGCCACGCAGCAGACCTTCCAGGCCGTGAACATCGCGCGCGCGCGCATCCACGGCTTCGAGCTCAAGGGCGGCTACGACTGGGGCAGCGTCGGCCCCGGGCGACTGCACAACACCTTCGCCTATGGCCAGGCACGGGGTACCGACAAGACCACCGACCAGCCGCTGAACTCCATCACCCCGATGCAGATTGCCCTGGGCCTGCGCTACGACACCGCGCCCTGGAGCGTGTACGCCGACCTGCGCCACTACGCGGCCAAGAAGGACAAGGACATCGACCTGGTCTCCATCGGCAACAACAAGGCCGGCACCACCCAATTTGCCACGCCATCTGCCACCACGCTGGATCTAGGTGCGCAATGGCGCATCACCAAGGCCGTGCGCGTCAACCTGGCACTGAACAACCTCACCAACCGCAAATACTGGATCTGGCCCGACGTCTATGGCCAGCCGGCCGCGTCCACCACCATTGACGCCTACACCCAGCCCGGGCGCAACGCGCGCGTATCGCTGGTGGCCGATTTCTGACGTCGCTCCCGGGCATTGGCGCCCAATTGACCCGGGCTACTCGGACATGACAAAGCGGTAGCCCACGCCGGCTTCGGTCAGCAGGTGGCGCGGGCGCGACGGGTCGGCCTCGATCTTCTTACGCAGATTGGCCATGTGCACGCGCACATAGTGGCTGTCCTCGCTGTGGCCCGGGCCCCAGATGGCCTGCAGCAGTTGCAAATGCGTCAGCACGCGCCCGCCATGCTGCGCCAGATGCACCAGCAGGCGGTATTCGATGGGTGTCAGGTGCAGTGCGTCGCCGGCGTGGGTGACGCTGCGCTTGACCAGATCCACCACCACGTCGCCAAACGCAATCTGCGGCGCGCCATCGGCGGTGCGATCCTGCCAGCGGCGCAGCTGCGCGCGCACGCGCGCCAGCAGCTCGCCGGCGCCAAAGGGCTTGACCAGGTAGTCGTCGGCCCCGGCGTCCAGGGCAGCGATCTTGTCGTCCTCGCGGCTGCGCGCCGACAGCACGATCACCGGCGCCTGTGACCAGGCGCGCAGGTCGCGGATCAGGTCGATGCCGTCGCCATCGGGCAGGCCCAGGTCCAGCACCAGCATGTCGGGGCGGCGCGTGCCGGCCTCGATCAGGCCGCGCTCAAGGCTGGCGGCCTCGAACACCTCGTAGCCCTCGGCGGCCAGGGTCAGGCGCACGAAGCGGCGGATATTGGCCTCGTCCTCGACGATCAGGATGCGTGGTTCGTTCAAGGCATCGCATTGTCGGGCAGCACTGCCGCCTGGCTGCCATCGTCCTGCGGCGGCTCGCCGCGCGGCAAGGTGATGACGAAGCGCGCGCCCGCCACGCGCCCATCGACGATGCGGTTCTCGCCATGCATGCGGCCGCCGTGGGCCTGCACGATGGCGCGGCAGATCGCCAGGCCCACGCCGGGCGCGGCCGCCTCCTTGCTGCCGCGCTCAAACTTTTCAAACACCGCCTCCTCCCTGCCGGGCGGCAGGCCGGGGCCCTCGTCGTCCACGGTGATGCGCACGGCCTCGCCCTGCGGCTCGGCGGCGATCTGCAGCGGCGTGGCCGGCGGCGTGTACTTGACGGCGTTTTCCAGCAGGTTCACCAGCACGCACTCGAACAGGGCCGCGTCCAGGTGCAGCAGCGGCACCTCGGGGGCCAGGCGCACCGCCACGTCGCGGCCCTGCAAACTCGGCGCGCAGGCCGCCAGCGCGCTGCCCACCACCTCCTCCAGCGGCTGCCACTGCCGGCGCAGCTGCACGCTACCCGATTCCAGCCGCCCCATGTCCAGCAGGTTGTTCACCAGCACGCTCATGCGCAGCGACGAGGCGCGGATGGCCTGGGCGATCTCGGCCTGCTCGCCGGCCAGTGCGGGCTGCGTCAGCGCCAGGGCATCGGCCAGCCCCACCATGGCCGCCAGCGGCGTGCGCAGGTCGTGCGAGATGGCGGCCAGCAGCGAGTTGCGCAGCCGCTCGGACTCCATCTGCACCGTGGTGCTCTGCGCCACCTGGATGTAGTGAATGCGTTCCAGCGATATCGCCAGCAGCGAGGCGCAGGTGTCGAGCAGCTGGCGCTGCTCGAGCGTGAGCAGCATGGCCTGGGCCGGCAGCACGGCCAGCACGCCACGCAGGCGCATCGGCGCCTTCAGGGGCAGCATCAGCGCAGCGCTGGGGGCCAAAGTGTCGGTGCCACGCCCGGCCGCCTCGCCCCTGTCGAAACACCACTGGGCCACCGCCATGTCCACCTCGGCGCTGGCGCCCGGCTGCAGGCGCAGGCGATTGGCGTCATCGGCCACCAGCAGGGCCGAGCGCGCGCCCAGCTCGGCCTGCAGAAAGCGCGCGCCAATCTCGGCCACCTGTTCAGCGGCCAGCGCCGCCGACAGCTCGCGCGCCATCTGGTAGAGCCCGCGCACGCGCCCCTCGCGCTCGGTGGCCGCATGGGCCTGGGCGCGCAGGCCGGCGGTGAGCTGCCCTATCACCAGCGCCACCACCAGCATCACGGCAAAGGTGATCAGGTACTGCACGTCGCTGACATTGAAGGACATGCGCGGCGGCACGAAGAAGAAGTCGAACATGGCCACGCCCAGCAGCGCCGCCAGCGTTGCCGGCCCGCGCCCATAGAGCAGCGCCACGCCCACCACGGCCAGCAGGAACAGCATGACGATATTCGTCAGCTCCAGCACGCCGTGCAGCGCCCCGGCCAACAGTGCCACCAGGGCGCAGGCGGCCACAGCGGCGGCGTAGCCCGGCCAGTGCGGCTTCTTGGCCGGGGTGTCGGCCGCGCGCTGGCGCCCAGGCGCCTTCTTGGGCAGTGGCACCTGCAGCATGTCCATGTCGGGCGTCAGGTCGGCCAGGCGCTCGGTCATCGACAGGCGCCAGCGCCTGCGCCCCTGGCGCCGCCCCAGCACCAGGCGCGAGAGGTTGTGCTCGCGCGCATAGCGCACCAGCGCCTGCGCCACGCCTATGCCCGTCGGCGTGACCGTCATGGCGCCCAGGTCTTGCGCCAGCTTGAGCGCGCGCAGCGCCTGCTGGCGCGCCGCCGGATCGACCCGCTGCTGCGCCGGCGCATCGACGAACACCGCATGCCAGGGCAGATCGGACTGCGTGGCCAGGCGCGCGGTGCTGCGCACCACCGCCTCGCCGCCTTCACCCGGGCCGATGCAGGCCAGCAGCGCATCGCGCGTGGCCCATACCGGCTGGCCCAGCGCGCCGCCCTGGGCCGCGCGGCGCCAGTCCTGCATCTGCGTGTCCACCCGGTCGGCGGTGCGGCGCAGCGCCAGCTCGCGCAGCGCGATCAAATTGCCCTAGCGAAAGAAGTTGGCCGCCGCCTGCTGCGCCTGCTCCGGGATATAGACCTTGCCCGCGGCCAGGCGCGCCAGCAGCTCATCGGGCGGCAGATCCACCACCACCACCACCTCCTCGGCGGCGTCGAACAGGGTGTCGGGCACCGTCTCCCAGACGCGCACGCCGGTGATGCCGCCGACCACGTCGTTCAGGCTCTCCAGGTGCTGCACGTTCATCGTGCTCCAGACGTCGATGCCGGCGGCCAGCAGCTCCTCCACATCCTGCCAGCGCTTGGGGTGGCGCGAGCCCGGGGCGTTGCTGTGCGCCAGCTCGTCGAGCAGCACCAGCGGCGCCTCGGCCTCGGCACCACCTGCACCACCCGCGTGCGCGGCGCCAAAGGCCAGCGCGGCGTCCAGGTCGAACTCCTTGAGCACGCGATCGCGGTAGGGCACCTCCTTGAGCGCCAACAGCGGCAGACCGGCCAGCAGCGCCTCGGTCTCGGCGCGGCCATGGGTTTCCACCAGGCCGACGACCAGGCTGCTCCCCTGCGCCCGCGCCGCGTGGGCGGCGCTGAGCATGGCGTAGGTCTTGCCCACACCGGCCGATGCGCCAAAGAAAATCTTCAAACGCCCGCGCCGCGCCTGCGCCTCCTGCTGCTGCACGCGCGCCAGCAGTGCGTCGGGGTCGGGGCGCAGGTCGTCGGCGTCAACGGGGTGGGTGCTGGTCATGGTCTATGGTATGCGCGACTTCATTGCCTGCGCGGGCATCGCTGCGCCTGCGCACCAGCCAACGCGCCAGCGCCAGCGGCAGCACGACCACCGCCAGCGCCAATGCGGCGGCCAGCATGTCACGCCAGCTCTGCATATCCATGGCACGCTCCTTTTCACTATTTGTTTAATAGCTGCTGACGCTTACTACACAAGTCCAAATGCCGAAACAAGCACATCAATCAGCTTGATGCCGACAAAGGGCACGGCCAGCCCGCCCAGGCCGTAGATCAGCAGATTGCGCCGCAAGAGCGCAGCTGCGGGGGCGGCGCGGTACTTCACGCCCTTGAGCGCCAGCGGAATCAAGAACACGATGATGAGCGCGTTGAAGATCACCACCGACAAGATGGCCGAGGACGGGCTGGCCAGATCCATGACGTTGAGCGCGGCCAGCTGCGGGTAGGTGCCGATGAAGGCCGCCGGGATGATGGCGAAGTACTTGGCGACGTCGTTGGCGATGCTGAAGGTGGTGAGCGAGCCGCGCGTCATCAGCATCTGCTTGCCGGTCTCGACGATCTCGATCAGCTTGGTGGGGTTGCTGTCCAGGTCCACCATGTTGCCGGCCTCTTTTGCCGCCTGGGTGCCGGTGTTCATGGCCACGGCCACGTCGGCCTGGGCCAGCGCCGGGGCGTCGTTGGTGCCGTCGCCCGTCATGGCCACCAGCTGGCCGCGCGCCTGGTAGTCGCGGATCAGCGCCAGCTTGGCTTCGGGCGTGGCCTCGGCCAGGAAATCATCGACACCGGCCTCGGCGGCGATGGCCGCGGCGGTGAGGCGGTTGTCGCCGGTGATCATCACCGTCTTGATGCCCATGCGGCGCAGCTCGGCAAAGCGCTCCTTGATGCCGCCCTTGACGATGTCCTTGAGCTCCACCACGCCCAGCGCACGCGCGCCTTCGGCCACCACCAGCGGCGTGGCGCCCCGGCGCGAGACCTCCTCGACGGCCTGTTGCAGCTCGGCCGGAAAACTGCCGCCCAGCGACTCGACATGGCGGCGCACGGCATCAAACGCGCCCTTGCGGATCACGCGCCCGCCCGCCAGATCGACACCGCTCATGCGCGTCTGCGCCGTGAAGTGCACAAACTGCGCGCCCAGCTTTTCCACGTCGCGCTCGCGCAGGTTGAACTTTTGCTTGGCCAGCACGACGATGCTGCGGCCCTCGGGCGTTTCGTCGGCCAGCGAGGCGAGTTGCGCCGCATCCGCCAGCTGCTGCTCGCTCACGCCGCGCGCCGGGATGAAGTGGCTGGCCTGGCGGTTGCCCAGGGTGATGGTGCCGGTCTTGTCCAGCAGCAGCACATCCACGTCGCCGGCGGCCTCGACCGCGCGGCCCGAGGTGGCGATCACATTGGCCTGCATCATGCGGCTCATGCCGGCCACGCCGATGGCCGACAGCAGGCCGCCGATGGTCGTCGGTATCAGGCACACCAAGAGCGCCACCAGCACCGTCATGCTGACCACGCTGCCCGTACCGGCCTGGTACACGGCAAAGCTGGAGTACGGCCACAGCGTGACGATGACCAGCAGGAAGACCAAGGTCAGGCCCACCAGCAGGATGGTGAGCGCGATCTCGTTGGGCGTCTTTTTGCGGCTGGCGTTCTCCACCATGGCGATCATGCGATCGACGAAGGTCTCGCCCGGGTTCGCCGCCACGCGCAGCACGATCCAGTCCGACAGCACGTGCGTGCCGCCGGTCACCGCCGAAAAATCCCCGCCCGACTCGCGGATCACCGGCGCCGATTCGCGGGTGATGGCCGACTCGTCCACCGATGCCACGCCGTCGATCACCTCACCGTCGGCCGGGATCACGTCGCCGGCCTCGACCAGCACGATGTCGCCCTTGCGCAGGCTGTCGGCCTCCAGGGGCGTCCAGCTCAACTCGCTGCGTGCGTGCGCGGCTTCGTAGGGGCCGGCCTTGAGCTTCTTCGCCCAGGTCTGTTTTTTCAGCCCACGCAAGGACGCGGCCTGCGCCTTGCTGCGCCCCTCGGCCAGCGCCTAGGCAAAGTTGGCGAACAGCACGGTGAACCACAGCCACAGCGCAATCGCCAGGATGAAGCCGGCCGGCGCCTCGCCTTCGCCGCCCAGTGCCTGCACGAAGAGGATGCTGGTGAGGATGGAGCCCAGATAGACCACGAACATCACCGGGTTGCGCCACTGCGCGCGGGGGCTGAGCTTGCGCAGCGCATCGCGCAGCGCCTGGCCCGCCAGGTCGCGGTCGAACAGCGGCAGCGTTTTTTTGTCGTTCATGTTCACTCCTTGCCGGCCTTGAGGGCATCGAGCGCCAGGTTCAGGCGCAGCACGTTCACGCGCGGCTCGCCCAACAGGCCGAGCACACGCCCTTCGGTGTGCTGCTGCACCAGCTGCTGCGCCCGTGCCACAGCCAGGCCACGCGCCTGGGCCACGCGCGCGGCTTGCAGCTGCGCGTTGGCCAGCGAGATATGGGGGTCAAGCCCCGAGGCCGAGGCCGTCACCGCATCCACCAGCACGCTGGCGTCCTGAGCCAAGCCATTGGCCTGGCGATAAGCGGCCACGCGCTGCTGCACGTTGGCGATCAGCGCCGGATTCGTCGGCCCCTGGTTGCTGCCCAGCGACGCGGCGGCGTTGTAGGGCGCGGCCACGCTCTTGCTGGCGTCTTGCGCATCGGGCGCGGTGGTGGCGCTGGGGCGCGGGTGAAAGTAGGCCGCGCCCTCAAACCATAGGCCGATGAGGGCGGAGCCGACCACCGCGCCGCCGCGCTCGATCAGGCTGCCATTGGCTTGATGGGGCAGCAGCAGCTGCGCCACACCGGTGGTGGCCAGCGGATAGGCCACACCGGTGATGAGCAGCACGAACAAGGCGCCACGCACGCAACGCCCCAGAAAGCCCTGCAGCGGCGAGGTCGTGGCCGGCAGCGCTGGGACGGAAAGAGGTACGGTATTCATGAAGCTTCTCCCTGATCGCCTTGCGGACAAGCTAACGTTTTCGATAGCACGCCACGCTTGTGTGGCGCCGGTCTTAACTCCCTCGCCCCCTTGGGGGAGAGGGTGGGGGTGAGGGGGTAATTGGGAGCCGTGCCCACCGCTACACCCCTCACCCCTGCCCTCTCCCGCCAGCGGGAGAGGGAGAAACAGCCGAAAAGCCATGCTGATGCCGCCGAACACGCTATAAAAAACGAATGCATCCTCAATCCCTGTTCAGGGTTGCAGCATCTGCAGCTGCTCCACCACCGGACCCAAGGCCAGGGCCGGCAAAAAGGTCAGGCCACCCACCACCAGCACCACGAACACCAAGAGGCCCATGAACAGCGGCGTGGCAGTAGGAAAGGTGCCCGGGCCATCAGCCACGGTCTTCTTGGCCGCCAGCGACCCGGCCACGGCCAGCATGGGCAGCAGCGTCAGGTAGCGGCCCACCAGCATGGCCAGGCCTATGGTGGTGTTGAAGAACGGCGTGTTGGCATTCAACCCGGCAAAGGCCGAGCCGTTGTTGGCCGTGCCCGAGGTGTAGGCGTAGAGCACCTCCGAAAAGCCGTGCGCGCCGGGGTTGGCCAGGCTCGCCGCCGTATCCGGCCACAGGCTGGCCAGGGCGGTAAAGCCCAGGATGGAGGCCGGGTGCGCCAGCACCGACAGCATCACCAGCTTGATCTCGCGCGCCTCGATCTTCTTGCCCAAAAATTCGGGCGTGCGGCCGATCATCATGCCGGCCAAAAACACGGTGAGGATGGCGTACTGGATCAGGTTGATGAAGCCCACGCCGTCGCCGCCGAAGACGCAGTTGAGCATCATCTGCGCCAGCGGCACGAAGCCGCCCATGGGCGTGCGCGAGTCGTGCATGGCGTTGACCGAGCCGGTGGTGGCCGCCGTGGTCGTCGCCACGAACAGCGCCGTGTCGGCAATGCCAAAGCGCAGCTCCTTGCCCTCCAGGTTGCCGCCGGGCTGGGCGCTGCTCATGACCTGATCGGCCCCGGCGCGCGCCAGCAGCGGGTTGCCCGCCTGCTCGGCGCCAAAGACCAGCGCCAGAAAGCCGATGAACATCACCAGGAAGGCGCCGAAGAACACCCAACCCTGCTTCCTGCGCGCCAGCATCAACCCAAAGGTCACCGTCAGCGCCGACGGAATCAGCAGCATGGACAGGATGTGCAGCACATTGCTCAAAGGCGTCGGGTTCTCGAACGGGTGCGCGGCGTTCATGCTGAAGAAACCGCCGCCGTTGGTGCCGATGTGCTTGATGGTCTCGAAGCTGGCCACCGGGCCCAGAATGATTTGCTGCTGCGCGCCTTCGAGCGTGGTCGCCACCACATCGCTGGCCAGGGTCTGCGGCATGCCCTGCCAGACATAGACCAGCGCCATGACAAAGCACAGCGGCAGCATCACGCGCCACAGCACGCGCATGAAGTCCACCCAGTAGTTGCCCATGTCCTGGCTGCTGGCGCGCGCCAGCGCCCGGATGAAGCCGCCCGCTGCCGCCACGCCCGCCGTGGCGCCGCAGAACATCAGAAACGTGATGGCCAGCATCTGCGTGGCGTTGGACAGGCTGCCCTCGCCGCCATAGGACTGCCAGTTGGTGTTGGTGATGAAGGAGGCCGCGGTGTTGAAGGCCAGATCGGGCGCCTGCGCCGCGTTGCCCAGATCGTTCAGCGGCAGCCAGCCCTGCAGGCGCAGCAGCAGATAACCCAGCAGCATCATGGCTGCGTTGGACAGCAGCAGCGCCAGGCCGTAGCGCGCCCAGCCCATGCGCTCGGCCAGGTCCACGCCCAGGGCGCGGTAGGACAGGCGCTCCACGGCCCAATGCCCGCTGCCCTCAAAGCAGCGCGCCAGCCAGTGGCCCATGAGCAGCGCCAGCCCGGTCATGAGGGCCAGCACCAGGGTGAATTCGAGGGTGATGAGTTCCATGGCACCCCCTCACAGCCGCCGCAGGGCGAGCACCAGTGCCGCCGTGGCGCAGAAGAACAGGGCCGACAGGCCGATGAACAGAAGGTCTTGCACAGGGCGCCTCCGGTTCAAAAGTTCTCGGGCCGCAGCAAGGCGTAGCCCAGGTACACGAAGAGCCCCAGCGCCAAGGCGCCGGCCAGGGCATGGATCAGGGTCAGGCCGGTCATGCGCCCTCCCCGCGGCCCCGTTGGCAGGGCTTTGCATTCGTCATTTCCACCTCCTTCAAGTCAATGAAGGCATCGTAGAAATGGGCGCTTCAAGGCGTGGCAAAGATTCGTGGGGTGGGCATCAAGAAAGTATCAAGAGCCCGAAATCACCGGCGACTGCCAACGGCTCACCGCCACCCCCAGTTGATGCGCCAAGTCCACCAGGGTCTGGCCGACATCCTGCTGCAGCTTCAGCGCCAGCAGGCCATCGGCGCGTGTGCGGCCCTGGTTGATGGCCACCACCGGCAGGCCGCGATCGACCGCCGCCTGCACGAAGCGAAAGCCCGAATACACCATCAGCGACGACCCGGCGACGAGCACGGCGTCGGCTCGCGCCAGCGCCGCATGGGCCGCTTCGACACGCTCGCGCGGCACGTTCTCGCCAAAGAACACCACGTCGGGCTTGAGCAAACCGGTGCCGCATTGCGCGCAATCTGGCACGTCGAAGCCGGAAAAGTCGCGCCCCTCCAAATCGGCGTCGCCATCGGGCGCGGCCCCCGCGCGCAGCGCCGCCCAGCCGGGGTTGCGCCGCAGCAGCTCGGCCTGCAGCGCCGCGCGTGGGCTGCGCGCATGGCAATGCATGCAGCGCACGGTGTCGATGCGGCCATGCAGATCCAGCGTGCGCTGGCTGCCCGCTGCATGGTGCAGGCCATCCACGTTCTGGGTCAGCAGCAGCTCGACGCGGCCCGCGCCCTCAAGGGCCGCCAGCGCCTGGTGCGCCGCACCGGGCCGCGCGCCAGCCATCACCGGCCAGCCCAGCAGGCTGCGCGCCCAGTAGCGCCGGCGCGTGGCCGCGTCGCCCATGAAGGCCTGGTAGTTGACGGGCTGCGGGCGCTTCCAGTCGCCATTGGCATCGCGGTAGTCGGGAATGCCGGCCGCCGTGCTGCAGCCCGCGCCGGTGATCACGAACAGGCGCGGGTGGCGTTGCACGAAGGCGTGCAGCGCCTGCAGCGGCGCGCCGCCCTCACTCCATGCCGGGGGCGATGCTTTCGGCATAGTCGTACACGGCCTCCAGGATCTGCTGGCCGCGCTCGTCGGCCTCTGCACCGAGTTGGTCCAGGCGCTCGAACAGCGCATCAAAGCTCAGGCCGCCGCCCTCGCCCTCCACCAGCCGGGCCTGGCGGTGCGCCTCCCAGCGCTCCTGGTCTTCGGGCGTCAGGGTCTGCGGAAAGTTGCGCGCCCGGTAGCGCCAGACCAGCTCGGCCAGGCGGCCATCGTCAAAGCCGGTGCCATCGCGCGCCAGCTCCTCGGGCGGCAGCGCGCGCAGGCGATTCAGGCGGCGTCTGTCCTCGTTGCCCACGAAGCCACCGTACAGATCCTGCTCCACGTCGGACGTGGCCTCGCGCGGCCGCTGGAAGACCTCGGCCCAGATGGCGCTCATGTCGGGCAGCTCGCGCGCGGCCTGGGCGTGGCGCGCGGCCTGCGCCAGATCCATGCGCCAGCGCTCGGCCATGGCCGGGGACAGCGTGTTCAAATTGCCCACCACCATGGGCGACTTATTCAGGTGCACGCTCTTGAGCGGCAGGCGCGTCACGCCCTCGGGCAGGTCGGCCTGGCGCGTGAACAGGCGCTGGCGGATCTCGTCGGGCTTGAGCGCCGCCAGCTCGGCCGGGTCCTGCGCCAAATCCCAGGCCAGCAGCTCGTTTTTGTTGGTCGGGTGGCTGGCCAGCGGCCACATCACGGCCAGGCAGCCGCGCTCGGCCGGGAACATGCCCGAGACATGCAAAAACGGCCGCGCCGTCTGCGCCGTGGCCGGCAGGCGCAACTCGGCGGCCACGCGCTCCTTCTTGTGCAGCGACAGGGCAAAGTCGAACAACTTGGGGTTGTGCTGGCGCACGAGCCGCGCCAGAGCAATCGTTGCCCGCACGTCGGACAGCGCATCGTGCGCGGCCTCATGCGCCAGGCCGTTGGCCTTCGTCAGATGCTCCAGCCTGAAGCTGGGTTTGCCATCGACCATGGGCCAGTGGATGCCGTCCGGGCGCAGCGCGTAGGTCATGCGCACGACATCGAGCAGATCCCAGCGTCCGCACTGGTTCTGCCATTCGCGCGCATAGGGGTCGATGAGGTTGCGCCAGAACATGTGGCGCGTGATCTCATCGTCAAAGCGTATGGTGTTGTAGCCCACGCCTATGGTGCCGGGCAGGGCCAGCTCGGCCTCGATGCGCTCGGCAAACTCATGCTCGGGCAGGCCCTTTTGCAGGCACAGCTGGGGCGTGATGCCGGTGATCAGGCACGACTGCGGGTCGGGCAGGTAGTCGTTCGCCGGCCGGCAGTAAATCATCAGCGGAGCGCCGATCTCGTTCAGGTCGGCATCGGTGCGAATGGCGGCGAACTGCGCCGGGCGGTCGCGGCGCGTGTCGGTGCCAAAGGTTTCGTAGTCGTGCCAGACGAAGGTGTGCATGAGGCTTGGGGGTTG
>Ga0209608_1002587_pt1 | contig 12603 bp, 6 predicted proteins | sample AD_UKC130_MetaG_FD_184428 | JGI IMG/M metagenome (GOLD analysis project Ga0209608, IMG submission 184428) | Active sludge microbial communities of municipal wastewater-treating anaerobic digesters from Canada - AD_UKC130_MetaG (SPAdes) (version 2) | ecosystem: Engineered > Bioreactor > Anaerobic... | reverse complement strand
TACCTTGCCAAAAAGGTAATATGCTGTCTTCGTAAAGCTTTTTGTCCTCGGCGCTGTTGTGGTACGGCATGTTTTCACGGGTATCAAGTATGCTTAAATCTTCCAGCGAGTGAGCGCATATCTCTGGGTAGGTGGGGACTTCTTTGGGACCAGTTCCCCTTAAGCCCACAATGAGCTGGCCCTCTTCCACCGGTAAACTGCAGTGTTCCAGCAGGTACTTAAACGCCATGGCACGTTGCACTGGTGTGCTTAGGTTCTCTGTCACACCACTTTGGTAGAACTCTGTAACTAGCATTGCCCGCTCCGTGGAGATCTTCACCTCAGCACTTACACTTTCTTCCCTGAGCCGAGCTATGCGTTCATTAATGGGCTTTACAGCTTCCCTGCGTTTCTGAATTTCCTTCTGTATGGTCAACGAGGTCTTGTCGGCATTCACTTGATTATCAGAAGCTGCCAAATTTCTTCACCTCCAGGGACTCAAGAAGTCCTCTTTAGGAAATTATACTTCAGCAGGTGTAACAACCGCGGTTAATGTGCGCTGTTCGAGCAAAGAGGTTATTTCACTGTAAAAACGTGAAAAATATTTACATATTTCCAAAAAGTATGATAAAATATGTAAAATTAAGCATGTTTTACATAACTTTGTAATTTGCTAAGGGGTGGCCGTGTACAACGTTAACTGGGATTTGGAAACTAACGGAATCATACTAACTTCCGAAGGTAAGAACGCCCTAAAGGTGAATCCTCGTCCAGTTTTCTTTGAGGAGCTTGATCTTCTTGGTTTCAATGAGTTTTGGAATTACCCACGTACTCAAACGCCACTGCTGTGGCGTACTGGCAGGAGATACTACTACAAAGGCATCATGGTCGCTGAGGCAAAAGGCGGTGGCATTTACGAGAGACCGCGCATAGAACTCACTAGTGCGGGTCAGGGACTGAACCTTGAGCCGGTAAAACTTGAAGCCATGCTTGAAAGAAACAAAGAGCAGTTGGGAGTTTTGGAGAACGAAGCTATTGACTTCGTGAACCACATATACAAAAGGTACAAAGGAAAAGTTAGCGCTTTTGTGGTCTCTTTTAGTGCTGGGAAGGACTCTCAAGTCATATTGGACATTGTTGCCAAAGTCATTCCACCAGAGGATTACATTGTGATTTTCACTGACACTACCATGGAAATACCCCCCACTTACGAAGCTTTCGAAGAAACAAAGAGGAAATACAGGGAAACGTACCCTGAATTGAAGTTTTACACGGCACGGAACTGGAAACCAGCTGAAGTAACTTGGAAGGAATTTGGTCCGCCAAGTCGACTCTTGAGATGGTGCTGTTCAGTGCATAAGAGTGCACCCATGATAAGGTTAGTCCGCGAATTAGTTGGCAGAAGCGACAATGTGCGGATTGTGGTTTTTGATGGTGTGAGGGAGGAAGAAAGCACACGAAGGAAAGGCTACTCCAGACTTGCTGAGGACGTGAAGCATTTTACACAAATAAATGCTGAGGTAATTAAGCGCTGGTCGACAACAGAGGTTTACCTTTACATAATGGCTGAAGGAGTTCCGCTGAACAATGCTTACAGGCTAGGTTTAGACCGTGTTGGATGCAGCGTTTGTCCTTTTGGATCGCAATGGACAGAGTACATGATAAGAAGTTGCTACCCGGAGACTGTAAAGAGCCTGATCAACCAAGTGGAGGAAACAGTAGAAGGTCTTGGCATTGAGGATAAGGATGAGGTAATAAAGTACATCTCTGAGGGCAACTGGAAAAAACGTGGCGGCGGTGAAGGTGTCGACACGGGGAAAACACGCTTAGACATCATCCAGAAAGAGGAAGGTCAGCGATTTGTTCTAAGTGATCCCGGAGACAGGTTTGAAGAATGGATAAAAGTGCTGGGTCCTGTGAGGGTTTCGAGTGGCAATGGGAAGTTGGAAGGAGATATCTTGGTGTCAAACAGGACGCTGCATTTTTCGGTGGACAAGAATACCGCGGAACGTGCCGTAGTCGATATTGATGGAATCGAAGGCGACAAGCTACTTCTTGGAAGACTTAACAAAGTTGCTTATAAATCGGCTTACTGCACTCACTGCGGGGTATGTGAGGTTGAATGCCCCACGGGTGCATTATCTGTTATCCCGTCTGTTTTAGTGAACACGAGCAGATGCGTTCATTGTTACAACTGCTTGGATTTTGTTGAAAAGGGCTGCCTTAGAGCAAAATCTGTGGCAACTTTGGTGAGTCAAAAGGAAGGAGGCAATACCATGTCAACGCTGGCAGGTTTTGGAAACTATTTGACTTTTGGGTTTAGAAGCGAATGGTTTGACGACTTCATGGTAAAGGGAAACGACTGGTTTTCAAACAACATTCTTGGCCCTAAACAAGTTGAAGCCATGCTTTATTGGTTACGTGATGCAGAGCTTATTAACAGTAAGAAGAAAACAGTGACACCACTCTATGACCCCCTAAAGAGCATATTTGAAAAGGACCGGCTGCTGGCTTTTGAATTGGTGTGGGTTAACTTGTTTTACAATTCAGGACCAGTTTTTTGGTTCTTGACGCGTATTCCTTGGGGGAAAGCTCACTCCTCAAACGAACTCAAGCAAATGGTGGAAAATGAGGGGCTTGCCATAACCAAAAGAACGATATCAAACGGTATCATTGCGTTGTTTAACACTTTCGAAGCCAATCATTATCTGCAGAAGCTCGGCGTTGTCTCTGTGGTGAAGCAAGACCGAGAACGCGTAGCTTTAAAGACGGGTACGAATGATGTACACCCGGGCGCAGTCCTTTATGCACTTTACCGCTATGCTGTGAGCAAAGGGTATTACAACCTCACCGTGAAAGAGCTTTATAACGAATCCAACAGTGCTTACGGCGGACCCTATGTGATTTTTGGCGTAGAAAAGAAAGACTTAGAGCGGTTGCTTCGTGGAATGCAAGAACATTACAAGGGCCTTATCAGCGTAGATTTGGTAGCAGACCTGGACAATATTCACTTGGACCCTTCGGTCAAGGATTGTAAGGAGCTGTTATCTGGGAATGTGGACATTTGGTTCTAGAGAAAACTTGGTTGATGGTATAAGGGAAAGGTACTCCAATTTTGGCCTTAGAGAAGAGTGGATGGCATCGTTCTTGAATCTTGGAGAAGACTATCTCCGGAATAACGCTTTAGGACCAAGGCAAAAGGCAGCCTTAAATGAATACTTGAGAGATGCTGGTTTCATAGAAAGAAACAAAGTGACCACAGAGCTTTATGATGTCATCAGATTCGGGTATTTTTCAGGGTCACTTTCTGCGCTGAGCATTTGGGCGATTATCTGGACAAATCTTTGTCACAACTCAGGCATATTTCTATGGTGGGCAAACCAATCACCTGGCGATTATACGAAAGAGAGTATTCTTCGCGAGTTAAGAAGAACTGAAAAACGTGACAGGACTTTAACAAACATTACTAATTCCCTGATAAGTACCCTTCAGTACACGCCAATTGGTAAGGAACTGCGCCAAGGGGAGGTTACGAAATCAGGTCGAATTAGGATTGTGCATAAAATAGGGCATCCAAAGCTTAACTTAGTGGAAGTCATCTATGCCACATACATGTTTGCTAGGAAACATGGAAGGTTCTCTATATCCATTGAAGATATGGAACCATGTGTTGACTCTCCACAAAAGATTTTTTGCATAACATCGGCAGAGTTAGCAGATGTGTTAGGGAGCAGCAAAAGGGAAAAGCTGTTCAAGGTTACTTGGAGTGGAGACAGAGTTTACTTGGATTTGGATGGGGGTCTTAATGAGGTCGACGTGCTCAAAATGTGCGTTTCGACGGGGGGTGGGTAAGAATGAGATACTCAGAGATTTTGGAGCTTTACGAGAATTTTAGGCCGGCTTACGACCTAACCGATGAAATCAAGAACGGTTGGAAGCAGTTTATTCCAGTGGATTCTTTTATTGACCTACTGAGTACCTTTTTGGATGCTTTGGAATCATCGGATCCAAGAACAAAGAAATCCGTTTGGCTGCAAGGTAAGTATGGTGTCGGTAAGAGTCACGCTACAAGCGTTGTAAAGCACCTGCTGTGGGACCCATTGGGAGACATAGAGGACTTTGTTGACCAACTGGGAAATGTTAGGCCTCGGCTACAGAAGAAATTGCAGAACTTTCGTTATAAAAACCGTGTTTTTCCCGTTGTCCTTAAAGGCAGTAGTTCTATAAATGACGGCCTCTCATTCAATTGGGCAATACAGAAAGCTGTGAAAGTAGCATTAAAACAAGAAGGTTTAGATGTTACACCGTTGACAGAGTTTGAACAGTACAAAAAGCACATTCTTGAACAGGAAAAATACGGTTATAACTGGGAGGTATTCCTACGGGAAAAGCCGGAACTGCGAGCCATGGTGGGCAACAGGGATGGACTCGTAACAGCGCTCGAACAGGCTAACGTGGAGGTGCTAAAGGCTTTCCGCAAGGCTCTTGGCGATGTTGTGTTGCCTACAATGGAGATCGAAACATGGCTTGAAGAAGTTATCAAAGAATTAAAAGCACAGGGCGTTTCGACCTCTATGGCCATTTATTGGGACGAATTTACTTCCGTATTAGACATACAGAGAAGGGCTCCTGAAATACTGACGCTGCTGCAAAACATTGCTGAGAAGACGTTCTCATCCGACATCTTTTTGTTCGTGGTTAGTCACAGGGATCCTGAACAAATTGCTTATACCGAAGATGAGAAAAAGGTCCTCGACAGATTCGTAAGCAAAACCTACAGAATGGAGGAGGTTACAACTTACGATATCATTGCCCATGCCATAAAAAAGAAAGATCTGGAGCAATGGAAAAGCCTAAGAGATCGCTGTTTAAGGAACACAGCACTATCTAACCTAATACTTAGGCTGAGCAGTACTGACGGGGCCGAGATCAAAAAAATAGTGAGTGATGTATTCCCCATTCACCCTTACACGGCTTTTTTGTCAGCTAAACTGGCTGACCATGTAGGTTCTTCAGAAAGAACCATATTTAGCTTCTTATACGATGAGGAAAAGGGATTCAATGGTTTCATGAAGGAATACCCAAAAGAAACCAACGGAACTACAGAATACTTTCTCACTCCACCAGCGCTATGGGATTTTTTCGTGGAAGAATTTGAGAATTCAGAGTCAGAGAAAATGCGTTCCATCCTACAAAAGTTCGCTCTGTACAAAGATGATCTGGACAAGAGAGGATCCGCCTATGGTGCCGTGTTTCGCGTTATCCTCCTGCTAAACGTTCTGCACACGTTTGTGGGTGCGAGTTCCGCTGGGGGCAGCCTGCTCTTGCCTTCTGAAGAAAACATAAAAGCTGCCTTTGCAGGAACTACATTAGAACAGGCAGTTACAGACGTATTAAGTTATCTTGTAGACAGAGAAATATTCGACTTGACTCCTGATGGGCTTTATGAGGTGGCTGTCAGTAATTTGCCTGAGGATGAGGTAAAGAGAAAGAAAGTAGAATATGGGAAAAAATACGAGGATGTTTCAAAACTCATTAAAGAATACGACACTCTTTATAACAATCTTTTGTCTGGCTTGCGCAAGAATGTGCTTAGGGAGTTGGATATTGGGATTTATGGGGCTAATTCTCGAAACTACGATGTGAAAAGACCACTACGCGAAGACTTTAGAAAGCCATATGCTCTCAAAGTTGCGATTTTTGTTGGGAAATCTGAGGATGAACTTAGGAACATGGAGAATGTCATTGACGAAATTATGAAGAGTTCACAGGAATCTAATCCGCATAAGGTGGCTTTGGTAATAGCCCGAAATACCATGGGCGAAAAGGAGTTTGACAAGTTCATAACCTACAAGGCGAAATCGTCCGTGGCAAGAGAACATGGGTACGAATCAGCCATTGAGAATGAAAAGTGGGCACTCCGGTTTGCGGAAAACTTTGCTAGTTCCATAGTAAAAGGTACAGCTACGGTTTTCACTGAACAGGGTAAGCAGAACGTGAGCTTTAGTTCTTTGCCTGCGGTTTTAAACAACTACAGTAAAGAGGTCTTTGAATTTGGCTTAGAAAACATAAAAGACCTCTGTCAGAATAAGAACATTTGGGAGAAGAAAAAGGCTGAAAAAGTAGCACAGATTTTCTGTGCTGCACAAAGCTATGAGGACCTAGTGCAGAGAACGAAGAACTATGCCAGATACAACGCGATTATGGCCATGTTCAGAACAAATGGTGACTACATTGTAGATAACAAGCTGTTTTTGAAGAAAGACTTGCCGGACAGCGACCATCCTTTAGTGAAAATATGCAAAGAAGTTGAACGAGCATTAGAAAACAACAGAGGATCTACTTTCAATTTGTCAGCAGTCTTGGGGTTCTTGGCTTATGAGCCATATGGGCTTTACTCTAACGAGGTTAACGCAGCAGCTCTTGCTTTCGCTCTGCGTCCTTACATAAACAAAATATTCCAAGCAAACAGCGGAATAAAAATAACACCTGACCAGATGGGTAGCAAAGTGGTAAAGCTTCTGGAGTCGTTCGATAACGGCGGGGTTGGACCGGATGAGCTTCGTATTAGGCTGGGTTCAGAAGAAGAGAGCGCTTTGGTTGGTTTGCTTACCAAGCTATTTGGTTTACAAAATGATGAGAATCTAACTAACGTGAGATGGGCTGTACGAGAGTGGTTTAGTGAAAAAGCAAAAGTGCCAGTTTGGGTTCTAAAGTACGTGGATGAGCTTAAACGTCTCGATGATGTCAAACAAAATGCTACGAATGCGATCATAGCGGTGATTGATAAGCTGGTAAGTTCGCCTGACACTGAGCTAAACCAAGAATCGATTTCAAGTTTTTATAAATTACTTCAAGTGTTCGAGCCAATTCTCGCGGAGGCTTTGAACATAGAAAAGCTTAACAGAGCATTCGAAGAATGGCTCCAGCAGCAAACTGACGTGGCAACTGTGCTGCCAGAGGACGTACCGCATGTTAGAGAATACCTGACGCGGAATATGCAGGAAATAGTGGCATTCTGGAAAGAAGATAAAATAATAGTCCAGCTGCAGAAATGGGAGCAGGAAAAAGAAGCTTCTGAAAAAGAAAAACAACTGGCAAAAATAATAGGCAAGATCTTCCGGCTTCAGGAAGACTCACCAGAGGTGGAAACGACCCTAAAATCCGTTCGACAAAGAATAAACAACGAAATAGGTTATCCTATCTGGCTTTTTAAGTACTTCTACAATGACAAAGACTTTATTGAGGCGGTTATGGCGCTGAACACTCTGGTAGTCAATGAGGGTTCAAGCGATATGTTTGATTATGGTAAGTACGTCAGCTTGCTTAGTGGCAAGGAAGACGTGCTTGCAAGCAATTTCAGCCCAATTGTAGGTTCGAAAGCGCTCAATATCTGGGCGCAGCAATGCAATAGCGATGCCGCCGTCAATGTTGGCCAAAACCTGGTGCGGTTGGTGGGAGGCGAAGTTTGGAGAATAACACAAGACCGGTTGCGTGAGACACTCAACATTCAGGACTTTCTTCTTACCACAGCGCGCTTATTCGGGCTCGAATCGGTCAGCACCATGACTGATTTAAACTCTGGTATACAGGAGTGGCTGGACAGTGTTGGCTACCCGTACTGGTTCTTTGAAAAAATCGCACAAGATTCAAGTTTAAAAACTTTACTGTCTGACATTGCTGATGTTGTTAGAAGAACTGGTTCAAAACCAGACCCTGAACATTTGAGTAATTTGTCCAAGCGAATCAAAACTCATCAATCCGAGCTGAAAGCGCTTTTGACTCCAGAAAGTGCTAAGTCGTACATGAAGAGCATGTTGGAAGGAAGTTTTGGACTATCGGATTTGGATGATTCTACAATAACGCAGCTGTTAACAGAAGTAAGGCGTGATTTGAAAGATACTGACTTCTACTGGAACGAAGACAAGTTCAACGGACAACTGAAGCCTCGCATTGATGTCTTGAAAGCTGAACGAAAGAAAAACAAACTGAAAGAAACCATAGAGAACGGCTCTCGCGATCTCAAAGAGGTAATGTTACGTTTGATTGAGCAATATCCTGAAGTTTGTGAGTGGTTAGCACGTGAACTTGGATTAGGTGAATAGCATGAATGTGAATGGCATTGAAGAACTTGCTGCTTTGGTGGACCAGGATAAGGCATCGAATGTTCCTTCTGCGACGCGTTACCCTGTTCGTTTCATTTTTGTGAAAGATGTGTGGTGTGTAAAGAACATTGTAGAAATGTTCAAAGAAAGGTCGGCCGCTGTACTTGATGTGTCCAATGTTTTTCCACTGAATCTAAGTTCAGATGGTTTTCCTACAGCTAGTACTCTTTTCCAAGAGATAAAGAAAGAGAATGGAGACTTACTCGTTGTTTCTGCCGGCAACTTAATTCGTTTTTGGTCAGACGATGAATTTGGGCTACTCATGAGCAGCTTCATGGAACTCGAGAACTCAGTGCGAGCGCCCAGCCGCCGTATATATGTAATTCTGGAGGGTATGGCTGAGCGTTTCGATGCAGTGTTTTGGGACAAACGTAGAAGGCATATTGGTATTGATCCACGATGGATACTGGACAGCCCAAGAAGTACAGTTCGTGTTAACATGCTACGCTTTGACTACCAAATCAGCGGAAGAAATGTGTTGCCAGATGTTAAGTCGCTAGCTGGACTTTGGCAAAAAACCAGGCAGGACGAGTTCATATGCTGTTCTCAAACTTTGCGCACGAAAACCTGTTATTGCTCAGACGACGTTGTGTCCTTTATTGATTTAGATACGCCGCCTGAATTCTTACAAAAGGTGATGCACATCGATGTTAGCTGTATTCCATACGAAAAGGGTGAAGATGGCTTTTGGACCGACCTAATTGATGAGTTTAGGAACACTAAATCACGTACAGTGAGAGCCCTACTGGAAACCAAATACAACCTTAAGAATGCGGAAGAAGCTGATTGGACGGATATTTTCATTAGTAAATCGAGAAGTGATTATGAAAGATGGGTCATTAAGAACTTTGTTATGCACTGTACCGATAACAGCGGGTTAGAGTTTCTGCGATTAACCTTTGGAGCCATGCGTGGAACGTCGGTTGAGGAGTTTATTGAACAGTGCTGGGTAAGTCCTTTTCAAAAAGAACTTTCAAAAGAGCTGTTGACTCAGCGGTGGCTTGTTCTTCGCCACATTCACACACTGTTAGGTAAGCCGGTGCCAATTCAAATAGAACGTGAGCTTGATAAAAAGCTAAGTACGGGTGATCCATCTGCTTTAGCACCCTTGGTTACTGGAATCACTCTTGCTGAGAGGAAATGGTTAGTTCAAAACTGGGAGTTAGCGAAGGACTTGAAAGACAAGTATCCAGCTCTTTACTACTACCTTTCAGACGTGAACGTGGCTAGCGATTCGCCATTTGCCGATAAACTACTTGCCTACATAAACGAATACAAGCGATGCAAATTAAGAAATGCAATTTCTGAGGAATTAGAATCCATGCTGGAAGATTTGAACAAGGATGAATCTTCCTTTTACACATGGTACTATTCTTTACCTACGGCTGCAAAGTTAATTGCTGGTAGTAATTCTGGTTCACTCCATTGGATAGATGGTTTGGGCATGGAGTTCGCCTCATTAGTGTGCAAAAAATTGGAGGAAATGGGATACGAAGCGGAAGTCCATCTTGCCAGGGCGAACTTGCCAAGCACTACGGGTTTTAACATGTTCCAAGGCACCGAAAGAATTGATGCCCTGGACAGCTACATTCATGGCAAAGCCACATACCAATATCCGGATGATTTAGTCAAGGAGCTGGAGTTGGTCGCAGACGAAATACTCCCACCTTTGGCTTCCTTGAAGAAGGACTTTTCTTTGGTTTCTGATCACGGTTTTACGGTATTGGCATGCAATAAGTTTCAAAAGGTGAATAAGTTTAAGTTCGAGAAGGTTCGCGACGAAGGGCGTTACGCTGAGCTTGACCCAGGACAACAGGAACCACATGATGAGGATGTGGTTGTTTATGAGGATCCGGAAACTGGGAAAAAGTTCGTGCTTGCGTTAGGGCACATATCCATTTCGCAGACCCCAAAGAGAGAATCCCATGGTGGGGCAACACCTGAAGAGGTCTTGGTTCCTGTCATTTTCGCCAGAGTTGCTAAGAAATTAGAATACGAATTAGAGTTGGAGTCACCAATCATATCTGTGCGAAACCGCATACTTCGTTTTCGGTTAAAACCCGAACCTAATGCCATTCCAGAGGTAGTCATTGGGTCTAACACATATGAGGCAACACGAACAGAGGATTGGTTCGAAGTTAGCCTAAAAAACATTCGCTCGGGTGATTATGTGGCTAAAATTACAGTGCCCGGATTTGAACAGGAAGTGGAGTTCAAGGTAAAGGGTGGTATGGAGGAAAGGGATATCATATGACCGAGAATCTGGATAGGAAGATAAGAGACATTTTCCCCGATGAGTCTGTTTACAAAATGCCACAGAATTACGGCGTTTTCGCAGGCAGGAACATACCTTCATTCATAAAAGATTGGCTCATAAAGAAGTTTACTGATGAGGATGGTGTGCTTGATAAACAAGGACTTCTTAGTTACCTCGATAAGTTTCTCCCAGACAAGAAGCAAGCACAGATTATTAAGAAACAGCTTGTTCAGACTCAAGACCCATATACGGTGTTGGCACGTGTGCAGACTCAGGCTGATATTAAAAAGGGAATCATACGTTTTTCCATACCGGACTTTAGCATAGGGCCAGGGGAGGGGATCATACCAAGATCGCTTATTGAAGCTCATCCGGAACTCATGGCAGACGAAATATGGGGCATTTTTACTTTGATTTACGAGCCTGAGGATGATCATACACCTGGTCACATCTCAGTTGTGGATTTCAAACCTTTCAAACCTTACGAAGTGGACCTGGACTACTTTAAGGAAGGGCGTAAGGAGTTTACTCTGGAGGAGTGGATTGACGTACTTATAAGAGCCATGGAATACATGCCCACAGGTTTCGAGAGTGTCCAGCAAAAACTGCTTTTCCTTACCAGGTTGCTAGTATTTGTTGAGCCAAGGCTGAACATGATTGAACTTGCTCCCAAAGGCACCGGTAAGTCTTACATTTTCAACAACTTGACTAAGTACGGGTGGTGCATAAGTGGCGGGACTGTAACGCGGGCAAAGATGTTCTACGATATTTCGCGCCGTTCTTTTGGCTACATCACGAGATATGATTTTGTTGCTTTGGATGAAATAGAAACCATTAAATTTGCGGAGGAGGAAGAACTAAAGGGTGCACTCAAGAACTATTTGGAACTTGGTAAATTCACCATCGCAGATGTCACCAAAACGTCCGAAGCGGGCTTTATGCTTCTTGGAAACATCCCATTAACCAGTGAACATAAGCCCATAAACGACATTTACTTTAGTCACCTACCTGATTTCTTCCGTGATTCTGCCTTGCTGGACAGATTCCACGGCTTCATTGAAGGCTGGCATCTGCCTCGCATAAATGAGGATATGAAAGTAAGCGGATACACACTAAATGTGGAGTTTTTCTCCGAGATAATGCACAAGCTAAGAGAGCGTAGTGAATACGCAGCCATCGTCGATGAATTGCTAGACATACCACCTAAGGCAGATACCCGCGATGTAACGGCGGTTAAAAGATTGTGTACTGCCTATCTAAAAGTGCTGTTCCCACACGTTACCGATCCTTCACAAGTAACCAAGGAAGATTTTGAAGCATATTGTCTCAAACCTGCTTTGGAAAAACGCGCCATTGTAAAGAAGCAAATTTATCTCATGGATCCTGAATTTAAACCGGCCATTCCAGACATTGTTGTGAAGCAAGACCATGTTATCACATGAAGCCAGGAACGGCATAGGCTTGAAATGAAGTGAGTAGCGGTGTTCGATGAAGACGTCGATGCTGATTATAAGGAAGGCTTGGAAGAGCTAGAGCAGAACTTACTGTTGGAACAGTTGAATGAAATAATAGAAGCGTTTGAGTCAAAAGCAAGCTCAACAAAAGACAATATCACTGAAAACCAGAGAACATTGGATCCCCAATCGTTCCATAAAGCCAACCCAGTCCTTGGGGAGCAGACAAAGCAAAAAAGGCGATTGGATACTTCTGGCGTTCAGATGCAAAAGTCTTTACAAGCCGACGAAGGAGTTGGCGCAAGCGAAGCTTACAGAGTAAGGCGTCGGCGTAGTGATGAAGAAGAATTTCCGGAAAGTGAGTGGGATTACCTATTGAATCCGCGATGGTATTTCGGTGACAAAGAGCCTAGAAAATGGGACGACGATAAAATTCTAAGAGCACGCCTTTTGCTAAGTGATTACCGGAACCTGGTAGTGAATGACTACATTCCACTTGAAGCCGAGTATGAATTGTATGACATTCTTAACGAACTTTATGAGGATGAAGATCCGGAAGAAAATTGGTAGGTGGACTCAAGCCCGGCAGGAGGTACATACTTTATGGCTACCTTTGACGAGTTCATGGATTTGGACATAAGGGTTGGAAGAGTGATAAACGCAGAGGATTTTCCTAAGGCGAGAAAGCCTGCTTACAAGCTCACCATTGATTTTGGTCCTTTGGGTGTGAAAAACTCCAGCGCACAGA
>Ga0209608_1002583_pt1 | contig 12611 bp, 14 predicted proteins | sample AD_UKC130_MetaG_FD_184428 | JGI IMG/M metagenome (GOLD analysis project Ga0209608, IMG submission 184428) | Active sludge microbial communities of municipal wastewater-treating anaerobic digesters from Canada - AD_UKC130_MetaG (SPAdes) (version 2) | ecosystem: Engineered > Bioreactor > Anaerobic... | reverse complement strand
CACTGGGGACAAGACAGTTATGGGGACATAGCTCACACTTCACATTGCCATCTTCCCAATGCCAGTAAAGAGCTTTCATCTATCTTTTCTCACTTCCTCGTAACGCTTTACTGTAAATCTATAGATTCTAGCCCCTTTCAACGAACTTATGCCAGCTTTTCTGGCAACGATATCAAGCTGTTCTTTTACGGTGTCGATGCCCTCTAAATCGGGGAGCAAAACACCTTTCTTGAAGCCTTTTTCTAAAACGACACCATATTTTTTAGGTTCAAGTTCTTCTATCGAGGTAACACGCTCCGGCTCACTCAATACATCCACAGAAAATATAACGCCTGGGAGCTCTTCCTCTTTTAAAGGCATGAATCTCGGATCCTCAAATGCTGCAGCTAAAGCATTATATATGATTTCGGAGGCTAGATTCTCCCTTACCGGGCGAATAGTGCCTATGCATCCCCTCAGATTTCCGTTTAAAGTCTTGATCGATACAAAACACGCAAGTCTTTTATCCCAAAGCTCCCTTTTGGGGGACAAGGAAAGCGCCTCCGAGGGATCCAATATCTTTCGTGTCTCAAAATAATACTCTACGGCACGTCTTGCTAACTTAACATAAGGATGTAAATCATCAGCGTTCACTACCGTATCACCTCCCCATCTAGGACCTCCAGAGGGCCGTGCAATAACCTACTCCAAAAGGCCCCTCGTAAGAAAGAACTGTAATGGCCTCTCCTCTTGCCATGCCAAGAAATGCAAGAGCGGAGCGCAATCCGCATTCCCCTGCTCTTTCAATCTCGTCTTCCGATAACGAAAGGAGTTCGTCAGCATTTGAGGTTTTAAAGGCCCTTACGATTGCGGCATCAAAATCCTTAGCGCGGGGATAGTAACCGGCAGGCGCTGTTGGAGTAAGCCTATGTGAAAGATCTCCACTAAATATCGCTCCTACCTTCTTGTCTTTTACATCGAAGAGTCTCAATAGCTTTCCTAGGGTATGGCTTTCCTCGTAGCTAAGCCCCAAAGGATTTGCCAAGACAACTTTTGGCAACTCCCTCCAGGCTTTGTTAAGATAATAAAGAGGTATAAAAGAACCGTGATCCAGTTCAACCGCCTTTCTCATCGAGCAAGTTACTGACAAACCATTAGCTTTGAAATAATTTACAAGTTCAGCAGCAAGTTCAACATCGCCATCTGCCTGCAACTTGCACTCTCTGGCACGAAACATTCCCATATCGCCGCTAAAGTGCTCGGCACTTATCACATTTAGACCCCTAGCCATAGCGTGATGGGGCGTTAATATAATTAAAGAATCGGGCATTTCATCCTTTAACATCTCGCCTATCTTTTTCATGCCTTCCACTGTTTTAGCTGCCCCCGCTTCCTCTCCTCTTCCAACTTCCGGTATTATGATGGGCGGGTGCGGCACGAAGATGGCCCATTTCCACACTGTTATCCCCTCCACTGATTAAATTATCAGCATAGCATCCCCAAAGGAATAAAACCTGTATCTTTCTTTTATCGCTTCTCTATATGCCCGCATTATCAATTCATAACCAGCAAAAGCGGAGACCAACATTAATAAGGTACTCTTAGGAAGATGAAAGTTCGTGACCATCCCATCGATGATCCTAAATTTATAGCCTGGAAATATAAAAAGTTCTGTACTCCCTTGACCAGGCATCACCAATCCCTTCTTTGTAGCCGAAGATTCTAAGCACCTTACCACTGTCGTTCCTACAGCTATAACTCGCCTGCCCTCTTCTTTGGCTCGATTTATTAATTCAGCCGTTTCTGGTGAAAGCTGATAGTCTTCTCGATGCATATCATGCTTCCTTATGTCTTTTGTCTTAACGGGTCTAAATGTGCCTGGTCCAACGTGAAGGGTCACATAAGCTGACTCGATCCCCGCTGAAGCCAGCCTTTTTAGTAATTCTTCAGTGAAATGAAATCCAGCCGTCGGAGCAGCAATCGAGCCATTAATGCGCGCATATACCGTTTGATAACTTTTTAAAGCTACATCATTTTCATTTATATAGGGCGGCAGAGGAACTTGGCCCTTCTTTTTTATTATGTTGTGAGGCAAATCTCTGCCAATTATTTGGACCTTCCTCATGCCCTGAGCAAGCCTATCTAACACCAAAACCAAAGACTCAGAATCTATAACTATTTTGTCACCGGTCTTCAATCTTCTTCCGGGACGCACCATGGCCTCCCAATATTCCCATCCAGCATCCAAGGGTTTGACTAACAAGACCTCTGCCTTGCCCCCTGTTCGGTCCTTCCGACCCAAAAGACGCGCTGGTATGACTTTTGTGTCATTTAATACCAAGACGTCGCCTCGTTTGAGGTAGTCAAGTATCTCATAGAAACGCCTATGCTCGAGCTTGCCCGTAGATTTTTCTACAACCATGAGCCTTGATTGATCGCGAGGCTCGACGGGATGTTGGGCTATAAATCCTTCGTGGAGTTCGTAATCATAGGCAGAAATATCAAAAAGATCGACCGTAATTGACCACTCCTTGAATGTATGCTCAATAAAGTTTTCGCAACTCAGTTCCAGGATAGTAATACCTCACAATCTTCTCGGCTGGCCAGCCATTTTCAGCCATGGCTTTAGCTCCCCACTGAGACATTCCTACTCCATGACCCCAACCCTTCCCTTGAAATAAAAAGGTCGTACCACGCACTCCTCTCGTCTTGACTTCATCGTCAGTGGACGTATCCCACTGTGGCCATAAAAGTTTCGGATCCTTTTTCTGTGATTTTTTCGATGTCTTGGCAGTCGATTTTCCCCTGCGGGCCAAGGCTTTTTTTAGATATTCACCCCTTTTTTCGGGATGAAGGAGCATGTCCATGAGTTCATCGGAAGTAAAAGCCCCCTCCTGAGTCAAAGATATCAAAGTCGCGCTATCGGATTGCGATTCATCTATAAAATCTTCAGAAGCGGTCAGTACATCGCGCCTCGTCGTGCCACCATCGCCATCTAAAGAAAAAACGGTGCTCTTCAATTCCTTTGCGCCCAAAGCCATCCTAAGCTCGTGGGATTTGATCGTCTTTCTTCCCTTTGTACCAACTACCTCAACCATCTCGACCCTATCGCCAGGACCGATCTTGACAGGGATAATCTCAAAAACCGATCCCACGTTGATACCTGCCTGAGATAACCTCCGGCCAAGTTCATCTCCACTAATTTTAAAGGACCATGACGAATAGGGCGACTGATATTGGAAGGGTTCTTGCACAGGCTTGAGGTAGGGTATATCCGCCCCCCACACGGACTGTACATCCGTCGTCCAGCCACCGCTATCGGAGTGGAAGAAGGTCCTCGCTGGCTTGCCCTGATAGAGCAAGACCATGCCCCTCGTACTTTCAATGGCGTGCGTCAGCTTTGGATCTTCGGCGTTAACGCCCCTATAGGGAATGCAATGATCCGTCGCACAGAGATCAAAGCCGGCACTGCCATGTCGGCCCTTTTCGGCTAACGCATAAGTCCTGGCCGTAATAGCTTGAGCTCTTAAGACCTCCGCTGGCCAGCTGGGATTGACCTCCATTTTCAAGACTCCCTTTAAGTAATCTTCCAAGGGTAACTCATTTACGACTGTAAAGGAACCGCTGCTTGCAACCAGCACAAAAACTCCTCTGTAGGGTTTATCGTTTAAATACAACAATCCCTTTGATCTCACGGTCACGGGAAGAGCGAGTGACTTGCCACCAACTATGACGCTGGCACGGCCTCCAGATTTAACCGTAACGGTCCCTTTCATGCTTACTTGTTTACCCGAAGCATCATAAAATGTCATATTGTTTGACCGAATTGCACAAGAAGAAACACCTTGTGCCAATCCCACGGATATGGTGGGTTCCTTCGAAATTCCCTGAACGCAAAAAGGGACTAAAAGCAAAAACAACACAAGGGGCACCTTAAACCAAAACTTCATGACCATGTCTCCTTTCTTAATACATTTATCTAAACCACCGGCTCAGCAAATTGAGCACAATAGTAAGTATCACACTTAAAATCAACATACTGACTATGGGAAACATGATCATGACGTTTTTCTTACGTATTACTATGTCTCCAGGTAAACGCCCAAGGGGAATTCCACCTTTGCCAGTGAAATAAAAAGCTACTCCAATAATCAAGATCAAAAGTCCCGAAAGTATCAATAACTTTCCCACATCTTGCATGAGGGATCACCCCCATTCATAAAGAATCATTAAAAGAGGTGCAAATTTTCCTCTCCTTCTCTGGTGCCCTTAAAGTAGGGAAGGCCAAGTCGTTCGTATGCCTTTTTAGTCGCGATCCTACCTACCTTCGTTCGTTCGAGCAAACCATTCCTCAACAAAAAGGGCTCATAAATCTCCTCTACGGTTCTTTCCTCCTCGCTCATGGCGGCAGCTAAGGTCGATAACCCAACAGGCCCTCCCCCGAAAAGCTCAATTAGCACGCTTAAAAGCCTTCTTTCCTGCTCGTCAATCCCTTCGTCATCTATGCCCAATATATCTAAAGCGCGTTTGGCAATCCTCAAATCCACTCTTTCTTTTTTTTGAGCTTCTGCGATGTCTCTCACTCTTTTTAATAAACGCAATGCAACGCGAGGAGTTCCCCTCGATCTTTTGGCTATCTCTAAAGCGGCTTCTCGCTCTTCAATCGCTATTGATAAAACTGAAGCCCCCCTAATCACTATCTCGGCCAGTTCATCCACTGAGTAATATTCCAGCTGCTCGATGATGCCAAACCTGCCCCTTAAGGGGGCTGAAAGAAGTGTGGGCTTCGTAGTAGCCCCTATCAATGTAAATTTCGGCAAGGTAAGTCTAATGCTCCTAGCCATTGGGCCCTTCCCTATAATGATGTTTAAGAAAAAATCTTCCATGGCCGAATAAAGTATCTCTTCAACTTGAGGAGAAAGCCTGTGTATCTCGTCGATAAAAAACACGTCCTTCGGCTTAAGGGAAGACAGGATCGCCGCGAGATCGCCTGTCCGAGAAATAGCGGGTCCCGTAGTGGTCTTGAGTTCTCCTCCCATCTCGCGGGCAACCACCCCAGCCAGGGTAGTTTTTCCCAAACCGGGAGGACCACAAAAAAGGGTGTGATCCAGGGGTTCACCTCTAGCTTTAGCTGCCTTTATAAACATGCTCAGTTTATTTATGACTTTGGCCTGACCGATGAACTCGTCAAGCCTTTGAGGCCTAATGAATAGGTCCTCTTCCATGGATAGGGGTTGCTCGCTCACCAATCTAGCCGAATTCCTCTTCATGACACACCACTCCAGATCGTCATTCGCTCAAGATCTTCAGAGCTTCGTGCAATAATTTTTCTTCCGACTTGTCAACGCCATCACTTAGGCTTTCTAGATATTTGACTGCCCTATCTATTTCCACATCGCTAAAATAAAGTTCTTTCAAAGCCAAGCGAACCACTTGAAGCTTGTCGTTGAGTTTAGACCAACCCGCTTCTTCGCTGCTCGCAGGGTACCCTTTTACTTTGTCTTTAAGCTCAAAACATATTCTCTCTGCTGTTTTACGGCCTATTCCAGGCACTTTCTTGAGCTTTTCCAAATTCCTTTCCCGAATGATCTCGATCATCTCTCGCGCTGACAACCATCTTAATACCGATATAGCTGTCTTGGCACCCATGCCCTTGACATTTATCAACAATAAAAAAAATTCTCTTTCCCCATCATTGCCAAAGCCAAAAAGCGATGGGCCACTTTCGCTCACCGATAAATAAATTGGCAAAGTTACCCTTTCTCCCACCCTGCACAAAGATAGGGCTTCCCGCGAGCATGTAACCTCCAGACCAAATCCAGCGACGTTGAGTACTACAACATTTCCTTTGACATCTACAACTACACCTGAGATAAATCTGATCATCCTTTAACACGTACCTTCATTAGATACTTTCCTGCAATCGCCTGAGTCTCCAAACGGATAAGCCGGCTATTGCCACGGCCAAGGCGTCAGCTGCATCGTCAGGTTTGGGAACGGACTTCAGGGATAGCAGAAATCTTACCATCTCTTGGACTTGAACCTTGCTCGCCCTCCCATATCCGCAAACGGCCATCTTTACCTCCGATGGAGTGAGCTCCACGATAGGGAGTCTTTTCTGAGCAGCAACGAGTAAGATAACGCCCCTAGCTTGCCAAACGTTTTCGGCAGTGGTCAAATTCTGTCCGAAAAATAGCCTTTCCATCGCCAAAACATCGGGCACTGTCCTTTCAATATAGCTTTTTAGCTCATCATAAATCAGGTTCAACCGGTCTTGAACGGAAAGACCTGGATCCGTATCGATACACCCGAAGGTCAAACTCGATAAAACGCTGTCTTCTTCTTTGACAAAACCAAACCCTACTCGTCCGATGCCAGGATCTATACCGAGGCACAACATGATATTTTACGCGCTTTCAACCTGTTCAAAGATCTCATCGGGGATATCAAAGTTCGCGTACACGTTTTGAACATCCTCATGTTCTTCTAAAGTATCCAAAAGTTTTAAGAGTTTCGAAGCTTCATTTGAGTTTGTCACTGGGACGGTTGTCTTTGGTACCATGACTATTTCGCAACGATCAATTGGGTATCCTTTTTGTGCCAAAAACTCACTAACTTTGCTCAAATCAGTTGGCTCAGTGTACACTATAAAAGAAGAATCTTCGTTTTCAATATCTAGTGCCCCTGCCTCGGCTGCCGTCAAAAGCAACTCATCCTCGTCAACTTTAGAAGTTATATAAATCGCCCCTCGCTTTTCAAATACCCAGGAAACACAACCTACTTCTCCAAGGGATCCGCCATGTCGAGTGAAGATGAAACGCATCTCCGAGGCGGTACGGTTGCGGTTGTCGGTGGTTGCTTCAACGAGTATGGCAACGCCTCCTGGACCGTAGCCTTCATATATTACATGTTCATAGGAAGCACCCCCGAGTTCTCCAGTACCACGCTTTATGGCCTTCTGGATGTTTTCCATGGGTACATTGGCTGCTTTGGCCTTTTCAATGGCATTTCTCAAGGCAACGTTATAAGAGGGATCCCCTCCTCCTTCCCTGGCAGCCATAATTATGGCCCTAACCAACTTTTGAAATAATTTGCCCCGCTTTGAATCTTGTGCGGCTTTTCTATACTTTATATTTGCCCATTTCGAATGGCCAGCCATTCAATTATCACCTCTAATAAATCAAGTTTACCTCTTTTGGAATATTTGCGTTCTTTAAACTTCACACACACATATAGGAGGCATTCTGCGCTTATGCTCACTTCGCTTTCTGGCTCCTTCAACGATGCCTCTCACTCTCTCATCCCCCTCTCCTGTACGTAAATACCTGTCAATTTCGTCATAGGTCGCGCCTATTTCCTCCTCATCGGTCTGTCCAGGCCACAAACCAGCAGATGGTGGCCTCTCTATTATCGGAGCCGGCACCCCAAGGTGCTTAGCAAGAAGTTTTACCTCACCCTTTAAAAGGTCGCCCATAGGAAGCATATCGACACCGCTGTCTCCATGTTTTGTAAAGTAACCGATTTCTAGTTCGTCTTTATTGCTGGCGCCACACACGAGAAAACCGCAATTTTGAGCGAAGAAATAAAGAGTTGTCATTCTTAACCTAGGCTTGATGTTCGCTACAGCTAAAGCTTTCATATCATCTTTTTTGAAGGGCAAGGCATCTAAAAGGGCATGATAAGTTGACGTTAAGTCTACTTCCTGGACAGGTACATTACAACTATCCGCTAACAAAAGGGCATACATGCTATCTTCAGGTTCACTTTCGCAAGGCATTATGACACCTAATATATTATCATACCCGAGGGCTTCCTTCGCCAATAAAGCAAGAACGGCGGAATCCAAACCACCACTTAATCCGAAGACCACTCCCTTGGCGCCCGCCTCTTTCACTTTATCCCTGATCCATGTCACTATGCATTCCTTCAAAGAAAGCGGGTCTCTGTAAATGCTTTCCAAGTTGGCACCTCCTAAAGATTAGACTATACTTAACATTGATATAAATTTTAGCATAATCTTAGAAAATCCTTGATAAGTCCATCGATAAATAGAACGGGAAAGGGGTTGCATTTATGCCGCTTGGACTTATTTTCGACGGATATGTCGATGAGCCCGCATGTCTTGGCGTACCTCCCTACGTTTCCCCTTATGTACGATACAGTGCTGGCGTTTTAAGATATTTTGATCACGATGTAGCTTACTACACTTGCGACCAATGGAGAAAGGATCCAAAATCCGTTGAAGAGGCTCTGGCGGAAGCGGATATCATCGTAATAATAGCTGGGCTTTCCGTCCCCGGTCGCTACAGGGGCGGTTCCCCTTTGTTGTTGAGCGAACTGCAAAAGATCGCCAATTTGAACAGAAGGGGGCTGCTCTTTTTAGGCGGCCCCATAGCTTCCGGTTATGTCTTGCGAGGCGGTATGGATGCACTTACGATCTATCTCAATGAAGTTGACTGCCTAGTCACGGGAGACATGGATGAAGTTTTGTACCATTACTTTTCAAGACGCGAAATTATCCCGCACTTAAGGCATGGATACGACAATGTAAACATTTGGAGCAGGCTGGGCAGCGAAGTGGTAAAGCTACACCCGTGGTACCCTTGGATAATGGCTGAAATAGAATTGTCCAGAGGTTGCGATCAAGTGGGCGCTCATTGCTCCTTTTGCACTGAAGGCACTTTTGGTGAATTTGAAGAAAGGCCGATATCAGACGTCATAGGAGAGATGGAGGCTTTATATAATGCAGGCGTCAAAGCCTTTAGGTTTGGCAAATGTTCCAATATATTGACTTATCAAGGCGCGCTTTCCAGCAAAGGAAAAAGGCCGAACCCAAAGGCTTTGGAGGAACTTTACAAAAGTGCCTTGGAGTCATGCCCAAAGTTATCAGTGCTGCACACCGATAACGCAAACCCAAAAACTATTGTAGATTTTCCCGAACAGTCGGCTGAGGCGATAGAGATAATCTCCAAGTACAATACTGAAGGGGACGTGCTTTCCTTCGGCATTGAAAACCTTAATCCCAGGGTGAGAAATATTAACAACTTAAAGGTCGATTTTGAGGAGGCTCTTTTCGCGGTAAGGTTGGTAAACGAAGTGGGCGGATGGCGGCCAACCAAAAGAAGCCTCCCAAAGATTTTGCCAGGCCTTAATTTTATCGTTGGACTTGCAGGAGACAGCAATGAATCACTGGAAATACATGCTAAGTTTCTAAGAAGCATTCTGGAAGAGGGGCTCGCCGTGCGCAGAATAAACATAAGAAAGCCCATGGTATTTGAAAAAACCCCTTTAAAGACGCTCTTAACTATGTATCCAAGTAAAGTAAAGGAAAGCCGTTACAGAAAATGGAAGGAATGGGTGAGAAGCGAGATAGATCAACCCCTGTTACGCCGTGTTGCTCCATTGGGATGCGTCATAAGGGACTTGCGGATCGAGGAAAAGGTAGGGAAATTAGCCTTCGGACGACAACTCGCGACTTACCCGCTTTTAGTCGGGGTTGTTGATGAAACTTTGCCCGTGGGCGCCGTCTTAACGGTGGCCGTAACTGACTATGGAAGGCGTTCAATTACAGGGGTTCCTTTCCCCTTAGACATCAACAATTGTCCTCTAAGCTCCCTCACAGCTATACCCGGCATAGGTAAAGCCCGAGCTACTAGGATAGCACAAAAGCGACCTTATGCCTCTCTTGAAAAACTAAAAGAGGCAGTAGACGATGAGATTATATTGAATGTTTTGGAACTTTTTGCGCCCTTTAATAAATTCCTTACATGCCAAAACAGCACTGAGCACGATGACTAGATTCGCCATTGCCAGTACAATGACTCGCCAGTGGATACCTCTTCGCCCTCATCTGAAAAGGCCACAAAATTATATTTCCTTCCAACAATGCCATAAATGGAGGCGGCTTTAACGTTCCCTTCTAACGACAAAGCACTTAACCTTACCTTTAACCTTACATCTTCATCGACATGGTTTAAGGGATAAAACAACAATACCAAATCGGGTCGCATCCTGTAAGCTTCGCATCGGGCCGGGACGTCATCAAAGGCGTCTCGTGAGATAAAAAGAACCCTGATTCCATATAAATAAAAAAGGTAAATACCGAAGTCTTCATTTTCTAACTGTCCGGAATCATCGCATAGAAATAACTTCGTTGTTCCTTTGTTGTCGATTCTACTGCTGGCAATATAGCATATATTCCGTGAGGCGAAGGCCAACGCTTTCGTACGCTCATCTTCACTACCCTGAGGAGGTAAGAAAAGAAGGGCTATTGAACTCATATCCCTTTTTTCGAGTTCTTCGACAGACAAGGTCGTTAATGCTACACTTACGTTGTTCCCCATTTTTCTCGTTATCACCCTTTCGAAGGAGGCAAAATCACCATGGAAGAGGTTGTAAGGTTTAGCGTTTCTATGCCAAAATCTCTGTTAGACGAGTTCGATAAATGGCTACGAAGTCACGGGATAGCCAATCGCTCCGAGGCCTTGAGGCAAATTATGCGATCCTTCATTGCCCAATCTAAATGGGAATCCCAAGAAGGCATGGTATGCGGCACTGTTACGATAATATACGACCATCACAGACACGACGCGGTGTCCGAAATAACCGCCATCCAACACAATTACGGGGATATAATAGTCTGCACCACCCATGTTCACATAGATCACTTTAATTGTCTGGAAGCCATCATCTTGATGGGCGAAATCAACGAGATAAAAAAGTTCTTGATAGACCTGAACTCCCTAAAGGGCATTAAAGAAACCCGGGCCTCTATAGTAAATATCTAAACACCCGCAAGGGAGGTATGTCAGGCTACTCCTAGAGGGCTAAAAGCCGCAAGTCCTTTTACGTCTAAAAATTTTTACTTACCATAAAAGGTCTCGTTACAGGTTGCCTATAGTAGCTACTATCACCGCTTTAATTGTATGAAGCCTATTTTCAGCCTCTTCAAAGACCTTGGATTGAGACGATTCAAATACCTCTTCTGTAACTTCGTTACCCTTTACTGCAGGCAAGCAATGTAGAAATATGGCATCCTTGTCGGCAAGATTCATGAGAGATCTGTTTACCTGATAGGGTTTCAACAGCTTAACGCGTTCTGCAAGTTTTTCTTCCTCGCCCATAGATGCCCATACATCGGTATAGACCGCTTGCGCTCCCCTCACTGCCTCATGGGGATCTTCCATAACCTCTATAAGGGCACCGTGTTTAGCTCCTTCACTCCTACACTCCTCGAGCAACGACTCGTTGGGATACAATTCCTTTGGAGCTGCCGTCACGTAGTGTATGCCCAACTTGGAGGAAATGATCATTAGCGAATTAGCTACATTGTTTCTTCCGTCCCCTACATATACTAACTTCAACCCCTTTACGTCACCAAAACATTCCTGCATAGTCATCACATCCGCCAACGCCTGAGTAGGGTGATAACTATCTGTAAGGCCGTTCCAGACTGGGACTCCGGCATACATAGCGAGTTCTTCAACCACTGATTGCTTAAAACCTCGAAATTGAATACCGTCAAACATCCTGCCTAACACCCTTGCAGTATCTTTGACGTCTTCTTTATGGCCCAATTGAATATCGCTTTTGCCTAAAAACTCGGCATGTCCTCCTTCGTCCAGGCAGGCCACGGTAAAAGCGCATCGAGTGCGCGTAGAGGGTTTTTCAAATATCAACGCGATATTTTTACCATTCAGCAAGTTCCCCTTTATGCCCGCCCTTTTTTTTGCCTTCAACGAGACGGCCAGATTTAAAAGATATTTAATCTCCTCGGGCTTATAATCCTTTAGCCATAATAAATGACGTCCCCGCAAGTTTACAGGCACTTTAATCTCTCCCCTCGTAAAAATTAAATTAATGCCGAAGCAGTGGCATGGACATGCACCTGGGACCTCCACGCCCACGTCCTAGTTCTGCTCCTTTGATCTCATACACTTTTATGCCGTGGGCCCTAAGTTCTTGGTTTGTTGTCGCATTTCGACGATAAGTCACCACAACTCCGGGCGCTATGGCAAAAGTATTGGTACCATCGTTCCATTGCTCCCTCGCAGCGGCAATGGGATCTCCTCCACCCGTTTCAACGAAGGTGATATTGTCTAGCATTAAGTTACGTTTCATTGTCCCAACCAAGTCGGTTGATTCGGTTATATCGACCACGGACCCGTCCTCTTCATAAGTAATCTCCCAAAGGCGAACGCTGCCCCTTATGCCAGGGTAAATTACGAAGCAATTGCGATCTACCATGGTGAAGACCGTGTCCAAATGCATATAAACCCGCTTTTTGGGAATATCAACTGCGAGCAATTTTTTTATTCCCAATTCTCTTGCAAGCTTTCTGCCCACCACCTGTATTGCACCTGCCGTGGTTCTTTGGCTTATGCCAATGGCCACCACTTCATCGGACAGGACTAATATATCTCCGCCTTCAATAAAGTAGGGATGAATATTGGCCGTTTCTTCTCCATATATAATTTTTAAACCAGAAAAGTAAGGATGATGATTGAATATATATTTTGCGTATAAAGGCTCCTTGCGACGTGCTTCAAACCGCATAACACTTATGATGACTCCGTCTTTTACGAAGGAGAAGGGATCACGTTGAAACAGTATGTTGGGAAGAGGCTTTATGA
>Ga0209608_1002580_pt1 | contig 12630 bp, 9 predicted proteins | sample AD_UKC130_MetaG_FD_184428 | JGI IMG/M metagenome (GOLD analysis project Ga0209608, IMG submission 184428) | Active sludge microbial communities of municipal wastewater-treating anaerobic digesters from Canada - AD_UKC130_MetaG (SPAdes) (version 2) | ecosystem: Engineered > Bioreactor > Anaerobic... | reverse complement strand
CGTACTCATGGCGCGCGGCAAAGCGCACCATGGCCTCGCTGAGCCCTTCGGCCAGTTGCACCTGCGAACCCGGAAGGGCTTGCACCCGTGCGGCCTCGTCACCGTAGGAATGCAGACCCTGGGGCGCGTTCATTCCCTGGCGCTCCCGGGTGGCACCGGCTCCTACCAGAGGCAGCGCAACGGTGATCCCGCCCGGGCGGCGCGGCAGCAGGTGTTCGTCCATACACTTGAGCAGTACATCCTCGGCCATGGCGCGGTAGGTGGTCCACTTGCCGCCAGTCACGGTGACCAGCCCGCTGCGGCTGGCCAGCACGGTGTGTTCCCGGCTGATGCTCTTGGTGGCGGCGGCGTCTTCGTCCGAGGGCTTGACCAAGGGACGCAGGCCCACCCAGATGCTGCGCACATCGCTCGCCTGGGGGGCGCGCCGCAGGTAGCGCGCCGATTCCCCCAGGATGAAGGCCACTTCCTCCCGCATGGCCTGGGGCTCGCGCGCCAGATCCTGGCGTGGGCTGTCGGTCGTGCCCAAAATCACCTTGCCCAGCCAGGGCACCGCAAACAGCACCCGCCCGTCGGCCGTCTTGGGCACCATCAGCGCATGGTCGGAGGGCAAGAACTCGCGGTCCACCACGATATGCACCCCCTGGCTGGGCGCCACCATGGGCTTGGCGGGCTGGCCACTCACATCACCGTCGCGCTGGCGCAGGGCGTCCACCCACACGCCGGTGGCGTTGACCACGCAGCGCGCGCGCACCTCGTAGCGCTGCCCGGTCTCGGCATCCTGGCAAACCACGCCCGCCACCTTCCCCCCGCCGTACAACAGGTCATCCACGGGGCAGTAGTTGAGCAGCAGGGCCCCCCGCTGCGCGGCGGTACGCGCCAGGGCCAGGGCCAGTCTGGCGTCGTCGAACTGCCCGTCCCAATACTTCACGCCGCCCTTGAGCCCGTCGGCCATGGCCGTGGGCAGGCAGCGCAGGGTTTCCATGCGCCCAAGGAATTCGGTAGGCCCCAGGCCCGCCTTGCCGGCCAGAGCGTCGTACATCTTCAGTCCCACGCCGTAGAACGGCGTTTCCCACACCTTGTAAGAAGGCATGACGAATGCCAACGGCTGCGCCAGATGGGGGGCGTTGCGCAACAGCGTGGTGCGCTCGTGCAGCGCCTCGCGCACCAGGGCGATGTTGCCCTGAGCGAGGTAGCGCACGCCGCCGTGCACCAGCTTGGTGGCACGCGAGGAGGTGCCCTTGGCGAAGTCGTGCGATTCCAGCAGCACGACGGAAAAGCCGCGCGCCGCCGCATCCAGCGCCACCCCCAGGCCCGTCGCCCCACCTCCGACGACCGCCAGGTCGTAGGTCACGGGTTGAGCCAGGCGGGCCAGCAGGTCGGCCCGTACGGTTGCCAAAGGGATGGAGGTGTCGCTAGTCATAAGGGGAATGGTCCGTAACCCTGGCGGAAAAATCAGGGTTTACCCTGAATTGTGACCCGATCCGCGGGATGGGCCCGGCAAAGGGCCCATCCGCTGCGGCATCAACGCACCTTGCCGTCCTTCCAGGCCTGCAGCAGGGTGTTGTAGTTGATGGTTTCGCCCTTGGGCTTCTCATTGGCGAGCTTCTTCCATGGCGCGTGCTGGTCGCTCAGCCACTTGGCCGGGTCACCCTTGGCGTTCAGCTTGGGCGCGCAGCGCTCCATGCCGGCGCGCTGCAGGCGGGCCATCACCTGGTCCATCTCGTCGGCCAGTGTGTCCATGGCGGCCTGCGGGGTCTTCTCACCCGTGACGGCCTGGGCCACGTTCTTCCACCACAGCTGCGCCAGCTTGGGGTAGTCGGGCACGTTGGTGCCGGTGGGCGACCAGGCCACGCGCGCAGGGCTGCGGTAGAACTCGACCAGGCCGCCCAGCTTGGGCGCCATATCGGTCATGGCCTTGGAGCGGATGTCGGACTCGCGGATCGGCGTCAGGCCGACGACGGTCTTCTTCAGCGACGTGGTCTTGGCCGTCACGAACTGGGCGTAGAGCCACGCGGCGGCCAGGCGGTCGGGGTTGTGGTCCTTGAAGAAGGTCCAGCTGCCCACGTCCTGGTAGCCGTTTTGCATGCCCTGCTTCCAGTACGGGCCGTTGGGACCGGGGGCCATGCGCCACTTGGGCGTGCCGTCGGCGTTGACCACGGGCAGGCCGGGTTTGGTCATGTCGGCGGTGAAGGCGGTGTACCAGAAGATCTGCTGCGCGATCTGGCCCTGGGCGGGCACGGGGCCGGCCTCGCCGAAGGTCATGCCCATGGCTTCCTTGGGCGCGTACTTCTTCATCCAGTCCACGTACTTGGTGAGCGCGTAGACGGCGGCCGGCGAGTTGGTGGCGCCGCCACGGGCCACGCTGGCGCCCACGGGGGTGCACTTGTCGTCGGCCACGCGGATGCCCCATTCGTCGATGGGCAGGCCGTTGGGGTTGCCGATGTCGGCGCTGCCGGCCATGGACAGCCAGGCGTCGGTGAAGCGCCAGCCCAGCGACGGGTCCTTCTTGCCGTAGTCCATGTGGCCGTAGATCGGCTTGCCGTCGATGTTCTTCACATCGTTGGTGAAGAACTCGGCGATGTCTTCATAGGCGCTCCAGTTCAGCGGCACGCCCAGGTCGTAGCCGTACTTGGCCTTGAACTTGTCCTTCAAGTCCTTGCGGTCGAACAGGTCGGCGCGGAACCAGTACAGGTTGGCGAACTGCTGGTCGGGCAGCTGGTACAGCTTGCCGTCCGGGGCGGTGGTGAACTTGGTGCCGATGAAGTCCTGCAGGTCCAGGCCGGGGTTGGTGTAGTCCTTGCCCGGGCCGGCCATGTAGTCGGACAGGTTCAGGATCTTGCCGTAGCGGTAGTGGGTGCCGATGAGGTCGGAGTCGCTGATCCAGCCGTCATAGATGGACTTGCCCGACTGCATGGAGGTCTGCAGCTTCTCGACCACGTCGCCCTCTTGGACCAGGTCGTGCTTGACCTGGATGCCCGTGATCTCGCTGAAGGCCTTGGCCAGGGTCTTGGATTCGTACTCGTGCGTGGTGATGGTCTCGGAGACCACCGCGATCTCCTTCACGCCCTTGGCCTGCAGCTTCTTGGCCGCGTCGATGAACCACTTCATCTCGGCCATCTGCTGGTCTTTGCTCAGCGTGGAGGGCTGGAACTCGCTGTCGATCCACTTCTTGGCCTCGGCCTCGCCGGCCCAGGCTGCCTGCCCCAGCGCCAGCGCCGCGGCGGCGAACGCGATCGCCTTGAACTGCATCTTCATTGCTGTCTCCTCACAAGAACGCTCCCCGGGGGTTGGATGGGCGCCGGTGCCGGGGGAGAGTCGGCTGGCCCCTTTTATAAAAATGTGAGCTACTGGCGCTTTTTGTTATTGGGTTTCAGATAGTTTTCTACCTCAAACGTACGTAAATCAAGCGCAAGCAGCTATCTTTTTGACTACCCTTTGCGCAGCACCAGCGCCAGCACCAGCATGGACAGCACGAAGCTGATCCACACCGAGGGCTCGGCCTCCAGTGAGAACCATTGGGCCATCTTCTCGCCCAGGCCCACCCAGGCCAGGTTGATGTACGCGGCGGTGAGCAGGCCGATGAACAGCCGGTCGCCGCGCGTGGTGGTCATGGGCAGAAAGCCCTTGCGCTCCACCGTGGGAGAGCGGATCTCCCACACCGTCATGCCGATGAGCATGAGCACGATGCAGGTGAAGAAAACGGCCACCGGCGTGGTCCAGGCCATCCACTCGAACATGTCACACCCTCCCCATGGCAAAGCCCTTGGCGATGTAATGCCGCACAAACCAGATGACGATCGCCCCGGGCACGATGGTCAGCACCCCGGCGGCGGCCAGCGTCGCCCAGTCCATGCCGCTGGCGCTCACGGTGCGCGTCATGGTGGCGACGATGGGCTTGGCGTTCACGCTGGTGAGCGTGCGCGCCAAGAGCAATTCCACCCACGAGAACATGAAGCAGAAGAATGCCGCCACGCCCACGCCGGCCTTGATGAGCGGCAGGAAGATGGTGAGGAAGAAGCGCGGGAAGCTGTAGCCGTCGATGTACGCCGTCTCGTCGATCTCGCGCGGGATGCCGCTCATGAAGCCCTCCAGGATCCACACCGCCAGCGGCACGTTGAACAGCAGGTGCGCCAGGGCGACGGCGATGTGCGTGTCCATCAGGCCCACGGTGGTGTAGAGCTGGAAGAAGGGCAGCAGGAACACCGCCGGCGGCGTCATGCGGTTGGTCAGCAGCCAGAAGAACACATGCTTGTCGCCCAGGAACTGGTAGCGGCTGAAGGCATAGGCCGCGGGCAGCGCCACGGTGAGGGCGATGACCATGTTGATGGCCACGTAGATCAGGCTGTTGATGTAGCCCGAGTACCAGCTCTCGTCGGTGAAGATGGTCTTGTAGTTGTCCCAGGTGAAATGCTGGGGCCAGAGCGAGAAGCTCGACAGGATCTCCTCGTTGGTCTTGAAGCTCATGTTCACCATCCAGTAGATGGGCAGGATGGCGAACACCAGGTAGGCGATGAGAAACAGCGTGCGTTTCTGGAAGCGCTTGTCATTCATGGCCCGCGCCCTCCTTGGCCGTGGTGCCCACGCGCTGCATCCAGTTGTAGAGGATGAAGCACAGCAGCAGGATGATGAGGAAGTAGATCAGCGAGAAGGCGGCCGCCGGCCCCAGGTCGAACTGGCCCACGGCCTTTTGCGTGAGGTACTGGCTCAGGAACGTAGTCGCATTGCCCGGCCCGCCGCCCGTGAGCACGAAGGGCTCGGTGTAGATCATGAAGCTGTCCATGAAGCGCAGCAGCACGGCGATCATCAGCACGCCGCGCATCTTGGGCAGTTGGATGTAGCGGAACACCGCCAGCTTGCTCGCGCCGTCGATGCGCGCCGCCTGGTAGTACGCATCGGGAATGGAGCGCAGGCCCGCGTAGCACAGCAGCGCCACCAGCGGCGTCCAGTGCCACACGTCCATCACGAGCACGGTGACCCAGGCGTCGCTGGCATGGCCGGTGTAGTTGTAGTCGATGCCCATGGACTGCAGCGCCGCGCCCAGCAGGCCGATGTCGGTGCGGCCATAGATCTGCCAGATGGTGCCCACCACGTTCCACGGGATGAGCAGCGACAGCGCCACCAGCACCAGCACGGCCGAGGCCTTCCAGCCCTGCGCCGGCATGGACAGGGCCAGCAGAATGCCCAGCGGGATCTCCACCAGCAGCACGGCCAGCGAGAAGGTGAGCTGGCGCCACAGGGCCGCGTGCAGTTCCTCGTCGCGCATCACGGCGGCAAACCACTCGGTGCCCACGAACACGCGGCGCTCGGGCGAGATGATGTCCTGCACCGAGTAGTTGACCACCGTCATCAGGGGCACGATGGCCGAGAACGCCACGCACAGCAGCACGGGCAGGATGAGGAACCAGGCCTTCTGGTTCACCGGTTTGGTCGTTGCACTCATGGCAACAGCTCCTCGTTCTGGTAGTAGCAGGTGTGCGCGCCCAGCACCTGCAGCCAGGCCGTCTCGCCCGGCGCGGGCAGGCGCTGCTCGGGAGCAAAGCGCGCACGCAGCAGGTGCTCGCCCACCTGCGCGGTGAGCATCTGGTAGGTGCCTATGTCCTGCACGCGCTGCACGGTGCACGGCAGGGCGCCCGCCGCCCCGGGCTGGGCCAGCGCCAGGTACTCGGGGCGCACGCCCACCTGCAGCGCGCCTTCGGGCAGGCCGCGCCCCGCGGGCTGCTCCAGCGCGTGGCCCGCCACCTGCAGGCGGCCGGCCGCGCTCTGCGCGGGCAGGAAGTTCATGCCCGGCGAGCCGATGAAGTGCCCGACGAACTGGTGCTGCGGGCGCTCGAACAGCGCATCGGGCGTGCCCAGCTGCATGACCTTGCCGCGGCTCATGACCACCACCTGGTCGGCGAAGGTGAGCGCCTCGACCTGGTCGTGCGTGACGTAGATCAGCGTGAGCTTGAGCTCGTGGTGGATCTGCTTGAGCTTGCGCCGCAGTTGCCACTTGAGGTGCGGGTCGATGACGGTGAGCGGCTCGTCGAACAGCACGGCCGCCACGTCCTCGCGCACCAGGCCGCGGCCCAGCGAGATCTTCTGCTTGGCATCGGCCGCCAGGCCTGCGGCGCGCTGGTCGAGCTGGCCGCTCATCTCCAGCATCTCGGCGATCCGGCCCACGCGCTCGCGGATGCGCGCCTCGGGCAGCTTGCGGTTCTTGAGCGGGAAGGCCAGGTTCTCGGCCACGGTCATGGTGTCGTAGATGACCGGGAACTGGAACACCTGGGCGATGTTGCGGTCCTGCGGCGTGGCGCGCGTGACGTCGCGCCCGTCGAACAGCACCTTGCCGTGCGAGGGCACGAGCAGGCCCGACATGATGTTGAGCATGGTCGTCTTGCCGCAGCCCGAGGGCCCCAGCAGCGCGTAGGCGCCGCCGTCCTGGAACTCCATCGCCAGGGGCAGCAGGGCGTAGTCGCTGTCCTGCTGCGGGCGCGGCTTGTACGAGTGCGCCAGATCCAGCGTGATATGCGCCATGTCAGTGCCCTCCCATGCGCGCCGGCGCCAGCAGCAGGGCGCCATGGCCGGCGAACACGTAGACCTGCGCCGGGTCGAAATACAGGCTGAGCGTGCTGCCCAGGGCAAAGTAGTGCACGCCGGTGAGCTGCGCCACCACCTCGCCCATGGGCGTGGCCACGTGCACGAAGGTGTCGGAGCCGGAGATCTCTGCCAGCTCCACCTGGCCCTGCACCGCCACATCCCCCGGCCGCGCCTGCACGCGCAGCGCGCTGGCGCGCAGACCCACGGTCAGGTCGGCGGCGCTGGCCGCGGCCAGCGGCAGGCGCGGCGCCAGCTCCAGGCCGCCCTGCAGGCGCAGGCCCGCGGCGGTGGCCACGGCCGGCACCAGGTTGATGGGCGGGTCGCTGAAGGCGCGCGCCACGCGCAGCGAGCACGGTGCGTGGAACACCTCGGCCGTGGGGCCGTACTGCAGCAGGCGCCCCTCGTCGAGCACGGCGGTGTAGCCGCCCAGCAGCAGCGCCTCGCCCGGTTCGGTGGTGGCGTAGACCACGGTGGACTGGCCCGCGGCGAACAGTTGCGCGAGCTCCTCGCGCAGCTCCTCGCGCAGCTTGTAGTCCAGGTTCACCAGCGGCTCGTCGAGCAGCATCAGCGGCGCGCCCTTGGCCAGCGCACGCGCCAGCGCCACGCGCTGCTGCTGGCCGCCCGAGAGCTCGGCCGGCAGGCGGTCGAGGAACATGTCGATGTGCAGGCGCTCGGCGAGTTCGCGCACGCGCGCCGCCACGTTCTTCTCGCCGCGCAGCTTGAGCGGCGAGGCGATGTTGTCGGCCACGCTCATCGAGGGGTAGTTGATGAACTGCTGGTACACCATGGCCACGTTGCGCTCGCGCACCGGCATGCCGGTGACGTCGCGCCCGTCCACGCGCACCCGGCCGCCCGTGGGCGCATCCAGCCCGGCCATGATGCGCATCAGACTGGTCTTGCCGGCCTGCGTGGCGCCCAGCAGCACGGTCACGGCATTGCTCTGCAAGGCCATGTCCAGCTCGTACAACCAGGTCTGCGCACCCACCTTCTTGTGGATGCGCTCCAATGCCAAATCCATGTGCTTACCCCAGGCGGCGGGCCGCCGCGGCCCCGTCCTGGGCCATGGGCAGACCTGGGACAGTGCGTTGATGTTCGTATTTTTTCATTCTTGTTCTTTTTTGCGCGTATTGCCCTATGGTTTTCCCTTAATTTTTTCTTTTTTTTTCGTTTTACAGTAGCAGGATCACCACCCCCTCCCCCTCAGCGTGAACACCAATCCCCGCCAGATCCAGTTGCTGGAAGAGCTGCGCGAGCGCAAGTCGGCCACGGTCGAGCAATTGGCCGAGACCCTGGGCGTGACCCTGCAGACCGTGCGGCGCGACGTGCAGCGCCTGGCCGAGCAGGGCCTGCTCTCGCGCTTTCATGGCGGCGTGCGCCTGCCCAGCTCCACCGTGGAGAACATCGCCCACAACCAGCGCGAGACGCTCAACTCCGAGGGCAAGGCGCGCATCGCGCGCGCCGTGGCCGCGCAGGTGCCGCACCACTGCTCGCTGATCCTGAACATCGGCACCACGACCGAGGCCATCGCCAAGGCGCTGCTGCGCCACCAGGGCCTGCGCGTGATCACCAACAACCTCAACGTGGCGGCCATCCTGTGCGGCAACCCGGACTGCGAGGTCATCGTCGCCGGCGGCGTGGTGCGCACGCGCGACGGCGGCATCGTGGGCGAGGCGGCGGTGGACTTCATCCGCCAGTTCCGCGTGGACATCGCCATCATCGGCATCTCGGGCATCGAGGACGACGGCACGCTGCGCGACTTCGACTACCGCGAGGTGAAGGTGGCGCAGACCATCGTGGAGCACGCGCGCGAGGTCTGGCTCGCCGCCGACCACAGCAAGTTCAACCGCCCGGCCATGGTGCAATTGGCCACGCTCGACCAGATCGACCGCCTGTTCACCGACGCGCCGCCGCCCGAGCCCTTCCCCGCCCTGCTCGGAAACGCCGACGTGCAACTGGTCGTGGCCACCGACTGACCCTTTTCCCCACGCACTCCCATGACCTACCTGCTTGCACTCGACCAGGGCACCTCCAGCTCGCGCAGCATCGTGTTCGACGAGCGCGGGCGCATCGTCGCGCAGGCCCAGCGCGAGCTGCCCCAGATCTACCCGCAGCCCGGCTGGGTGGAGCACGACCCCCTGGAGATCTGGCGCACGCAGCTCGCCACGGCGCGCGAGGCCCTGGCGCAGGCCGGCATAGGCGCCAGCAGCGTGCGCGCCCTGGGCATCACCAACCAGCGCGAAACCACCGTGCTGTGGAATCGCAAGACCGGCCAGCCCGTGCACCACGCCATCGTCTGGCAGGACCGGCGCGCCGAGCCCGCCTGCGCGCAGTTGCGCGCCCAGGGCCATGCCGCCGCCATCCAGGCCAAGACCGGGCTGCTGGTGGACGCCTACTTCTCCGGCACCAAGCTGCAGTGGCTGCTGGACCACGTGAGCGGCGCGCGCGCGGCGGCCGAGCGCGGCGAGCTGGCCTTCGGCACGGTCGACAGCTGGCTCATCTGGCAGCTCACGGGCGGCCAGCGCCATGTGACGGACGTGAGCAACGCCAGCCGCACCATGCTGCTGAACGTGCACACCAACCAGTGGGACGAGGAGCTGCTGGACCTGCTGCGCATTCCGCGTTCGCTGCTGCCCGAGGTGCTGCCCTCGGCCAGCGACTTCGGCCGCACCCAGGCCGACCTGCTGGGCGGCCCCATTGCCATCGGCGGCGTGGCGGGCGACCAGCAAAGCGCCCTGTTCGGCCAGGCCTGCTTTTCCGCCGGCATGGCCAAGAACACCTACGGCACGGGCTGCTTCATGCTCATGCACACGGGCGGCCAGTTCCAGAGCAGCCACAACGGCCTGATCACCACCAGCGCCGCCCAGCCCACGGCCCAGCCGGCCTTTGCGCTGGAGGGCAGCGTGTTCGTCGGCGGCGCCGTGGTGCAGTGGCTGCGCGACGGGCTGCGCGCCATCTCGGCCAGCTCCGAGGTGCAGGCGCTGGCCGAGAGCGTGCCCGACTCGGGCGGCGTGATGCTGGTGCCGGCCTTCACCGGCCTGGGCGCGCCCTACTGGAACCCGGACGCGCGCGGCACCATCACCGGCCTGACGCGCGGCAGCACGCTGGCGCACATTGCGCGCGCCGCGCTCGAATCGATTGCCTACCAAAGCGCCGCGCTGCTGTCGGCCATGAGCCGCGACGCCGTGGCCAACGGCGGCGCCCCGGTGAGCGAACTGCGCGTGGACGGCGGTGCCTGCGTCAACGACCTGCTGATGCAGTTCCAGGCCGACCTGCTGGGCATTCCCGTGGTGCGCCCGGCCGTGGTCGAAACCACCGCCCTGGGCGCGGCCTACCTGGCGGGCCTTTCCAGCGGCGTGTATGCCAGCCAGGACGAGCTGACCACGCTGTGGCAGGCCGAGCGCCGCTTCATGCCCACGCTGGCGCGCGAGCAGGCCCAGGCGCTGATGGCGCGCTGGGAGCATGCCGTGGCCCAGGCCGTGCTGCCAGCCTGAGGGCGAGATAAAAAACATAGCTGCTCCCGCTTGGTGGACCTTGATTTCAGGCAAAAAAAGCCTGTAACTGAATACTGGCAAGCGCAAACAGCTATTGTTTTTGGGACAGGACACCAGTGCACAATGGCGCCCCACGCCCTTTCTGCACGCCCATTCCATGAGCCACAGCAACCAGCCCCTCCCCCCCATTGCCTTCATCGGCGGCGGCAACATGGCCAGCGCCATCATCGGCGGCCTGATCCAGCAAGGCCTGCCCGCCAGCCAGATCGAGGTCGTCGAGCCCTTCGAGCCGGCGCGCGCCGCGCTGCTGCAAGGTTTCGGCGTCAGCGCCCAGCCCACGGCCACGGCGGCGCTGGCGCGTGCTGCCCTGGTGGTTTGGGCCGTCAAGCCGCAGACCTTCAAGGATGCCGCGCAACAGGCGGCGCCGCACACCCAGGGCGCGCTGCACCTGAGCGTGGCCGCCGGCATTCGTTCCGGCAGCATTGCGCAATGGCTCTCCAGCGAGCGCATCGTGCGCGCCATGCCCAACACCCCGGCGCTGATCGGCCAGGGCATGACCGGCCTGTATGCACGCGCCGCCGTCACTGCGGATGAGCGCACGCTGGTCGAGCAGGTGGTGGCCACCACCGGCGCCTGGCTGTGGCTGGAGCAGGAGTCGCTGCTGGACGCCGTCACCGCCCTGTCGGGATCGGGCCCGGCCTACGTGTTCTACTTTCTGGAGGCCATGACCGAGGCCGGCGAAGACATGGGCCTGACGCGCGAGCAGGCGCACCAGCTGGCCGTGGCCACGTTCGCCGGCGCCTCCGAGCTGGCGCGCCGCTCGGACGAACCGCCGGCCGTGCTGCGCCAGCGCGTGACCAGCAAGGGCGGCACCACGCATGCGGCCATAGAGTCCATGGAAGCCGACGACATGGCCCAGCGCTTCATGCGTGCGCTCGACGCGGCCGAGCACCGGGCGCGCGAGCTGGGCGACGAGTTCGGCGCCACCAACTGAAACACATAGCCATCGCCGCGCCACGCCGCCCGCAGGTACAGCCCATACCCCATCTCACCCGTCCCTGGTTCCGCCTGTCCCTGCTGGGCGCCTGCCTGGCCCTGTCGTCCTGCGGCGGTGGCGGCTATGAAACTCCGCCGACGGCGCCCGCACCGCAGCCCCAGCCACAACCGCCGCAAAGCCAGGCCCCATTCACCCCCGGCCCCGGCGACCTGCCGCAGGCCCAGGGCCTCTACCCGTATGCGGCGCCCCAGCTGCTGACGCTGGACCTGCGCTACCAGAGCACCCCCGTTTCCGGCGCTGGCCTGTATTTGGTGGACAAGAACACCTGCGCGCAGCTAGCCAGCCCGCCACCGAGCTACCCCGGCGGCATGGTCACGCTGGACACGGTGAACCTGGACGAGAACAAGGCGGATGACTGCGAGCCCGAGATCAAGGTGCTGACCAGCAGCAGCGATGGTGAAGTCAAAAATGCCGCCGCCAAGCAACGCCAGCGCGGCAGCAGCACGCGCCTGGCCACGCTCAAGTCCTACCGCGTCAAGTTCGACAAGGGCGCAGACCGGCAGGGCGAGGACACGCTGAACCTGAACAAGCACCCCTACGACCTGACCTGCGTGCGCAACAAGCTGGCCTTCGACCTGATGCGCCAGGTGCCCTACCACCAAAGCCTGCGCACGCAGTTCGTCGAGATCCGCTACGACGCGGGCGCGGGCGCGGGCACGGGCGCCGGCGCGCAACCCATGGGCCTGTTCACCCATATCGAAAAGCTGGGCGGCAAGAGCTACCTGGAGCGCCGCGGCTGGGTCGCCGGCTCCAACGTTTACAAGGTCGCCGCGTTCAACTTCAGTGAGGACGCGAAGCTGCGCACCCTCGCCGACGACAAGGCCGGCGCGGGCTTTGAAGAGCTGCTGGAGATAGAGAGCGATTCCGGCAACCACGGCGCCATCGTGCAGGCGGTGAAGGCGCTGGCCGACGATGACACGCCGTTTGCCACCACCTTCAACCGCCACTTCGACCGCAACAACTACCTGGCCTGGCTGGCCAGCGCCATCCTGCTGGGCAACTGGGACACGGTGAACCAGAACTTCGGCCTGTACCAGCCGCTGGGCGGCGAGCGGTTCTACTTTCTGCCCTGGGACTACGACGGCGCCCTGGGCTACCCGCAGCAACCCGGCGCCGCCCTGTACCCGCAGTGGAACCGGGGCATCAGCGCCTGGTGGGACAGCAGCCTGCACCGGCGCTTTCTCACCGAGCCCGGCAACCTGGCGCTGCTGCAGGCGGCGGTGGAAGAAATCCGCAACAAGCACCTGACCGATGCCGCCGTCAAGCAGTTGCTGGACGGCTACCGCCCCATTGTCGAGCCCATCCTGGCGCGCGCACCCGATGTCGGCAACCTGGACGCCAAGGGATCGGGCACGCCCATGCAGCAATGGGCAGCCGAGTACCAGCGCCTGCAAACGGTGATCGGCCAAAACCGCGGCTTCTTCCTGGAAAGCCTGCAGCGCCCCATGCCGTACTGGCTGGCGGCCAGCGACAAGGCCGGCCTGGAGCTGGACTGGAGCTGGCCCG
>Ga0209608_1002578_pt1 | contig 12638 bp, 6 predicted proteins | sample AD_UKC130_MetaG_FD_184428 | JGI IMG/M metagenome (GOLD analysis project Ga0209608, IMG submission 184428) | Active sludge microbial communities of municipal wastewater-treating anaerobic digesters from Canada - AD_UKC130_MetaG (SPAdes) (version 2) | ecosystem: Engineered > Bioreactor > Anaerobic... | reverse complement strand
ACACGGCCAATGCTCTCTGGGCGCAGAAAGGGTATCCGCTTTTAACTCAATATGTCAGCACGGTCGAAAAATATTACGGCGGGAAGGTGACTGACCTGGACTTTGCCCGGGAAACTGAGAATTCGCGCCTTATAATAAACCACTGGGTTGAGGAACAGACTAATAACCGGATCAAGGATTTAATTCCGCCCGGCGTTCTTAACCAGCTAACCCGCCTGGTTCTGACCAATGCCATTTATTTTAAGGGCAAGTGGGAGCAGGTGTTCCCTGAACGAAACACTGAAGAAACAGAATTCAAAGTCAGTGCCGGCAAAAAAGTTAAAGTGCCGATGATGTCCATCAGGGAGAAGCGATTCAACTATCTGGAAAATGATGAGCTGCAGCTGGTAGAGCTTCCTTATGCTGGCCAGGAGATATCCATGCTGGTTCTCCTGCCTAAAGATGATCTGACAAGCCTTGAGCCGCGCCTGACAGCGAGCCAGCTTAATGAGTATAAAAAGCAGTTGAGATCCGAAAAGATTGATATTTATCTACCGAAATTCAAATTTGAAACTAAATACATGATGGGCGGAAAGCAGGGAATCCTGGGCAGAATGGGCATGCCCACCGCCTTTTCCCCGGCCGAAGCAGATTTTTCCGGAATCAATGGGCGGAGAGATTTTTATCTGAGCGAGGTAGTTCATCAGGCCTTTATTGAGGTCAATGAGGAGGGAACAGAAGCGGCAGCCGCTACGGGACTGGTCGTCGGGGTAACCATGGTTGTGAAGAAATTGGTTTTTAGAGCTGACCATCCATTTATCTTTATTATTCAGGACAGAGCTACCGGTAATATTCTTTTTATGGGCAGGGTAGTTGACCCCTCAGCCAGCAAGTAACAATCTTCCTTCGGTCCGCAAATAGGAGTCTTGTCGCGGTCGGCTGAAGTCGGAATAAACTCAGCTTATGACGCTTGCGTCAGGCCAGAATTACTCAGGGCAGGTCGGATTGCCAGCAACCATTTATTTTGCGCTTCTGAACTTATAGCCGGTGATAGCACCAGTGCCGGTATATAAGATAATTTGCAAATTGCAGTAGAGGAGTGGGTCTCGTCAAATCTCCTTTTAAAGAAGTTAATCTCAAGAAAGGAGGGGTTTACTGACGATGGCCAAATGGCGAACTAAAGTTGACCTGGCCAGGCTTTTTGCTTCACCTTCCGACGATGCGGAGGCGAACTCGATATATGCTTTCTTCTGGTACTTGCCGTATATAGTATATAGTAGAGTTTGATAAAAACGGGGAAATTAAAAATACGATCAAAGTGGATATCAGGGAGGCGGCAGGCGTTTATAAGAAGGATTTATCTGGCGCCAGCCGGCACTCTGACGCACGGTTGGATATCAAATATTGGACAAAAGAGGCTTCGGTAAAAGATGACAATTTTTATTTTTATTCAGTATCATCACCGGCTGGCCTGATGGTTGGTGAGCACGTTTTTATCGACTCAAAATAACCATAACCATATACGGCCCCACTGGGCCCTGGAACTCAAAAACTCCTTTTGAGTATTATCTCCAGTCGAAGAAAATCCATAAAGCTAAGATGTCACCAATGTCCTGAACTGATACATTGGCTTGACTATGGTATTAGAATACCGGATTATAATATCAGGGAGGGAGGTCATGAGGCACGGGGGTCATCTGGTATTGATTGCGTTAGTCTCATTTTTCTTATTCCCGTGGGGCTGCTCTCGCCAGCCTAAAGCTCCTAACTCGCCTCTATCCTCATCAGAACTTAACACTTTGTCCACAACCAGGAAAATGGAAGACATATTTTCGAAGACTGCTGAAACTCAGCTGGAACTGACTGAAAACAGCGCCATTAGCACCATAATTGATTTCGTGCGGGACTCAAAGGGAAATTCCATCGTAGCCGATGGGGCTCGTATGAACAATGTCTGGATATTCAGTTCTGATGGGCATTTTATACAAAACTTAGGGCGGCACGGTCAGGGACCAGGTGAGTATTTAGCTCCGTGGAGTTTGGCTGTAAGCCCGGAAGGGGATATCCTTGTAGATGATTATCTAGGAAGTCGCCTTATCTTTTATGACCGTGATTACCAGTATAAAAAGCAGATATCAGTTAAAGAGCGGATATGGCCCTGTGTTCACGTCAATCATGAGAATGAAATATTCACCTATGAAGGAACAGTCCCTGCTCCGGTTGTCATGGGACTCCAGAAACCCTGGATTTTTGACACCATTAAAAAGCTCAATAATAATGGGGAAACAATCTTAAGTTTTGCCCCGATTCCTGAAGAAGTTTTTAAGTTTTTCTTTTCCTGCGAATATGATGGAATAGCTATAGATAAGGACGATTTCATTTATGAAATGAATCCCTTATTTTATCGAATCCGGAAATATACCTCAGGTGGGCAGCTGGTTAAATCATTCGTCAATCCCCATTTCCAGGAGCCTGAACTAAAGCATGGGCAGCAGGTTATTCTGAATGGCCCCTATTACTTAGAAAAAGGCTTGTTGCTTATCCAGCTCCAGAACCATCTTGATATATTCGATACTGAGGGCAATTTTCTTGCTGGCGGAATTCCCTTATCTTTGAAAATTATCTATTCTGATGGAAATTCTTTTTATGTCGAAAAATGGGAGGAGCCACAGTCCGGTCAACCTCTCCCCAATCCTGTCGTCATCTCTTATAAATTAAATCTTTGAGCTGGCAATTTTCCTGGCATCTTGGGCTAACAGATAGAATAACATCATTAAGACAGGTTGGCGGACTGAAACTTCCAGGAGTGCCAGAGGCCATGGATTAACAGATAAGAATTTGGTTTTGTTCTGTGCTGGCTGGATACTCGCTCCTGCGCCAATTTTGTCCCATCCTCACTGCAGGAATGATGGAAAATACTGAGCGTGGATGTCAAATTGAGCAAAAAAAGGCGGGAGATGGGCACAGAATACCCGGATAAGGTCAAAAGCGCCAGAATTCAGCCGGACCTCTGCTTGCGGGTGACATCCCAGGAGGAGTGTCTCCCTCATCCACTCGCCCCACTCTTTGAGGCGTTTGGCATGGCAAGGAGGACAGAACCCACCTGATATAAATCCCGACCGGCACTTTGTCAATGGTTTTTCTCATTCAGATCAGTACCTCTCTACATGGCATGGGGAGCTGGCTCTTTAATAAATAAATATTCCAGATTTTCTCACGGCGAAATTTTCTCTTGACAAAGGCTCTGGCCGGTATTATCTTATAAATGGTGAACAAAATGGTTAACAGAATTAAAAAGACACTGACTCGAAGGCAGAAGGAAATTCTGGATAAAATCCAGAATTTTATCCTCGAACACGGCTATTCTCCTACGGTGAGGGAAATAGGGCAGATGACTGGCCTGGCCAACCCTTCGGCTGTATTCAAGCACCTCCTCAGCCTGGAAAAGAAAGGCTATCTGAGGAGAGAAGGCGGCGAGCTGCGGCTTTCTTATCTGCCGGATGCGGTCAATCAGGTCCGACTGCCCTTAGTCGGCCTGGTTCCAGCCGGCAGCCCGCGTGAGATGTTTGATACCTTAGGCGAAAGCGTGGAGGTCCCGGCCTGGTTCGCCGGGCGGAAAAGTGGCAATCTTTTCTGCCTGAAAGTGACCGGTAAAAGCATGATTGATGCCTACATTGATGATGGTGATTTAGTGGTCATAGAAAGGACAGAAACAGCTAATTCGGGCGAGATGGTGGTGGCTCTTCTTGAAGATGGCACAGTAACTCTAAAGCGCCTCCGCCGGGAAAAAGACCGGGTGCTGCTGGTTCCAGAGAACCCGGCCTTTAAGCCGATTGAAGCCAAGGAAGTCCGGATCGTCGGCCGGGTAGCCGGTGTGATTCGAAAGTATTAATTCTTTAAAATCAGGGGAAAATGATGCGGTTACCAGGTGCTCAGCTTTCCAGTTGTCAAAAAAGGCGGTATATCGTCCATATTGATCTCGATGCTTTTTTTGCCTCGGTTGAGGTGCTGCTCAATCCTTCCCTCAAGGGTAAACCGCTGGTGGTCGGTGGCCTGCCGCACGAAAGAGGGGTAGCTGCTACCTGCTCCTATGAAGCCCGTAAATATGGCGTTCATTCCGGTCTGCCACTTCGTGAGTGTTATAAACTGTGCCCCCAGGCGATTTTTGTCCGGGGTAATTATCATCTCTATCAGGCTTTTTCCGAGAAATTCTTCCAGATTCTCCACGACTACACACCTGATGTGGAAGAAGCTTCGCTGGATGAAGCTTACCTGGAATTTACCCGCTGCAACCAGCTTTATTCTTCTTTTACCGAGGTGGCTAAGGACATAAAACGCCGGGTAGAGAAGGAAGTTGGCCTGGGCGTTTCGGTTGGAGCGGCTTCCAACAAAATCTTAGCCAAGTTGGCCACCAGACGAGCCAAGCCAGGTGGTTTCTTTGAGCTTCAGCCAGGTGAGGAAGAAGAATTTTTGCGCGAGCTGGATATTTCTGCCATTCCGGGTATTGGCCCTAAAGCTCAGGTGATGCTCCGGCTGCTCAATGTTCATAAAATAGCCGATCTCTGGCGGCTGCCGCTGGCCACCCTGCGTTCCTTGTTCGGCGTGATGGGCGATGAACTTTATCTTCTCTCCCGGGGCATAGATTACCGTCCGCTTCAAACCCGGGGGAAGTCCGAATCTTTCTCCCGGGAGACTACCTTTCTTCAGGATGTCTGGGACCGGGATCTCCTGCTGGCTCATTTAGCTTATCTTTCTGACCGGCTGGCTCTCACCTTAAGGCAGGAAAAATTTTATGCCCAGGTGATTGAGGTTAAAGCCCGCTACTCTGATTTTAAGACAGTCAGCAAGCGCCGGTTTCTGTCCATGCCTGTCCAGGAGATGAACCGTATTTACCGGGTGGCGGAGGAATTGTTTCTCGACTTGTGGGATAAATCGCGCCTGGCTCTCCGTCTGGTCGGGGTTAAAGGCAGCCGGCTGGTCGAGGAACGCCATCTTTCTCTATTTGAGTTTTACCAGGAAAAAGATGAGCGCCTCTCTCAGGCTCTTGACCGGGTGCGTGAGAGATACGGCTTTACTGCGGTTCTAACTGGCCGGGAAAAGATGCTGGGTGAGGTTTATGAGGAAGATAAAGGCCGCGGCTTTATCCTGAAAACTGCTTCTCTTACCAGGTGAGCCAGAAAATGTTTATCCCTTTAAGAGTTCATTCAGCCTTTAGCCGGGGAGAAGGTAGCCTGACCCTGGAAGAACTGGTGCAGTTTGCAGCGAGAAATCGCCTCCCGGCAGTCGCCCTGACCGATGTGGCTGCTTTTTATGGCTGGGGTAAGTGGCAGGCTCTGAGCGAGGGGCGCGGCTTTAAGCCTGTCTTTGGCTGCGAACTCGAACTGGATTTTCCAGCTAAAGGCAGCCGCTATGTTTTTCTCATCAAAGAGAAAAAGGGCTACCACCGGTTGCTTGAGATTTTTAACCGCCGGGAGTTTCTGGAACCAGCTGGACTCGCTACCATTTTTATCCTGCCGGAAAAGCTGCCTGTGTCGGAAGTGGAGCTCGAAGAGTGGGTGAGTTTTATTCGCCAGATTGAGGAGCGGGCTCCTGATGATTTTTATCTTGGCTGTGGACTTAACAATTTGCTTAGCGGCGAGTGGCTCTCGGCGAAGGCGAGGCTTCCTCTTCTCTGGACCGAGCCACTGAAATTTCTGACCAGCGGGCCGCGCCTGGTTCTCCTTCGGGCAATAGAGAAAAAAATTCCTTATCCGCCAGAACTTAAAAGGCTTTCACCACTTCTCAGGAATTCTGGCCCGGAACAGGAAAAAATTGCTTTAAAAAAATATGGCGACCGGGTCAAACCAATTTTTCGCCGCCACCAGGAGCTTACCGAAAAAATAGATTTCTCTTTTAAAAATATTGTTCCGCCTCTTCCGCCTGATCTTTTCCCTGTTTCCCTGCGTCAGGTGATTAATGACCGGTTATCCAGGCTGAAAAATCTCAGCTGGGAAGAAAGAGACCGGGCGGTGCGGGAGCTTCAGGTCGTTGAGGAGAGCGGTTTTGCTCCTTATTTTCTTGTTGTTTGTGATGTGGTGGAATTTGCCCGCCGCCAGGGCATTTACCACAATCTCCGTGGCTCGGGAGCTTCTTCCTATCTGGCCTATCTTCTGGGCATTTCCCGTCTTAATCCGGTGGAGTATGGCCTTTATTTTGAACGCTTTTTAAACCGCGGCCGGCCAGATCCACCTGACTTTGACCTTGACTTTGACTCGAGCCGCCGGGATGAAATCCTGGAGTATGTGCTCAAACGTTACGGGACAGGAGAAACCGGTGCAGCTTATGTCTGCAGCCTGAAGAATTACCGGGCCCGCTCGGCCCTTTATGAAACTGCCCGGGCTTTTGGCATCTCGCCGGAAGAAGCCAGGACAATGAGCAAGCGGGTGCCGATGTTCGCCGAGCCTGATTATTTGCGGCAGATGCCACCTCAGGCCGGTTGCCTGGACATCTGGAGACTGGCTTCTGAACTAACCGGTGTTTTCGCCGAGATTTCCCTCCATGTCGGAGGTGTAATTTTGACCCCGGCACCAGTTGACCGCTACCTGCCGCTTGAAAAATCAGCCAAAGGACTCCTCATGTGCCATTATGACCGGGACACGGTGGAAGAACTCCAGCTTATTAAACTTGACCTTCTTTCTACCCGCGGGCTGACGGCTATAGCCGAGACCAGAAAAGCTCTTCATCTTGAGCATCTTCCGCCTGCTGATCGCCAAACTTTTACTCTTCTCCGCGAAGCGAAAACAATTGGCTGCTTTCAGGTGGAAAGTCCGGCCATGATGAATCTTCTCCGCCGGATGAAGCCGGACAACCTGGGCGATTTAATCCATGCTCTGGCTTTAATCAGGCCGGGCCCGACTGAAAGCGGAATGAAAGAAGCCTTTCTCAGGCGCCGCGAGGGCAGAGCTTCTCCTCCAGACCCGCTACTGGCTAAGATTCTTCCCGAAACCGGCGGTCTGATGTTTTATGAAGAGCAGGTGATGCAGGTAGCAGAGAGGGTGGCTGGTTTTCCACCGGAAGAAGGAGAGCTCCTGCGCCGTCAGCTAAAAAAGCGCCGGGTGGATGAAGTCTTGCGCCGGAAATTCTTTGACCGGGCTGTAAGTCGTGGCTATGCTCAAGCCGAGATTCAGGACCTGTGGCAGAAGATGGAAAAATTTTCAGCCTATTCTTTTAACCGGGCTCATAGCGCCTCTTATGCTTTGATGGCTTATGAAACTGTTTATCTTAAAGCTCATTATCCTCTGGTCTATATGGTGGCGGTACTCAATGCGGCCGGTGGTTACTACCAGCTTCCAGAATACATTGAGGAAGCTAAGAGGCTGGGCTTAACCATCCTTGGCCCGGATGTCAACCGCAGCGGTTATCGCTTTGAGGTCGAAGGGAAGGCGATCAGAGTTGGCCTTGGTTCCATCAAAAATCTAACCACCAGAAGCCTGGAAAAAATCATCAACGAGCGGGAGAGAGATGGTGTCTATTTGTCGGTGGAAGATTTCCTGGGGCGGGTAAAACCAGGTCAGAGCGACCTGCTGGCTCTAATTCAGGCAGGAGCTCTTGATTCGCTTGAACCAAATCGCAGCCAGCAGGTTCTCCACTATTTTCATGGTGTCTCCGAAGTGGAGGTAGCTGACATCAACGATGAGGAGAAGAAAAAGCTTCAGCTGGAAAAACTGGGCTTTCTGCCGGTTGGCGACCCGCTTGAGCTGCTGGATGGCCGGCGGCCGCCGCTGCGTGTTGCTCATCTCAGGGAATTATCCGGTCAGATGGTCGAACTGGCTGTGCGGGTAGTAGATGCCCGGGAAATCAGGACCTCGCGCGGTCTGACTTATTTTTATCTCTTTGAAGATGAGAGCGGGCAGGTTGAAGGCGTAGGTCAGAGGAAAGCCCTGGCTTTTGGCTCACCTCCGGTGTGCTTTCTTAGAGGAGAAGTGAGGCTTCAGTCTGATGGCTGTCCTCGCCTTATAAACTGTGCCTTCTTCCATAGCTTTTAAACCTGGGGGAAAAACTCAGGGGGATCCTGGAAAGATGAGATGAGCCGATAAAGATAACAGAAGCTTCTATTCCTATGCCTTATTTTCCTGATTGGTCTTTGCCAGACCATTGATACAGGACACCGCCACTTCTCCTGACCTGAAAATTTCCCATTAAAGGACAGGTGTCCCTCAGAATGAACAGCGCACTTAGCAGGAATCTGGGCAGATTGGGGAAATTTCTCTGGCACAAAAGTTGCTGATTTCAGGGCAGAAAGGTTTAAGATAAATTCATACATTCTTAGATGGGTGAAAATGAAGCTTGAGGTCTTCAGGGCTTTATCAAGAGGGGGAGTGTCGGCCAGGAATAGGCGTTCAAGCTCGCTGATCGTAATTATCCTTGTGGCCTTCCTGGTTGTTGGCATTTTCGTTTCCTTGCTGCCTGACATGGGGCAAGGGCAGGAAAAGGTCAGGGATAACCAGCAATACCAGGTCAGTGTCATCAGAAAGCTCATCTATGTCATGGTGACTGATGATAAAGGCCAGCCGGTAACTGACCTGAGCAAAGAAGACTTTATTCTTTATGATAATGGTAAGGAGAAGCTGCTGACCGAGTTTGAGAATCACACCATGTCTCTCCCGGCTGAAAAGAAAGGACCCGAGCCTGTCGTCGAAAATAAGCCAGAAGAGAAGGTACCGGCCCCGCAACCTCTTCTAAACCGCATTTTCCTCTATTTATTTGATTTAGTGTTTACTGATCAGGGAGGATTTAAATTAGCTCGGGAGGCGGCGCTTCGCTCTCTTGAGAAAGAGCTTGAGCCGGACATGCTGGTTGGGGTTTTAACTTTTTCTGGTGGCCGCGTTCTCAATGTTCTGCATCAGCCTGACCGTGACCGGGAAGGAGCACGACGGGCGATTGAATCTATTCAGGCTAAAGATATTATGCCACTGGCTCCGAGCCGCTTCTTTGATTCGCAATTCCAGATCGCAACTTCCGGAGCTGCTTATGATTCATATTCACGCTCGGGCCCTGGCCGGATGTCCAATGATGTAATGGCGGGCAAGATCGTATCTTCTAACTTCATCTGGTCAATGCAGTCTCTTGCCCAGGCACTGCGCTATATTCAGGGTAAAAAAATCATTCTTCTTTATTCTAACGGCATCCACCCAGCCTATATAGGTCGCGGTGCCTATGTTGATAACGGCAACGCTCATCTGGGGCGAGATTATGAACAGCTCTGCCGTCAGTTAGCTGATGCCAATGCCTCAGTCTTTCCGATTGATACTGAAGATAATTTCTATTTAGCGTACCCTGAGACCGCAAAGGGAATACCTTCCTTGAGAGAGATGGCTTCGAAGACTGGAGGCCAGTACGCCGGGACAATCTATGCTGCTCCCAACCATATTGAGAAAATTGAGACTCTGACCGGTGCCTATTATGTTCTTGGTTATCCTGTTCCGGAAAGCTGGGACGGCAAGTATCATGAAATCAAGGTGAAGGTCAAAAGACCCGGCTGCCGGGTTATCTTTCAACCTGGTTACTTCAATCAGAAGCCCTTTTCTTCCTTTTCAGAGCTGGAGAAAAAGATTCATTTAGTTGATGTTGCTCTTTCACCCAAACCACTCTCTGGTGAACCGGTACGGTTTGCTATGGAGGTTCAGGTTAAATCGCCTGCGCCACCCAATAATATTCGGATCATAGCCAGGCTCCGGTTGGAGGAGCTGGGGGAAGTTGTCGGTCCGAGAGTGGAAGCAGTCAGTCTTCTTTTTGACCAGCTTGATCAGATAGTTGACAGCCGGCGTGTTGAGCTTGATCTAACGAAACCTGAGTATCGCCAGAAACCTCTCTCCATTCAGAGTGAACTTTCATCTAAACCAGGAACTTACAAGTGCCGGTTGGTCATAAGGAATATGGAGACAGGCAAATCAGCTGTAGCGGCAGCTTCAGTCACCATCCCCGGGCCTGATAAAAAATGACACCTAAATGGGGTCGGGCCAGCGCATTTCGTATATAATCAATGAGATAGATGCTTAAGGGACGTTGAGATATAGATCGCGATTTGCTCTAGGACAGGCGGCCACCTCATTGGATCGCGCACCTCAGAGAATTATCCGGTCAGGTGGTCGAACTGGCTGTCCGGGTGGTAGATGCCCGGGAAATCAGAACAGCTAAGGGGCTGACTTATTTTTATCTTTTTGAAGATGAGAGCGGGCAGGTTGAGGGCGTTGGCCAGAGGAAGGCTCTGGCTTTTGGCTCGCCTCCGGTGTGCTTTCTGCGGGCTGAAGTGCGGCTTCAGTCTGACGGCTGCCCCCGCCTTATAAGCTGCGCCTTTCTCCATAGCTTTTAAACCTGGGGGAAAAACTCAGGGGGATCCTGGAAAGATGAGATGAGCTGATAAAGATAACAGAAGCTTCTTCTCCTTCGCATTTAGTTAGCAATTTAAATGGCTAATCCATTCTCTTTTTTCAAAAGTTATTTTACAGTAAGAATTTAAGCATTTTGGCTCTGCTCATAATTATTATGTCGGTCTCTAGTCTCGGCTGTCCAGCACATCAGGACGAAACCTTTCTACTCCTCCATCCTCCCTGGATACTATGTCTTAACCTGAATGAGAAAAACATTTGACAGCGTCTTAAATAAGTCGTTTCATTATAGTAATGATAAAAAATAAAAGATGAAGCATATTCAGACCTCGTCAAAAAAATAACCATCAGAAAGGAGAAAGTTATTGAGAACTTATTCAGCAGGGGTGAGACTTTTGTCTGAATTTAAAAAGGTAGCTCTAATTTGTACGGTGTTTTTGGGCCTTTTAATTTTATGGCCATTATCTGCTCCAGCTCAGGAACTTCCTAAATGGCCAGAAGTGGAAAGTGCCCGGCTCATAGCCTACCAGGTGACCGGGCCGGCCAGCGAACGGCTCAACTTTATCCTCATGGCCGATGGATATCAGGCTAACGAAGTAGATAAATTTCTGCGGGATGTGGACAGGAATCTGGCTGTTATGTGGACAATGGAACCATTCCGCACCTATCGTTATTACATCAACATCTATCTTCTGGAGATCGTCTCTAAGGATTCAGGCATTCGCCGCGATCCTGGCGAGGATGCCCCACCAGAAGTCAGGGATGCTAAAAATACTGCCCTTCGCCTCTGGTACCAGGATGGACTTACCAATCCTCTGGCCCGAGGTGTAACCTATGGACCTGCTCCTCTTAACTCTCCTCCCGGAACTCGGACTGGTGCCCAACAGCGTACCTGGTACCTCAAAAATTACGTTGAGCCAGAACTGGGCATACCGGTTGAATCCCAGAATATTCAGACTCTGGCTATTGCCAACACCTTTACTTATGGTGGTATTGGTGGTTTTCATGCCACTACTACCGGCGGCTCACCGCAAGGCCCGCTAGTTTCCATCCATGAGCTGGGCCACTCGCTTGGTCTTATCGCTGATGACTATCCTTATATCGAAAGAAACGTCTGGAGGGGATGCTGGACAGGCGGAGAACCGGACTCCTTCAGCCACACTATTTACACCAGCACAGAAAAGATGATCGCCGACCAGCACAAATGGTGGCGCTGGATTGGTGAGGATAGTGCTTCGTCCGGCAGTCCCATTGGCCTTTATGAGGGTGGTAACACCTGGCCCTGCGGTATACGGCGAGCCAGTGAATACAGCATGATGCGCTGGACAGGCTACCACTTTGATGTTGTTCAACGTGAGCAGATGACCATCAGAATAACCGGTAGGCGCGATGCTAACTGTATGCCACTGGACCATACTCCAGAAGGTGAGGTTGGTCCCAAAGACGTCATATGGGTCGAGCCTATGCATCCCCGGTATCATGAACTGAATATTACCTGGCGGGTAAATGGACAGTTAATAGAAAATCACAACAGCTCTAATCTGGAGCTTTCTAAACTAAGTCTTAAAAATGGCGACATCATTGAAGTTACCGTTTCAGATCCGACTGATTTTGTCCGTGATCCGAAATGGATAAATGGACCCAGGTTGACTCAGACCCGCCGGTTTACAGTGGGTAAATCTCTGCCTGCGAAGGAAGTATCAGCTAAGTTTACCAGATCAACACCGACCATCAGACCGGTAAGCGGCCAGGAGGTCGTCTTTGTGGAGACGACTCATCCCTCAGACCGGGTGCTGACGGTAACCTGGAGTCTTGATGGCCAGGTCATCCCAAATACCAATAACAGTCGCTGCCTTAACCTCAGCCAGCTCCATCTGCCCGAAGGCACTTTCCAACTTACTGCCACTCTGGCTGATCCTGCTGAGCCCAACGGCCAGACAGACAGCCTTACCTGGTCAGTTGACAACGTTCTTCCGACAGCTCCACGAAAGCTTTCTAAACCCCTGACCACCATTGCCGACCAGGTGGAACATAATGTTTACTTCAATGAATTTGAAATGCTGCTTGAGCCTCAAGATGATCAGAGCGGTTATGACCAGCCTCTTTATGTCGCTGCAGAATTCCAGCTGAATAGAGGTGGTTGGTATAATTATTTTGGCTTTCCTGATAAACCCATGGGCACACCGTTTAAGTTTACCCACTCCGGCCTGGACGTCAGGGGATTGACCTATGGCAATCTTGGTACTGGCGGACACGCTAAGGTTCCCTGGGAGCAGCTCTATCTTGACCATG
>Ga0209608_1002576_pt1 | contig 12643 bp, 14 predicted proteins | sample AD_UKC130_MetaG_FD_184428 | JGI IMG/M metagenome (GOLD analysis project Ga0209608, IMG submission 184428) | Active sludge microbial communities of municipal wastewater-treating anaerobic digesters from Canada - AD_UKC130_MetaG (SPAdes) (version 2) | ecosystem: Engineered > Bioreactor > Anaerobic... | reverse complement strand
AAATCGCCCCCTGCCACTGGAGGCAGAAGGGCTCTATGTCAACTACCCCCGACTGAAGTCGGAGGCTTGCAGCTAACCTAAGCGGTTGCCGCGTCTGGCTGGTTGACGTTATCTGTTAAATTTTAGCATACTGGAGTTTTTTGCCTAAGCGTAACGTATAGGGTGCAATACCATTATGTTTATCAACAAATTCGGACCAATTGATTAGGTAGTTCCCATCTGGTGTAGTTATGAAAAGAAAATCAAAACTGTTGCGGTCATAAACGACTTCACTACGATGGCGCGGACGTGTTTTTACTTGCCGAAGGTCAACTTCCCATACTCTACTATTAGGGTTACGTTGTACTGATGCTGTATGTCTTTTTTCAGTATATTTACATTGAATGCGCTGAGTAGAAAAACCATCTTGCGAAACTACTAAGTCAATTGATCCACCGTTATCTCCAATAGGGAGAAATATGAAATAACCATTTCTCGCAAAATAAGAAACAGCTTCTGTAAGAGCGATGTTGCCTTTGTGTTTAGTATTCATTGGAATACACCTCCTTAGGCTGTATTATACCAGCCCTAAGTAAATAAGTCAATAGAAAGGGGGATAAGCCGCTTTCCTCCCCTGAATAAATTCAGGGGTATCCAGCGGCAAGATTTATGATTTCAAGGGGGGAGTAAGTAATATGAGGTCAAAAACAATAGCAATATTCATTATTTTGATAGTATTGATAATAGCTCTGGTAATTGGAACCATGATATTTTTTAAAGACCGCTTCTATCCAAGGACTACATTAAATATTGGGGCTGAACAGCTTGATATAAGTTTGAAGACATATAATACCGTAGCTGAAGAAATAATGAATATGCTTGAAAATAAAACATATACAGTAATAGATTCTTATTCAAATGAACATAACGTAAAACTAAATGATATAATCACTGAAATAAATAAACAATTATTACTTGATAAAGTAGAAAATATAAATAAAAAATTGGGTGAATCGGAATATACTTTAGATTTAAGCGGTGTCATTTTACTGGATCAGGATAAAATAAATTCATTCCTGGATAAAATAGCGTCAGAAAAAAAAGAATCCCAAAATGCTTATATATTTTTTGACGAATCTTTAAAAGAATTCGCCATAAAACCAGAATACATTGGAAACATATATGTTAAAAATGTTTGCGATTTATTTAAAAACAACTTTGATTTATTTAAAAATACAATAAACCTTTTGGATTTAAACGCTTATGAACTCCCTGAAATAACAAAAGACAACCCAGATTTACTTTCAGATTTGGAAAAATTGAACAGCATGAAAGATGTTGTAATAGAATACTCTTTTGGGAATAACCAGGAAACACTTGATATGGGGACTTTCCATTCATGGCTTTCGCTTACTGACGAAGGGCTTTCCATTGATAAAGAAAAAGTAAAGGAATATGTCAAAGACTTGAATGAAAAATATACGACAGTAGGAAAAGCACGTGAATTTAAAACAAGCCTTGGTAATCAAGTAACATTAAATAAAGGAAATTATGGTTGGCTGCTTGATACTGAAAAAATGGAAGAAGATATACTTGAACATTTAAATAATAAAGAATCCATAAAAAAGGAAGGTATTTACAAAAAGAAAGCAGAAAGCTATGGTGATTTGGATTTTTCGGACAGTTACGTAGAAATAAGCATAGCCAACCAGCGTTTATGGATGTATGTGAACGGAGAATTAATTGTTGAATGTCCAGTTGTAACTGGTTGTGTAAAGGATGGGCACAGCACTCCTACTGGGGTTTATTCACTTACTTATAAAACAAGAAATACAGTATTACGCGGACCTGATTATGCAGTACCCGTATCATACTGGATGCCTTTTAATGGTGGCATAGGATTACACGACGCAACATGGCGCAGTAGTTTTGGAGGAAACATTTATAAAACAAATGGTTCACATGGTTGTGTGAATATGCCGCTTCAAAGTGCAAAGAAAGTATACGAAAATATAACAAATACAATGCCAATAATAGTGTGGTAATATACACTGTATTTGCTATATATAATATATAAAAAAATAATCATGGGAGGGAAGCATATGGCACATGATGATTTAGCACAGGATTTTATGGTGGAAATGGCAGCAATACTGCACGGAAAAAGACCACCTTCAGAGCTTGAGCTTGAAAAGAAAAGGGCGATGTTTCTTGAAGGATACATAAGATTCGCAGAAATATTCGCCCAATCTGAAATAGGGAACATGGAAGTAGACATTACCAAGTTAGCATTATATATTTACAGCCCAGAATTTCAATATCATTTGGCATATGAAATCAATACAATGGACGACGTTTATAAAATAATAGAAGATGATATTCTAAATGGTATGCCAATTTGGAGATTTTTTAAGTGTTCACCCAAAATGATTGATACCCTTGAAAAAAACTTTCAAACCAAGGAAAAGAAAGATTAAATGGACGAAACTGCTTCTTTAAAAGAAGCAGTTTTTTTATCAAATAAAAAATATATAATATATAAAAACCATAAAGAAACGGAGGAGTAGGAAATAATGAAGGTTGGATTTCCAGAAAGTGTAAAGAAAATTTTCAGCATTATGGCTGAAAATGGTTGTGAATGCTTCCTTGTAGGGGGTTGCATACGTGATATTATTTTAGGAAAACATCCAAAAGACTGGGACTTTACAACTAATGCACAACCAGAACAAATCATTGATATTTTTACAAACAAAGGGTATGAAGTAATTCCTACTGGGATAAAACATGGAACTGTAAGTGTTTTAATAAGTGATGAACTGTATGAGATCACAACATACAGAATAGACGGAAAATATTCTGACGGACGCCATCCTGACATAGTTAAATTTACAAATTCAATAACGAAAGATTTGCAAAGAAGGGATTTCACAATAAATTCGATCGCATTTAACCCGCAGATTGGATTTGTTGATCCTTTCGGAGGACGGGATGACATAAACAATAAAGTAATCAGGACAACAGGAAAGGCAATAGATAGATTTACCGAAGATGCTCTGCGTATGCTTCGGGCAATCAGGTTTGCGAGTGTCCTTAATTTTTCAGTAGAAGATGAGACAATAGAAGGAATAAAAAAACTTGCTCCATCTATTGAAAAAATAAGCAAAGAAAGGATTATTTCCGAATTTGGGAAAATACTTACCAATAATTCCATGGTTGGGATATCTTTGTTATTGAATACAGGTCTCTTAAAGCACATAATCCCGCAGGTGGGAAATGTCGAATTGAATTTTTTCAGAACATCGCCTGCAGATAAAGATATAAGGCTGGCTGGAATGCTTTACGATGCAAAAGATGATGCTTTTAATATACTGAAATCGCTTAAGTATGACAATGAAACAATAGATAGTGTAACTACCATTTTAAAGTATGCTGATTACAATATCAATTCCAAAACATATTTGAAAAAAATTATAGGTAAAATTGGAAAAGATAAGGCAATCAAACTTTTTGAATTCAGAATAGCTATGGCGGAAGCAAAAAATAATATTGCAGCAGCAAATGAAAACAGGGATCATATTGAATACATAAAAGAAGTATTTGCAAAGAATATTCCTGTTTCTATAAAGCAATTGAATATCAACGGCGATGAGTTGAAAAAAATGGGGATACCTGAAGGAAGAAAAATAGGTGAAACATTAAATTACCTTATGGAAAGAGTCCTGGAAAATGAAGAACTCAATAACAGAGAAACATTGATTCAAATAATAGAAAAGGAACGGCTTATTTAAGCTGCTCCTTTTTTATTCAAATGTACCACCCAAAATATATTCTTTTTTCACAATATCATCTATTTCTTCATCTGTTAATTTTCTCAGTTTAAAATTCCGATACCTGAATATCTCGCCACATTTGCAACTACTTAAATCCTCTTTTTTAGGAAACGAGTCTGCGGAAGAAATACTAATAAGCTGCTCCCAGTCATAACCCCATTCCAAATCATCCGCATTTGCATGTTTATGTATACTTTTTCCATTTTTCAATTTTGACATTATCATATCAACTTTTTCTGGATGTCTTTCCTTTATCAATTCAAAATCTACTTTCAAAAACATATATAGATTTTCTCCCATTTTTTATTAAACTATATACATTATATTTTAAACTATAAAAAATCATAAAAGACATGATATCATATATATATAGAAAGAAATAAAACAATTACAGGTGGTGAAAAAATATGGACGAATTTTATAAATTTCCACGAACAAAACATCTACAAGGGAGTATAGGAACAGAGCAGGTTAAGGAAATGATATGGGAATCTCCTTATGGGGCACAAATGATATAAGGTGTATATATGCGTTTCGAAGACAATGAAAAATTGATAGAAAGGTTAAAATATGTAGATCCTAAATTTACAGCAAGTATAAATCATACTCCTTGATATTTAAAGCCAATTGAAAAAAACTGGTTAGAAAGTGAAACAGGGAGTCGTTAATAACGACTCCCTGTTATTATATAGAGAACCATTCAGCATGGATTAATTACGCGCTTTCTTGTTATATAATACCAACAGCCGCTTTAATTAAGACCCCTATAATTAAAGAAGCGCTGAATATTAAAGCAATTATTGTGTTGTGATTCAACTTCTTCATTTGTTTCAACTCCTTTCAGCAAGATGTCTGTCTATCTGTTTTTTCTCTCTTTTCCCTTTCTTTCTCTATCTTTGTATTAATTAACTATTATTTCCTTTTTCACTTTCATAATAACATTATATTTTTCATATGTCAACATTGTTGCAAGGGCAACAATAATGACTTGACGATTTTTGCAGTTTTTTCTGAATTACATAAAGCCTATAATTATTGAAAATAAAAGATTTGAGGTTTCCATAACTACGCTCTTCCGTCGTAAAATTTTTCTCGTTTTATAAAAAAAATTACTTGACTTTTTAAAAAAAATACTTTTTCTGAATAGTATCTATTTATAAAAATAACACACAACATATTGTGTATATGTAGAAACCAGTAAATAAAACAGATCAAAGTCCAGCTGTAACATATATATATTCAGAAGAAATAAAAAAGCCGCCACTTAAAAAAGTGACGGCAAAAATCAGTAACTTACTTGACGTACTCTGCACGACTAAAGTCGGCAGATTCTTTCCTGTATTGCTACAGGCTACATTGCATATTCGGTTCATACCGAATACCAATGGGGGACGCCATAACCCCAACTACTTGGTTTTCACCAAGATACTTTTTACGTATATTTATAGCCCCAACTGCATCTCTATTTTACTTTTTTAAAGTTAATTCATTGATATGCATAATAATTTCTTTTGTATTATCATAATTCGTTTCATCAGGTAATACGGAATTACGAAAAGAATATTCAAGCTCTTTTGAAAGCTCTGGATATATTTCAGTCAATACAACAGATATTGGGATTTCCCCATTTCTGATCTTCAACAATAGATCAATATCACCTGCTTCTTTTCTTGATGTTATAATTCCCTTGCCAGAAAGGATTTCTGTGCCCATTTTCATGAGCCTTACAAAATGCATGCAATGCTTTTCAAGCTTTTCCTGGGACTTTTTCCTGTTCCTTTTATTCAATTTCCCGTACAATTTTACAGTCTGCAGCATTGAATTAAGCACAGCAGTAAAATCTCTTAATGGAAAAGCTTTAAACCTGGCATCAACAACTATTTCCTTATCCATATCCTCCTTAATGGAATCTGCGATATAAACCTTAAATTCTTCATCTATTTTAAGTTTTCGTGATGCATTCTGCATTGCTTGTTCCATTTGCCTTCTGACAGACTTCAATATATGCATTTCTTTTTCAACCTGCGCCATACTATCCCTTGCCAAGGCATTCTGTACTCTTCCAAGCTGATCTTCTGCATATCTTCCAAAAGTGTAATACACTTTTCTGGTCAAAAAATGATGCGCATTTTCCCGCAAAAAACGAGCAGCATAAGAGTCAAAGAATATTTTCTCCTGCGAAAGCCCCATAATTTCAAGTATGTTAGGATTACAAGTATATAACAGCTTTGCGTATTTATTAAAAAAATAAACTGTAGTATCAGTTGCTTCGTCTTCATACTGTTCAATTTCAAAATCTTTGATAAACAAGATGTTTTCTCTTGTATTAAATGCGATTCCCCTTATATCCACATCAGAAGGTTCTTCTTCAATAAGGTTTCCACTTTCATCCATGACTACCTTTAATTCCTTTTTATTGGTATCATACGCATAGCTGCCTCCCAACCCGACCATCATAAGACCGTTTGGGAAAATATCCTTGTTCCTTAAAAAGTCATACTGTTCTGAATTAAGTAATTCTACAAAATCTTCCTTAGTTTTGTAAATCTTTTTTGTATCCATTGTTATCTTCCTTTCTTATAAATATAAATATCTTCCTGCGAAACGATATTTAATCTTTTCGAAGAAGACAGTTGTAACTCCTATATAAAAGCAATACTATTGCCATTATCCAATAACATAGGTTTAAAAAACTGAAAATATCCTTGTTATTGCAAATTCCCAGGTTCATCTTCATATCAAGAGGTGTTTTATCCCGTCAGACATTTTGAATTCCTCCCCATATTTGATTATTTTTACTATTATTTATTATAGATAATTTTTATTCTTTTAGCAAGAAAATTTTTTATATTTTTTTTATTAAAAAAACATGCATTTTTTCTATAATATATAAAAGGTGAGTGGTTTCATCCCTTCAGGGAAAAATAAGGAGGGAAAGAATATGAAATTCTGTAAGGTTTGGTTACTGATCGTGTTTTTAATTTGTTTTTTTTATATAAGTTTTTCAAGCAATATATCAGCAATGATTGATAACCCAGAGAATACAGATATTCTATATTTTAATGGATATTTAAATTTTTGCTTTAACGGTATAACGAAAATTTTTGTTTCAAACGGTTTGGTAAATGATAACAATGTAAAAAAAGAACCAATTTTCAGTTATACGAGCAGCCCGAATGATGATGTCATAGATAGGATACAAAGGAGTTTAAATAACAAAGCAAATGAGATGCTGAATGACTTTCTTAAAAAAACCGTAGGAAGGGACATAAATGATATGGTCAATTCAATTAACTCATTACCTCTTCAATAACACTAAAACCATTAAGATTTTTCTTAATGGTTTTTTAATTACATAAAAAAATAAAGCCTGCAAAATTGCAGGCTTTACTCGGCTGTAGCCGCTATTAGTTCTTTTGTTTCTTCAATAATTTCAACAGCATTTGGATTCGGAATTGCTATTTCTTCAAACCCTTCATCGGAAAGTGTAAGAATGCGCAATTCTCCTCCAATTTCCACGTTTCCATCCAAATTAAACGAATTTTCTGAAGCCCTTATAGGTTTCCCGAACACATTCCTGTGTCCATGAACCTGGAAGTAATTATGTCTTGTCTCATTTTTTTCAAAAAGAAGATCTATATCCGTTTCGCAATCCCCAACTCCACGAATGAACTGGGAATCTCTAACAAGATATAAATTATCAGGAAAAACAGGCAATCCACCATGCGTACATAAAACTCTCTTCCCTTTATATTCATATGCAAATACAGGCTTTAACTTTTTAAGAAAAGATCTTATTTCCTTTTTATCAAACCTGCTCAGGCTTTTTGCTGTATCAGTAAATGATTTATTTCTTCTGACATGCCCATTTGCATAAGCCCATAGATGGTCTTCATGATTGCCCCACAATATAACCACATTGGGCTTATCCACAATGGACATGAAGAACCGTAAAGTTTCTTCATGTTGAACTCCTCTATCAAGAAGATCACCATGAAAGACATAGAAAAAACTTGGATTGATTTCCCCTATGCCAGCCTTCAACGCATCAAAACAGCTATGTACATCCCCTACGTGTATGACCTTTTTATAGGAAGACAAGTCAACTAACTTATACATAGCTATTGACATGAATTCGTCAGGGGAAACAACCCCGTCAATCCACGATGGAACCTTTTCCACTTTCATTGTTTTATACATTCTTTTTACTATATCTTCGGGAACATTTCTGAATCCCCTATATTTATTTCTTTCCATAAGTTCATCGAGACTGACGTTATCAAACCTGACTACATATACTTTATATCTGTAGTCCTTTGATAATTGTTTGAATTTATTTATGTCCTCAGCTCTTACATTTGTAGAATCGATTATTGTGAATAAAGATTTGCGCATCCTTTCTTCTATTAAGCTGTAAAACAGCCTAAATACATCTTTATTATCTTCTTGAGAAATTCCATAACCATATTCTGTCAATATTAAACCATTATACTTCAGTCTGATGTCATCGCTCGACAGACAATAATGTTCCAACCCTGCCTCCTTAACAAGGGTGCTTTTCCCAGCCCCTGGAGGTCCTTGCAAAATAATTAAAACCCTCATCTTTTTTTTCCTCCCTGAAATTTTTCTTATAATAATTATAAGAAAAACTAAAGCATTTTACAACCCTTTATAAAAAACAAAATAATACACAATAATAAGCCAACATTCTGCTTCTTTTTTTTCGTTTTCCGTTATATAATCAATATAAGAAAACAAATCAAAGGAGGAACATAATGTTTTGGATAACATTTACAATTTATATAATAACAGTAATTTTCTACTGGATTTGCTTCATTCATATGACAAACAACATACAGAAAAACAGGGAACAGGCTGAAAAATATTTTCAAAAACTCATAGATAAAAAACTGATAGATGAAGAAAACCCGCTGTTTTTCCCAGAAAATAGTTTTATCTTATCTTTACTCCCTCTGTGGAATATTTTCGTGGCAATAAAGTATATTTCAATAGCAAGGATAGTATCAGAAAAAGAATCAAACAATAATCGGGAGGTATCGTAAATGAACAGGAAATTTTCAAAAATATTGTTTGCTCTAATAATCATAGAGCTTTTTATGTTTTTATTTTCTGGAATTATAGCAAACGCAGCATCAGAGAAACTGACAATAGTTTATTTCTATTCAGATTCATGTTCATATTGCAAAGAAGTAAAACCAATAATAGATGCAATAAAAAAAGATAAACAAATTAGTGTAATAGAATATTCCATAGATGATCCTTCAAATCTTGCTATACAAGAACAATACGCAAAATACTATAAAATAGATGAAGCAAAACAGCACAACATTCCGATGTTATTTTTTGGGAACAGGATTTTTGACAATAAGAGTGACATAAAAAACAACCTTTTATGGACAATTGAACTTGCAAAAAAAGAACCATCAAAATACCAGACATATATAATGGAACTGGATAAAGATATGGAAAAGTCATTTTTTAAAGAAAAAGCCAAAGAAATTACATTTGCTGGAATACTTCTCGCAGGACTTCTTGACGGCATAAATCCATGTGCTATTTCAGTACTGATGATATTTTGTTCATTTCTTCTTTTCAGGGGAAAAAATAAGACTGTAATCCCAACAGCCATTATATTTATAGCTGGATCATTTATAAGCAATCTGGCAATAGGTCTTGGATTATTTACAATACTTAAAACAATTTCTGGAAGCACGGCAATTATGGTAGCTGTATATGTAGTATCGATTATACTTTGTATTATAGCTGTTTACCTTAACACAATAGATATTATTAACGGCTTCAAAAAAAATGACATTACTGGGTTTAAGAATCAGCTATCTACGGAAACGAAATTTAAAATATCAGAAATATTCAGGAAGGCTGTTTCAACGAAATTTATTGTTCTTGCGGCATTTATTGCTGGTGTTATAATTGCTGCTATGGAATTTAGTTGTACTGGGCAGGTATATATTCCTACAATAACATATATGATAAACGCTGAATTAAGTATAAGTTATATACTTATGCTGGTACTTTACAACATTATGTTTGTGCTTCCGTTAATCCTTGTAGTATTGTTACTTTTGCTGATAAAGGAACCAGAAGATATAAAAGGCAGGGTTTTGAAATATTCTCACATAATAAAAATTATTGCAAACATATTCTTTATGATAATGATTGTCATCATGGTTACCAAAATAACAGCAATAATATAAAGAAAGGGCAATTTTTCAGCTCTTTCTTTTTTTTTAATCAATTAAATACAAAAAAAATACTGTTAAGGATATTTTTTTGTTTATATATATATTTGGCAGTAATATGTAAAAGACATAAATAAAAAAACTTAACAGGAAAAAGTAAATGTAAGGAAGGGGGATAAAATGTTGGGAAATTAATTGGTGAGGTTATTTCAAAGGGAATACTAAAAAAATGTATTCGTTTACTTATTTATTCCATGCGTTATGATTTTTACAGATATCGGTACATGTTTAAAAACAATAAGCTAAGGCTTTATAAAAGTCCAAATTATAATGGTGATATGTTCTTTGTAATAAGCGAAGATTTATCAAAAAATGTATTGAAGTATGAAACATCGATATATTTTAATAATTGTAAAAGCGCTTTTTTTATAAAGGTTAATCCATTCTCCAAATTTAAGCTTTATATGGAAATAAAGAGATTTATTAAAAAATTTCATAAAAGGGAACAGGAAAATTTTGAAAAAATGTTTATAAAAAAATGTGATGAAGCCTTGGCAAATATAATAAAATCCAGTGTATCAAACAATGATTTGGAAATGTTAATACGCAATGTTCATAAAAAAGTATCAGAACTAACAAACATACCAATTGAAACAGTAACGGAAAAAGTATTAGAAATTTATTACAAAAAATTTGAAAATGAAAAATCAAAAATGTAGGGAAGAAAAAAGAAGCAGGTTTACAACCTGCCTCTTTTTTTATTTTTTATTATTCTTACGAAGAACATCTATTGGAAGGACCTTCTCGTCATAACGTACGTTAATCCCTTTCAAAAATCGGATAACGTGTTCGTATATGACGAAAAATACTTTTTCTCCATTTTTACCGTCGTCAACATTAACGACATCAATATATTGTCTTGCGATATCACCAAGACTGTCAACAATACTGTATACATTTTTATAATTAAGCTCATCGCAAATGTATAAAACTTTTTTCTTTCTGCCACTATGTCCATACTTTATCCTGGCTTCATCTTCTATTATAGAAGCCAGCTCTTTTGCTATCTTGTCTTTAAAAGTTTCCCTGTATGATTTTGAATTATGGAAAACTACTTCAATAATGCCTTTAATAAATCCATTCTTATCAAAAAATATAGCATCGGGTCTATATTGTCCTCCATTTTCAGATTGTATTTCAACCGTTTTATCCGTTTTAAAAGTTAGGGGATCCTTCACAATCATGTTGATCAAGTCAATAAAAAATTTATTGACTATACCTTGCGGCTCTTTAGCGTTTTCCTTCATGGAAGAAAGAATTCTTTCTGCTTCTTCTTCAATCGATTGCATCATTTCCTCTTTCGTAATCTTTTCTTGTTCAACATATTTGTTTAACTGATTGAAAAGAACTTTCAATGATTGATTGGCAAGCTCTATATGTTTCTTTGTAACTCCCATGTTAGAAAGTTCTTTAACTGAAATGCCAAGAGCCTTAGAAATTATTTTCTGATTCAATTCTTGACCAGAAATCAAAGCTGCACTGATCATACTATACAATTTATCATCCATCTCCTTGTCTAAATATACCTCACTAAATACACTTAGACAAGACCCTTTCACAATATTAATTAATTTCTCTATATAAGAAAAACTGATATTCTTATCGTTCTGATGCCTTCTTATATAATCTGAATTTGCAAGCAATTTATTCTTTATTTTTCTATAATGGTAAAATTTTGCCTGCTCTCCGATTTTTTTACCTGACGCATTGTTTTTTATCTCTCTGTCCAAAAAAGCAGCAATAGCATCTTTTACACACATTGCGTCAAAGTACATATTCTGAAACTCCTCGTATCTCTTAGTAAAATCACTATACATATTTAACCCCCTGTATATTCATTGTACTTTTTATTCTTCCCTTGCAATTTATTAAAAATATGATTTTTACTTATTTTATTTTTCCACATGCCATAATATAACATTAAACACCTTTTTTCAGAATAAAACAATATAAAAAAAATAAAATGTATATGTAAAATTTACCAAACGAAAGGAGTTGTTTTTTTATGAAAGAGACAGGGGTAGTAAGAAAAATAGATAAGCTTGGCAGGTTAGTTATTCCGAAAGAAGTAAGAAGAGAATTGGGTTGGGGAGTGGAAGAACCTGTTGAAATATTTATAGATGGAAAAAATGTTATAGTGGCAAAATACACGCCAGTATGCATATTATGCGGCTCTGACAAACATCTTACAAGATACAGAGATAAAAATATATGTAATGATTGTATCGGAAAAATAAGAGAACTTTGATGTAAAGACCCCATGTTTATTACCAACCTCCTTACGAATCTCCCGCTTCTGTAAGCGGGAGAAGTTCAAAATTCTCTGAATGAACTTTTCCTATATCACAATGGAGTGATAAATGTAAAAAAGAGAATTGCAAAGAAAATCGGGAAGCTGGAAAAATTAGCCTTAGCAACACAGAATCAACCCTACAACAATAATTGCAGGAAATATCCCCAATTGTCAACTACCCACCACTTAGCACCATAGGTGCTTGAAGTGGGGGCTTGTGTAGCCCTAGTTGACTAGCCTAAGCGAAAGCTACGTTATCT
>Ga0209608_1002572_pt1 | contig 12661 bp, 10 predicted proteins | sample AD_UKC130_MetaG_FD_184428 | JGI IMG/M metagenome (GOLD analysis project Ga0209608, IMG submission 184428) | Active sludge microbial communities of municipal wastewater-treating anaerobic digesters from Canada - AD_UKC130_MetaG (SPAdes) (version 2) | ecosystem: Engineered > Bioreactor > Anaerobic... | reverse complement strand
CCATCCTTTCTGTCTCACCTATTTGAGCAAACAAAAACGTTGTTGATTCTAATGCCCAAATGCCCAAAACAAAGAGTATGAAGAAAGATATTCAAAAAGAATGAGGAATCCATAAAAACGGATTCCTCATCGATTCCTCTTAAAAAACAAAATATGCAGATTGCATTACCACGCAAAAAGCGGATATTTTCTCATCATATCGTTTACTTTATTGCGAACAGCAGCAATGGCTTTGTCGTTCTCTACATCAGACAATACCGTATCGATCATTTCAACAATCTCGATCATCAGCGGTTCTTTCATCCCACGGGTGGTGATTGCCGGAGTGCCAAAACGTAACCCCGAAGTCTGAAAAGGACTGCGGTCGTCGTACGGCACCATATTCTTATTGGCGGTAATGTCGGCTGCAACCAGTGCATCTTCGGCAACCCTTCCGGTAAGATTGGGGAACTTTGTACGCAAATCGATCAACAAAGAGTGATTATCGGTCCCCCCTGAAACAACATTATATCCCTTATCCATGAAGGCTTGCGCCATAGCTGCCGCATTCTTTTTCACCTGCAACTGATAATCCTTAAAGGAATCGTCCAACGCTTCACCAAAGGCCACTGCCTTGGCAGCAATGACATGTTCCAACGGACCGCCCTGCGTGCCGGGAAAAACAGCAGAATCCAAAAGAGCCGACATCATTTTCACCTCTCCTCTGGGTGTGGTGATTCCCCAGGGATTTTCAAAATCTTTTCCCATCAAAATCACACCGCCACGAGGACCACGAAGCGTTTTATGTGTGGTGGAAGTGACGATGTGTGCATACTTGAGCGGATTTTCGAGCAAGCCGGCAGCAATAAGCCCGGCAGGATGAGCCATATCCACCATAAAAATAGCTCCAATTTCATCGGCAACCTTCCGGATACGGGCATAATCCCATTCACGCGAATAAGCCGATGCCCCGCCGATGATCAATTTGGGACGTTCTTTGCGGGCAACAGCTTCCAACTCATCGTAATCAATCAGCTGATCCTCACGACGCACCGTATACTCCAACGGTTGAAAAAGCATGCCGGAAAAATTTACCGGCGATCCGTGCGAAAGGTGTCCGCCATGAGACAAGCTCAACCCAAGAAATTTATCGCCCGGGTTCAGACAGGCCAGAAATACGGCCATATTGGCTTGAGCTCCCGAATGGGGCTGAACGTTTACCCACTCGGCATCAAATAATTTTTTCAATCGGTCAATGGCAAGCTGCTCCGTCATATCCACAAATTCACAACCGCCGTAATATCTTTTGCCGGGATAACCTTCGGCATATTTATTGGTCATCACCGACCCCATCGCTTCCATCACCTGGTCGCTTACAAAATTTTCGGAGGCAATCAGTTCAATACCTCTCAACTGACGCTGTTTTTCTTTTTCGATAATCTCGAAAACCAACGAATCTCTCTTCATCTTGTATATTTATTTAATGAAATGCAAAAATACAGAAGTTTGTCGAGAAATAGGATGAATTTAGATTTTTTGCACACCCTATTTTTTATTTTCGGCATTGTTCCCCTTTTCCAACAGATCGGGGCGCAACCGCTTTGTACGCTCCACAGCCTGTTCCATGCGCCATTCGACAATTTTCCTTTCATGACCCGAAAGAAGTATGTCGGGTACTTTCCATCCTTTATATTCTGCCGGACGAGTATAAACCGGCGGAGCAAGTAGATGATCTTGAAACGAATCGGACAAGGCCGATTGTTCATCGCCAAGCACACCCGGTATAACCCGCACAACGGCATCGGTAATCATGGCCGCTACCAATTCGCCACCGGTGAGAACAAAATCGCCGATGGATATTTCCCGCGTTATCAAATGCTCGCGCACCCGATAATCGACACCTTTGTAATGACCGCAAAGGATAATGATGTTCTGCATCAACGACAATTCGTTGGCTATCCGCTGTGTAAACGGTTCGCCATCGGGAGAGGTATAAATCACTTCATCGTAGTGACGCTGCGACTTCAGCTGCGAAATGGCTCGGTCGATCGGTTCAATCTGCAAAACCATCCCGGCCTCGCCTCCAAAGGGATAATCGTCCACGCGACGATGCTTATCGGTGGAATAGTCGCGAAGATTATGTACGACTATTTCAACCAATCCTTTATCCTGAGCACGTTTTAAGATGGAACAATTCAATGCTCCATCGATAATTTCGGGCAAAACCGTAATGATATCTATCCGCATGTTGTGATGCCTTTGGAGTAATTTTCTCACAAAAATACGCATTTTTACCGTAATTTTTGCAAGAAAAAAGTACAGGCATCAATTTCCGCTGCCGGTTGTTCCTGTACTACCTCCTGTTGCAGGCTGAGAGCCACTTTCGCCGGCTTTCAAATCATCGTTGCTAATGGTACGTTGCACTTTCTTGATGGAAGTTTTCAAATCGCCAAAGCGATACGTTACGCTCAAACGAAGCGAACGCATGGGTTGCATAAACGTACTTTTCTGCATAAAACCTTCTCCTTTGGTTGTTGAACTAAATTCAACAAACTCGGCAAAAGGATTGCTCGCAGAAAGATTGACATCGAGCTTTTTATTGAGGAAACTCTTCATTACATTGAACGAGTAAAAATACATTGTTGATTGTGAGGTTTGCAATTGAACTCTTCCACTAAAAATGCCTCCATTGAATCCCAAGCGGAAATCCTGTGGTAAAGTCAACATCAATCCACCAAATCCCTGCCCCGAAAAACCGTGATTTTTTAATTGATTGCCATTGTTACTCCGAATATCGGTGTAGCTGACATTGGCATTGGTATACAAACGAATTTTCTGTAACGGCGTCCAACTGGCATACAGGTTCAGGCCGATATGCTGATTTTTCCCTATATTATCATACGTATTACGCGTTACACCGTCTTCTACGAAACTATAGGATGCAATAGCATTTTTAGTAAAAGAATAGTTGAGCGACGCATTGAGGTTCACTTTTTGAGAAAAGGAGCCAAAATTGATATTGAAATTATGACTTTGTTCCGCGTCCAGTTTGGGATTTCCGTAACTAATATTCGTCGGATTGAGGTCGTTAACATAAGGATTGAGGTACCAGATACCCGGGCGCGAGATACGCATGTTATACCCCACTCTGAGGGTTTGGGTCATCCCGAGCTGATAGGAAAAGGTGAACGACGGCACCAGATCGAAAAAGTGGGTTTGGATGGTAGTATCGTTTGCACTCATGAAATGAATATCTTGATCGGTATATTCTCCGCGCAAACCCGCTTTTACGCCAATTTTCCCGGTTTTAAAGCTGTAACCGGCATACCCCGAAACAATATTCTGATCATGGTCGAGATCATTCTTATGCGATAAATCCACTTTCCAAGTATTGTCCGTTACATCAAAATACGTATTGTCGCTCTCACTCGTATTTTGTCTGAAAATATATTTCAACCCTGCTTCAACGTTATGTTTATTCGTAAGTGGATTCACATAATCGATTTGTCCGGTATGCTCCTTTCCTCCGGCATCGTTTATGCTCTTACGGCGGTAGCCTTCAGAATAAGAATCCCCTGTCACATCCGTAAAACGACTTTCGTATTCGCCGTCGTTCGGGTTTTGTTGAAAACGATACGAAAGCGTCAACATCTCCCCCTTCTTTTTAAAATTATGCTGATAATCGGCCGACAATTCGGTGCCTCCATATTCCTGTTCGAAAAAAGAATGGGCAAGATAACTGTAATTCTGTATCCCCTTCGACAACGCATTTTGCAAACTCCTGGAAGAGAAATCTCCCCCGAAACGCGATACCGACAAATTGAACAAATTCAGCGTATCGGGTTCGTAACTCAATGCACTACTGAAAAACAAGCCGCCACCATTACCTTTATTGGTGCCGTCCTGCGTGAGCATATTTTCCGCACCCGGTATAAAATCTTCCCGCATGTAAGACGATTCTGTTTCCGGACTGTCGTGATGGTAATAACTGGCATTGCCGGTGAATCCGAATTTCCCGTACTTTAAGGCCAAATAGGTATTGCCACCGTATCCGCCATAAGTATCGCCATTGGCTCCTACCGAACCGGAATACCCGTCGTCTACCCGCTTGTCGGTAATAATATTGATAATCCCCCCTACTCCTTCCGCATCGTATTTTGCACCCGGATCGGTAATCACTTCAATGTCTTTTATACTGTTTGCAGGCATGCTCTTGAGTACCTGCGAAGGATTATTCGTTATCATGTTCGATGGCTTACCGTTTCAGATAAATCTTAAAATTGGATGAACCTTTTAACTGAATATTATCTTCACCGTCGACCGTTACCATCGGTACTTTTCGCAACAAGTCGAGCACACTCGATGTCGATGCCTCGGGGTCATCTTTGGCGCTGTATGTAAGTTTATCGATCTCTACCTTCACCAAAGGACGTTGAGCAACAACACTAACCTCTTCGAGTTGAGTAGAGCTTTCCGAAAGAACGATCTTACCTAAATCGGTTTGCGAGCGAGCGGAAACCTCTACATTTCTTTTCAACGGATTCATCCCTATAAACTGAAAAGTAAACACGTATTTCCCCGCCGGAAGAGAAACCGAAAAATTGCCCTTTTCGTCGGCAGCCAATTTTTTTATGGCTTTATCGGTAGCTCCTTCCTTTGCTACGGATATCGTAGCATAAGGGAGCGGATCGTTTTCGGCAGGACCGGCCAATTGTCCTTTCACCGTAAATTGTTCTTTCGCCGCACCGGAAGAGGATATTGAAGTCTGGGCAAACAAGGTAACTGCTGTGAAGCAACTCAACAGAAAAAAAAGCAATCGTTTCATAAAAATAATATCTAGTGGTCTTATCCATTCGTTAAATCGACACCAAAAGTAATCAAAATTACAAAAGTGATAATTTTTAAACCGATTGAAATGTAAGATTATTACAGAATCTTAGTATTGGTATGGCCGTTTTGATGATTTTTTACATGGAATCATGGATTATAAAGCGTTGAATAAAATACTGTTTTCATTGTCTGTATAATAAATTGAAAATTATCATGTAATTTTGTGCTTTAAAAACTAGCAAAAACGTACATCTTTATGACAAAAAATAAACTTGCATTGCCCATTGCTATTCTTCTTACCATACTGGTGGGTTGCAACAAAAAACAATCGCATTTTATTTCGGACCCCGACTATCGGCAAAGGGTCGAAAAAGACCTTTCCAAAAAAATGAAGAGCATCGAAAACGCCGACATTTTTCCCGATTTCTCCGACAAAAAGTATTCGCTTCGCGAACAGGAAGCATTGAAATTTTTCTATGCGTACATGCCTTTGAGCGACATCGCCGACTATTCTCCGGAATTTTATCTCGATAATATTCGGCAATCGTTTAAAGTGCAAGAAGAGATGCCTTGGGGGAAAAGCATTCCGGAGGAAGTGTTTCGTCATTTCGTACTGCCCATCCGGGTGAACAACGAAAACATGGACTCGTCGCGTACGGCCTTTTACAAGGAATTGAAAGAGCGAGTCTGCAATCTTTCCATGTATGATGCTATTCTCGAAGTAAATCACTGGTGTCACGAAAAAGTGACTTACCGGCCTACCGATGCGCGTACAAGTTCGCCTTTGGCAACAGTACGCACGGCATACGGCCGTTGCGGTGAAGAATCTACGTTTACGGTGGCCGCACTCCGCGCTGTGGGAATTCCTGCCCGACAGGTTTACACTCCCCGATGGGCACATACTGATGATAATCATGCCTGGGTAGAAGCGTGGGCCGACGGCAAATGGTATTATCTGGGAGCATGCGAACCTGCACCTGTTCTCGATATGGGATGGTTTGACGCTCCGGTAAAACGTGCTCTTCTTTTGCATACCAAAGTATTCGGCCGATACACGGGACCCGAAGATATCATGCAGCAAACCCACTCGTTTGCCGAAATAAATGTCACTTCAAACTATGTGGATACTGCCAAAACTACTATCCGGGTGGTGGATTCCGCAGGAACGCCGGTTGCCGATGCACACGTGGAATTCGGCATTTACAATTACGCCGAATTTTATCCTGTTCTCTCTACGCAAACCGATGAAAACGGCGAGGCATCCATTTCTACCGGTTTGGGCGATTTTTCGGTTTGGGCATCTAAAGACGGGCAAATGGCGTTAGAAATCGTATCGGCAGGGAAACAAAACCTTTACACAATTGCTTTGCAATTCAAGGAAGGAGACGAATTTGTGAAAGAGCTCGATATTGTTCCCCCGCCGGAGGTAAAACCGGAAAACAAGGTTTCGCAAGAAGCAATTGAAGCTAACAACAAACGCCTTGCTCGCGAAGACTCCATCCGCAATGCCTATATTGCTACCTTTATTTCGCATGACGATGCCGTAGCTTTTGCTAAACAAATTGATGCCGACACCGCCTTGACGGCAAAATTCCTGACAAAAAGCCGCGGCAATTGGCGCGAAATTCAAACCTTCCTGGCCGATGCGTCGAGAAACGGCAATGTGGCTACAGCGTTGAATCTTCTGGAGGTGATTGCCGAAAAAGATCTTCGCGACACCCCTGCTTCGGTGCTGAAAGATCACCTCGATAACGTAACTCCGGAAAATTCCGATATCTTTTATCGTTATATACTGAATCCCCGTATCGATAACGAATTGATCACTCCCTACCGGGGATGGCTGCAACAACATATTCCCACGGAAATAAAAGAAAAAGCCGCCACAGACCCCGCATCGCTGGTGGAATGGGTAAACCGGATAAAAACTGCCGACGAATTCAATCCCCAATACATTCCCATTTCGCCGATAGGGGTCATGAAACTCGGCATGGCCGATTCAAGATCGAAAAATATTTTTTTCGTTGCCGTATGCCGTAGTTTACATATTCCCGCACGACTGGAAGAAATTACCGGAAAACTTCAATATTACCATAATAACCGGTGGCACGACGTGAATTTTGATGCCGGCGAAGCAATGGTTGCTGCACCAAAAGGCTTTTTACAGATCAACTATACTCCCTCGCAAACATTGAAAAATCCGCTGTACGATACCCATTTCACCATTGCCAAAATTGCCGGAGGAAGCATGCATCGCCTGAACTTCCGCAACACCGAAGGAGCAGAATCGACCGTCAGCTTGCAAAGTTTCTTTCAACAACCTGTGGAAATTGAAGAGGGTTACTACATACTTATCACCGGAACACGCATGGCGAGTGGAAAAGTTCTTGCACGCGTTACAACCTTCAACATTGAAGAAGGAAAAACCACACCCGTGGATTTGATTTTGCGCAGAGACGATAAAGATATCCAGGTTATCGGCGAAATGGATCCCGAAGCATTGTTTTTGCCGGAAAATAAATCCAACCCACAATCGATCCTTGCCACTACCGGCCGAGGATATTTCATCGTAGGAATTCTAGGTGCCGGTCAAGAACCTTCGAACCATTTTCTGCGGGATCTTGCGCGACTGAAAACCGATTTCGAAAGCTGGAACAGGGGCATTATTCTTTTGTTCCCGAACGAAGACCAATGGAGGCGGTTCGATAAAGCCGATTTTACGGAATTGCCTTCAACCGTTACCTTCGGTATCGATAAAGACAACAGCATTACCAATCAACTGGTAAAGAACCTGAATTTGGCATCGCCCAACAATTTGCCTATTGTGGTTATAGCCGACACATTTGGCAGGGTAGTCTACGTTTCACAAGGGTATAAAATCGGAATTGGCGACGAATTGATTCAAATTATAAAGAGGCTTTGAAACCATGCTCACTATTTTTCTGGCCATAGTGTCCGGTATGGCAGTAGGGTATATTGCCCGAAATATTCCCGCTACACGATACACGGGAAAAATCATCGGGGTCCTTATTGCGTTGCTGTTGTTTTCCCTGGGTTTATCTGTCGGAACAAATGAACAAGTGATCACTAATTTTCGATTCATCGGGCTGGATGCTTTTGTAATCGCCGCGGCTGCTACACTGGGAAGCGTACTCTGCGCAGCTTGGGTATACCGAAAATTCTTCCAAAAAAAAGATAAAGAGTCATGAGGGATTCCCTGATTTATCTGCTTGTCTTTGCCTTGGGCATTGTGCTTGCCCTTGTGGGATGGGTACCCGAATTGTTCATTCCGGACGACATGGCAAAAGGAATATTGTACCTTCTTTTGTTTTTCGTAGGAATCCAGATCGGATCGAGCAAGCATCTCTTTTCGGTGGTAAAATCGCTCGGTTTTAAAATCATGCTCGTTCCCGCAGCCACAACCATTGGAACATTTGCTGCCGTTATATTGGCAAGTTTTTTGCTGCCCCACCGCTCGCTTACCGATTGCCTTTGCGTAGGATCAGGATTCGCATACTATTCGCTGTCGAGCATTCTTATTTCGGAATATCGCGGAGCCGAATTGGGAACAGTTGCTTTACTGGCCAATATCATACGCGAATTCTTTGTGCTTGTGTTTGCTCCTTGGATGGTGAAGTATTTCGGTAAATTGGCACCGATTTGTGCCGGTGGAGCTACCACAATGGATACCACCTTGCCTATAATCACAAAATTTTCGGGATCGGAGTATGTAATGGTAGCCCTTTTTCATGGAATGATTATCGATTTTTCCGTTCCGTTGTGGGTGAGTTTTTTTCTCTCTTTATGAAAAAGAACCGTTTCTCTACAAAATCAAAAAACTACAAAAACATTTTCGAAGTAATGATGTTTTTCAATATGGAGATAATTGAAAGATGAAAGTATTTGTCAATGTATTAATCATCTATCTTACTTTAAATATCTATGCTTTTTGGAAAGGATGGAAAACGCTGGCCAACTGCAAAAACTGGCGTATTCTATTTGTTGCTGTGTTCGGTATTGAATTTATCCTTTATATTACCGGTTTGATTTTTCGCAACCACCTTCCTTACACCTTTGTGCATTTCACTCGTACAATGGGTACCACCTGGATGCTTTTTCTGGTTTACGCCATCCCATTCGTATGGATTTCTGATTTGATTTTTTATATTCGAAAAAAGAAAGCACCTCCTGATTGGTATCAACCCGAAAAAGAAAAGAAACATAAAGCACATACCTTTATTTTTATTTTGCTACTCGAATCAGCAATTCTCGGGTGGGGAAATTACAATTTCAACCATCCCGTCGTGGAACAAGTAAACATTACCGTAGACAAAAAGGGAGGAAATATTGACTCGCTGCGTATTGTCATGGTAGGTGATGTGCATCTCGGATACTTGATTGACAAGAAATATGCAAAAAAATACGTCGATCTGATTATGGCTCAGCATCCCGACCTCATTCTTTTTGTAGGCGATATCATCGATGCAGGAATTAATCCTGTTCTTCAGCAACATATGGAGGAAGAATTGCGACAATTGCATGCGCCGTTGGGAGTCTATTCATGCCCGGGGAATCACGAGTATCGCTACGAAGCAGAAGAAAAAATTGCCTGGCTCAACAATGTGGCAGGTATCACCATGCTGCGCGATTCGGCCGTACTCATCGACAGCGCTTTTTATGTGATCGGGAGGGAAGATCTTAAAGCACCTCATCGTAAACCGTTAGAACAGATTCTTCGTGAACAGCATGTAGATACAGCGCTCCCCATAATTGTACTCAAACACAATCCCATCGATTTGAACGAAGAAGCCTCTTCCGGTGCAGATATCGCCCTGTACGGACATACACACCGCGGCCAATCGTTCCCCGGCAATTTAATTACTGATCTTATTTTTGAGGTTTCTCACGGGTACAAAAAGAAAGGGAATACTCACGTATTTGTTACTTCGGGACTCGGACTTGCCGGATCGCAACACCGCATCGGCACCCAATCGGAAATAGTGGTACTAAACGTACAATTTGAGTGAAACAGTCTGCTTTAAATCGCAGGCTTAATTTACCAATTATCATGTCACGGCAATGATAAGCACTTTTAGCGAGTTACATATAAATACTATAAATACGGAATTGCTTTTTCCAGATGGACAGCATGCGATCCTTTGAGCAGGACATAATAACCTTCGAGAGGATGTTCTTTCAGCTCGGCAATCAATTCTTCCACTGTATTGAAAACCGAAAAAGGGGGATCCGATTCGTTAAAAATTTCACCTACCAGATACACTTTAGCAAACGACTGCTCGGAAATAAATTTCAGCAGATCGGCATGCTCTTCCTTGCTGATATCTCCCAATTCTTTCATTTCGCCCACAATCACGGCCTTTGGCAAAGCTGAAGGGATTTTTACGAAAAAATCCAACGCTGCCCTCATGCTGGTGGGATTGGCGTTATAAGCATCGATGATCAGATCATTTTTTTGCGTTCTCTCGAACTGCGAACGGTTGTTTCTGGGAACATATTCTTCGAGTGCTTCGCTGATATATTGAGCATTGATACCGAAATATTTGCCGATAGCAACCGCCGCCAATGCATTATCAAAGTTAAATGCTCCCACCAATCGCGTTTTCACGTGATAAGTATGCTCAAAAAAATTCCAATCGAATTCTAGAAAAGGATGAGAGGAATATAGTTTTCCCGAAACAAAAAGTTCGGGATTGTTTCTCCCATAAAGTATGCGATCCATTCCTTCGGACATTTCGCATAATAAATCGTCATCGCTGTTCACAAACACTTTACCTCCATGCTCGCGGATAAAATCATAGAGTTCACCCTTAGCCTTCCTAATGTTCTCGAATGATCCAAATCCCTCGATATGGGCTTTCCCGATATTGGTAATCAATCCGAAATTAGGCTCAGCAATATCGCACAACTGCATGACCTCACCGGGATGATTTGCCCCCATCTCCACAACGCCCATTTCGTGATTTTCTGTCATGGAAAGCAAAGTTAACGGCACACCGATATGATTATTGAAATTGCCTTGCGTAAAAGCCACGTTAAACTCCTTGGAAAGAATCGCCGCCACCAGCTCTTTGGTTGTAGTCTTGCCGTTTGTTCCGGTGATAGCGATGATAGGGATTTTTAGTTTTCGACGGTGATAATTGCCCAGTTTTTGAAGTGTCTTTAATACATTGTCTACCACAATTATACGTGCGTCGGTCGGCATTCCTTCACACTCATCCACCACCACATAAGCACAACCGGCCTCAAGCGCTTCTCCGGCAAACCGGTTCCCGTTGAAATTAGCACCTTTTAAGGCAAAAAAGATGGAATCCTTCGGGCAATTACGCGAGTCGGTGGTTACCACCGGATACTGTTTATATATGTTGTAAAGCTCCGATATTTCCATAGCAAAAATTTCTCTAAAAAACTACAGCCCTATTTTTTTCACGATGGCTGGCGGCAGTGCCTTTTTATGCACTACGATGCTAGTGGTTTTATAACGAACATACGCTTCGGAAGCATACCATATTCCGTTGTATGGACCTGTCATCCCCCACGAATTTTTCCATGTAATATTTATTCCCGTTCTGATCATTGGCTATGCCATAAATCTGCATCCCATGATCGTCGGTAGTTTTAAAATTGTCGAAATCCTGCTGACGCATCTCTTGCGTAATTGTTTTTTCTTTAAGAATTTCTCTTCCGATTTTCTCTCTCACGAAACTATTTTTTTCACGCAGAGAAAGATCAAGCCACTTGGCCTGATCGCTTCCGGCATTTTCCGGAGCATTTTCGTCGGGAACAATAGCAATACCTAAACGAGAAAATCCGGGCTCACTGACATCGGAAGCCCAAGCTACCGTATAGCCATTCATGATGGCGTTATCAATCGCCGCTATCATTTCATCCAACGGCAAGTTGTAAGAATCGGCCCAACGCCAATTATCGGGGACTTCAATCGGAAACTTGGAATAAAAAGGATGATGGGTAAAAGAAGTAAGCGAGACATAATCGTCACTTTTTAACCCCAATAATGCAGCAAAACTTTGCGGTGTATATTGTTTACCTTTATAAATAAATGTCTGAGGTACCTCACCAAGATATGCATCCAATATTCCCTTGAATCCGTTAAACCACGCGGTGGTCAAGGTACTGTTTTCGACGAGACTTTTCATGTATCCCTTCAGCACTTTATCCATTTCGCCATGATCATGCGAATCGGTGCCATAGTTAAGGCCTTTGTATATCGAGTCGGGAAGAATTCCGTAATCATCAATGGTTTCAACCACATCGGCGAACGAGCCACCGGGGCTGAAATTCAGATTCCCGTGCAAACGAGCATATTTAACGGCTTTATCTTCATAATTTTTGCGAACGATGTACATTTCCGACAGATCGTGTTCTCCTTTATTCATTCTCAACAGCTCAGATTCCAAAAACCCGACTCCCGAAAAGCTCCAACATGTGCCTGTATTGAACTGATTTTTAATTGATGTAATGGGATTTTCTTTTACCACGGTAAACGTGTAAGCGGTGGCTGTTTCCTGTGCGCTCACCAATAACGTCAGCATCAAGGCTGTAAACAATGAAAGTATTCTATTCATTTCTATCAGATTAATGTATTATTTGATTTCTTTACTACAATAACCGGACACAAAGTTAACTTAAAATAGGAGAATACAGTGTTTTTCCCCCAATTAATCCATGAAAAAGTGAAAAAATAATTTATCTTTACGTTACAAAAAACCAATAATCCTTTTTATCGGAACAACTAGAATGGCAAAACAAAAGTTTTATGTAGTTTGGCAGGGCAGAAAGCCGGGTATCTATACCTCATGGAAAGAATGTGAAGCTC
>Ga0209608_1002552_pt1 | contig 12733 bp, 8 predicted proteins | sample AD_UKC130_MetaG_FD_184428 | JGI IMG/M metagenome (GOLD analysis project Ga0209608, IMG submission 184428) | Active sludge microbial communities of municipal wastewater-treating anaerobic digesters from Canada - AD_UKC130_MetaG (SPAdes) (version 2) | ecosystem: Engineered > Bioreactor > Anaerobic... | reverse complement strand
CGTTTGCAGATCCAGACAGACACCTTGAAAAAGATTCCCGTGACGGGAAAGTTTGGTGGAGCAACCGGCAATTTCAATGCCCATCATGTGGCTTACCCTCATATCGATTGGAAAAAATTTGCCGACGACTTTCTTTCGCAAAAGCTCGGAATAGAACGTGAGCAATATACCACGCAAATATCCAATTACGATCAATTTGCAGCCGGTTTCGATGCCGTCAAACGTATCCATACCATACTGATCGATCTCGACCGCGATATGTGGCACTACATTTCGATGGAGTATTTCAAGCAGCGCATCAAGGAGGGCGAAGTGGGTTCGTCGGCCATGCCGCACAAGGTCAATCCCATCGATTTCGAAAATGCCGAAGGCAATCTGGGGGTCGCCAATGCTTTGCTCGAGCATCTTGCAGCCAAGTTGCCTATTTCGCGTTTGCAGCGCGATTTAACCGATTCCACCGTCATCCGAAATATCGGTGTACCACTGGCTCACGGATTAATTGCCATAAAAAGTACAACAAAAGGGCTCCGTAAATTGTTATTAAACAAGGAAGCTATCGACAGGGATTTGGATAATAATTGGGCGGTTGTGGCTGAAGGGATTCAAACCATTCTTCGAAGAGAAGGTTATCCGAAACCCTATGAAGCGTTGAAAGAATTGACCCGCACCAATGTGCATATCACAAAAGAAGATATTTCGAATTTCATTGATTCGCTCCGGGTATCGGATGAGATTAAAAAAGAATTAAAAGCCATTACTCCACGAAATTACACCGGAATATAAAAAATGAAACAACAAAAATGAAACAACAAAAATTATTTTTAATGAAGACATCAAAATGAAGAAAATTTACAGTTTGTTTTTAAACGACTGAGTACTTGTTTTTAAATGAAAACAAATAACACCGTGAGGTTTTAATAAGTATAAAAATCAAATCATTATTTAAAGAACATGACAATCTACAACGAAGAATCACAGCCTAAACGAAATTTTAGTAGCAAAGGCGATGGAAAGCACGTTTCTTTCAACAAGTCATATTACACTAACGATAAAACAACGCAATCGGAAGGTATGAATTACAATGATGCAGGGCGTAATTATCATCAGCCTACTAACGAATTTCAGCAAAAGACCGATGAGGAGAACACCCCCTCCGGCGAGAATGTTAAAAAACGCCGTCCACGCATAGGCGAAAGGATAGCGCAAACGCCATATAACCGAAAATATAATGGCAACAGAGGGTATTCGCGGACGAATACCGATCAGAAAAAGGGCTTTAGACCTAAGAAAAAGAGGAAACCGTTCAAACAGATCAAGTACAAGGAAAATGTCGATCCGAATACCCCTATTCGTCTGAACAAATACTTGGCCAATGCGGGTGTTTGTTCGCGCCGCGAAGCCGATGAGTTTATTCAGGCGGGTGCGGTAAAGGTAAACGGTGAGGTGATTACCCAATTGGGTACAAAAATTACCCGTGCCGACGAGGTCACTTTTTACGATCAGCCCGTAAAGCTCGAAAGCAAGGTTTATGTGTTGCTCAATAAACCGAGAGGCTTTGTTACAACCACCGACGACCCCGAAAACCGCAAGACGGTGATGGAATTGGTGAAAAGTGCTTGCTCCGAACGCATTTATCCCGTTGGACGGCTCGACCGCTCAACTACAGGCGTTCTGCTGTTAACTAACGACGGCGATTTGGCGTCTAAGCTAACCCATCCGAAATACGAAAAACGAAAAATTTATCAGGTGTGGCTCGATAAACCCGTTTCTGCCGAACACATGCAAATGATTGCTGACGGTATCGAACTGGACGACGGTGAGATTCATGCCGATGCAGTTAGTTATGTAACCGAAGACGATCTCTCGCAGGTTGGAATCGAGTTACACTCGGGGAAAAACCGGGTTGTTCGCCGTATTTTCGAAAAATTGGGTTATAAAGTACTCAAACTCGACCGGGTTTATTTTGCGGGATTGACCAAGAAGAATCTTCCCCGCGGAAAATGGCGTTATCTCACAGAACAAGAAGTAAACATGCTTCGTATGGGACATTTCGATTAACGTATCCTGACGAAGCACAAACGAAAAAATCACTTAACTTTTAAATTAACAAATAAAATAATCAATCCCCGTCTGTCATAAAAATGACGACGGGCGATTTCGTGTAAATTATGAAGCAGATAAAAAGAACGAAAATAGCCGACGCATTGAAGTCGACCGATTTTGGATCAGAAATCAACGTAAAGGGCTGGGTTCGTACCCGGAGAGGAAACAAAAACGTGAGTTTTGTTGCGCTAAATGACGGATCGACCATCAATAATTTGCAAATTGTCATCGAAAATGCTAAATTCGGTGAAGAGTTTCTAAAACCCATCACCACCGGTGCGTGCATCAGCGTAAACGGTACGTTGGTGCAATCGTTGGGCAGAGAACAAGCGGTTGAAATACAGGCTAAAGAAATAGAAATCTATGGCGCGGCCGATCCTGCAACGTATCCGTTACAGAAAAAGGGGCACTCGTTGGAGTTCCTTCGTGAAATTGCCCATCTTCGCCCACGCACCAATACTTTTGGCGCTATTTTCAGAATTCGACATCACATGTCGTATGCTATTCATAAATATTTTCACGACAGGGGATTTTATTATTTTCATACACCCATTATCACCGCTTCAGACGCCGAAGGAGCGGGCGCACTGTTTCAGGTTACTACGCTCGATTTAGGCAATGTTCCGAAAAAAGAAGACGGTGCGGTAGACTATTCGCAGGATTTTTTTGGTCGTCAGACCAACCTCACCGTTTCGGGTCAGCTCGAAGGTGAGTTGGGGGCAATGTCGTTGGGAGCCATTTACACGTTCGGGCCCACGTTTCGTGCCGAAAACTCCAATACACCCCGTCATTTGGCCGAATTTTGGATGATCGAGCCGGAAGTTGCTTTCAACGATATCACAGACAATATGGACCTTGCCGAGGATTTTATGAAATACCTCATTCGCTATGCGTTGGAAAATTGTATGGAGGATATCGGTTTTCTGGCTAAAATGTACGATCATGAACTCATCGATCGTCTGCATTTTGTAGTGAACAACAATTTTGTTCGGCTCACATATACCGAAGGAGTCGATATTTTGGAAAAATCGGGGCAAAAATTTGAATATCCCGTCCATTGGGGAACCGATCTGCAAGCCGAGCACGAACGTTATCTGGTGGAAAAACATTTTAAATGCCCTGTTATTCTGACCGATTATCCGAAGGAAATCAAATCGTTTTATATGAAACAAAACGATGACGGAAAAACCGTTCGAGCTATGGACGTGCTGTTTCCGAAAATTGGGGAGATCATTGGCGGATCGGAACGTGAGGCCGATTACGATAAGTTGATGAATCGGGTAAATGAACTCGGAATGAGTATAGAATCCATTTGGTGGTATCTCGAAAGTCGAAAATTCGGCACGGCCCCGCATTCGGGATTCGGGTTGGGTTTCGAGCGACTGATGCTGTTTGTTACCGGCATGACGAACATTCGCGACGTGATCCCTTTCCCCAGGACACCCAACAATGCCGATTTTTAATATAAACTTTTAATTTTTGGAGAACATTTATTGAATGAATAACATACGTAATTTTTGCATCATTGCTCATATCGATCACGGCAAAAGCACACTTGCCGATCGGTTGCTTGAATATACGCGCACCATCGACAGTAAGGATATGCAGAACCAAGTGCTCGACAGCATGGATTTGGAACGCGAACGCGGCATCACCATAAAAAGCCATGCTATTCAGATGAATTATGAGTACCAAGGTGAAAATTACATCCTTAATTTAATTGACACACCGGGGCACGTAGATTTTTCCTACGAGGTTTCTCGCTCCATTGCCGCCTGCGAAGGTGCACTGCTGATTGTCGATGCCACGCAGGGCATTCAGGCTCAAACCATTTCCAATGTGTACATGGCCATTGAGCACGATTTGACTATTATTCCCATCATCAACAAAATCGATTTGGAAAGTGCCATGCCCGATGAAGTGGAAGACCAAATTGTTGAGTTGTTGGGGTGCGAACGCGAAGAGATTCTTCGTGCCAGCGGGAAAACGGGAGAGGGTGTCGATGAAATTTTAAAAGCAATTGTCGAAAAAATTCCCGCACCCGTAGGCGATCCCGATGCTCCTTTACAGGCTTTGATTTTCGATTCGGTATTCAATCCTTTTCGCGGAATCATAGCTTATTATAAAGTTGTGAACGGCAGCATCGGTAAAAACGATCATGTAAAGTTTGTGGCTACCGGTCGTGAATACGAGGCCGATGAAGTAGGGGTACTCAAACTGGGAATGATGCCTAAAGATCGGATCTATTGTGGCGATGTGGGGTACATCATTTCCGGAATCAAAACATCCAAAGAAGTAAAAGTTGGCGACACCATTACGCATGTAGACAATCCTTGCGATAAACCCATCGCCGGTTTTCAAGAAGTAAAACCAATGGTGTTTGCCGGCGTATATCCCATCGAAAGCGAAGATTTTGAGAACCTGCGTGCGTCGCTCGAGAAACTGCAATTGAACGACGCCTCAATCACTTTTCAACCCGAATCGTCAGTGGCACTGGGATTTGGTTTCCGCTGCGGATTTTTGGGATTGCTGCACATGGAGATCGTGCAGGAACGCCTCGAACGCGAGTTCAATATGGATGTTATCACCACCGTTCCCAATGTTTCGTACCATGTGTTTGACAAGAAAGGCAACATGAAAGAAGTGCATAATCCCTCGGAGTTGCCCGATCCGGCATTGATCGACCGCATCGAAGAACCGTTTATCCGTGCTTCCATCATTACCAATCTGACTTATATCGGGCCCATCATGACGCTCTGTCTGGGTAAACGCGGAATACTTGTCAAACAGAATTATATTTCGGGAGACAGGGTTGAACTCATTTTCGATTTACCGTTGGGCGAAATCGTCATCGATTTTTACGACAAGCTGAAAAGTGTTTCCCGCGGATATGCCTCGTTCGATTATCATATGCTCGACTTTCGTTCTTCCAAGTTGGTGAAGCTCGATATTTTGATCAATGGCGAGCCGGTAGATGCCTTATCCATGCTTACGCATTTCGATAATGCGCAGTCGTTGGGGCGCCGCATGTGCGAAAAGCTCAAAGAGCTGATTCCGCGTCAACAATTCGATATTGCTATTCAGGCTGCCATCGGAGCAAAAATTATTGCCCGTGAAACGGTCAAAGCTCTACGAAAAGACGTTACTGCCAAGTGCTATGGAGGCGACATTTCCCGTAAGCGCAAACTGCTCGAGAAGCAGAAAGAAGGAAAGAAACGCATGAAGCAGATCGGTAACGTGGAAATACCCCAAAAAGCTTTCCTTGCCGTACTTAAACTCGATTAATCAAACAAGGTGTCACATCACCATCATTGTAACGCACGAAAAGGTGGTTGCCGATGCAACCAACCGTATAATCCATTTAAAAGTTTGATTGAAATGGAAGGGGTAGGCAATTTATCGTTCGAAACGACGTTTAATTCACCTAAACTCGAAATTGTTTTTGACGGTGTTGGCAATCTGAAAGCTCCGGACCTCAATTGCGAGCATATAATCCGAGCATATAATCATTAACACAGAAAAACTCATTGCGCAACACGCCAAAATAAATTCGAGCGGCGTGGGCAATATCAGTTTCTACTGCACCGAATCGATGGAGGTAGATTTGAGTGGCGTTGGAAATGCAATATATTACGGCAACCCGAAAAATAAAAACATCAGCAAGAGCGGTGTGGGTAAACTTAAATCGGGCGACTGATGCTCAAATACCTTCTTTAGCTCAAAGCACAAATCACGCTATTCTCAATTTCTTCTATAAAATTCAATCGTATTTCTATCTCGTAACAACATGCAATCAGAGTAGGATGCACGTGGGTTGAAAATATATTTATTCCATTGGTTTGATCATACTTTCGATAAACGCGATTTCTTCGTCCGTCAGGCCGTATTTGGCATAGAGCTGACGATCAATGTCCTCTATCGGTCGGCTCCAATTGATATCCGAGGAAGATGTAAAGTCTTGAAGAGGAATGAATTGATAAACATTACGACTTGCTCCTTGATCGTGTTTTCTAATACTAAGGAGCAAACTGAAAAATTTTGTATTGATATATTTGTTACAATTATTCATTTCTTCTTTGTTCCTAAAAGGATATATTTGCACAAATGTTTCTGTGCATAGCATTCCTGGATTTGCTAAAATAGTTTTCACTTTGGTATCCCCCATTTTTCCTGAACCATAATTTCTTGGAATAAATATTTTGAAATCATACAGTCCATCTTTTCTGGGAATCGGATAATCCGAAGGAATATATTTTTTTACTCTTTTTAAATTATCATCTAATCCAATAATTGTGAACCCATCTTTTATGGGCGTATCACTAATATCAGGTAAGCCATATTTTTTAGGATTTTTGAAAAAATCACCTCTTAATCCATATGGTTTCATGGTAGAAATAATGGTATTAAAAGTTTTTTCACCAAAAGATAAAACTTTTTCTTTTATTGAAATTAAACGACTGTCACTTATAAAAATATCATCTCCTGATTCTTTTAAAAATCTTTCGGATTTTGAGACTACTTTTCCTTCATCGTCGTGTAAATAAATTTTACATTTTGATTTTTTTTCGGCATCTCTCAGGAAATAGCAAATTCCTCCTTTTATTTCCACATTATCAAAACATACTCTTGCATTTACATAATCATGCAATGTTATCAGGTGTTGGTCATTAAGCATTTCTTCTCTGAATGTATCAAGTCCTTTGCCTCCTGTCATCCATCTTGCCGGCATAATCATGGATATAAATCGAGGATTGATTTTTTTAGATATTTCCACAAATTTATTGTAAATAGGTGTTGCACTTGCTTGAGCTCCTCCATCCATTATTTGATAGGGTGGATTTCCTACTATTGCGTTGAATTTCATATTGTCGTCGTTATTTGATTTCCAATAAGTTTTTCCCTGCTTCACCTTTTCTACAAAGTTAGCAGATTTGTTCGTGATTTGATTGATAAGATCTTCAAAATAGCGTGTGTTGACTTTGGCATTGCGGAATCCAACCAGTGTGCGTTTGGTAATGCTTTTGGCCATCGGCGTTTTGCATATTACAAAAATGTTTTCAGCAACCACTTGGTCCCAAATTTCCATTTGTTGTTCAGGTGTACAATTTCCGTCAGGATATTCTGTATCTAACTGCGAGCGGTAAATGCCATACGCCATATAAAGCGGATAAAGCCCCGATTTGGAGTTGATTTCGAGAATGCGAGCATCGGGAGCAAACACCTTTTTCGTTACATCGCCCTGATCCACAAAACGGGGTTCTTCGAGCAAATGTTCAAATGTTTCGTCGTAGAACACATAACCGCCGATGCAGTCGCCCAGATGCATATTCACCACGCGCCATGGCGTAAGTACGGTTTCCTTGTCGGGGTTGCGAAACGTGTTGAAAATAGTAGTGATACGTCCAATGCGCTCTTCCACGCTCACCTTGTCGGCAGCACGTGCCATCGCCCGGATGCGTTTGCCGGCGGCGCGAAACACATCGGGTTCGTAGTATTTCTTGAATTTTTCGAATACTTCTTTGGTAACCCCTCTCGGCATAAATTCTTCCCACGATTGATCGTCGATGAGATGCGTGAAATTGTCGATGGTAAGTTCTTCGTCTTCGTTGCTCACATCCGCTCCATAAATCAGCAGCGGCATACGGATGGAAATGCCACGAAGAATGGAAATGGCCGTATCGCGGTTCTTCTTTCTTTCCGCTTTTTCGGCAAGCAATCGTTTTTCTTCTTCGGTAAGTTTTTCTCGTTTGCGTTTCTTCTGTTCCACCTTCTCCAGCTGCTCATACTCTTCGTTGGTGAAACCTTGCTTATTCAGGTCGATATCGCCGCTTTTGGGCATTGCCTTCGTGCTGCCGATAATTCTTTTAAGACCGTCAAAATCTTTCAGTTCCACCTCTTCCAGTTGCATCAAGTGGTCGTTGTTGTAGAGATAACCATCCTCGAATCCGTTGCGGACTACTCGTTCCACATACACTTTTTTCAGCTGTTCGAGCATTCCGTTCACGTTGTAGGTTTTCATACGCGAACCTTCGATGGCAATAATGGGACAGAAGTTGAGAAATTCGCCCATCGTTTCGCGATCGGACATGGAGGTTTTTCCGGCTTTTGCCGATATTTTGGCCGTTTCGGCAATTACCCTTAGGGTGCGGTCGGGAGCAAAATCGAAAACGAAACATTCTTCTTTTACGCGTCCATTGATTTCGGCAGGCGTCTGCACGCGGAAAATGGTTTGCATATAGGAAGTAGCCGAAGTGTTGTATGAACCGGCAAGCATAAACACGGCTGTCCATGCCGGAACAGAAACACCCATTGTCAGTCTGCCGCAAGATAGCGTAATGGTATAGGTTTCTTCCGGATGTTCGCCGATAGCATTTTGCACTTTTTTAAGGGCATCTTCGTTGGCTTCTTCCTCATCGCCTTCACCTGCCACGTTCACGATCGTGAATTGCGAAAAAACAGGGTGTTTTTTCAACATGGCACTGAGTGCCCGCGCTTCCTTGACGCCCGGAACCATCCAGAGCGAATGGCGGAAGTTGTTCCGATATTCCTCAGTAGAATAGGGATAATTGTTTTCGTCGTCTTTTTTCGAGATTAAATTGAGGAAAGAGCGGACATCATGCTCATGAATAAATTGGCCGTCGGCATTTACCCTGAAAAATTCGCGAAAATTGAAAGCCAGGTCTTCATCGGCATATTTTGGCAGCAGTTTGCCCAGATCGTAGGTAAATATATTGAGGCGGGGAAGTGATGCATAGGGATTATGATCGCCCAAATGTATTTTATCCCAATTGGCTTTGGCACGCTGTTCCATCACATAATCCCAAGTGTAGATTTGATCCTCCTTGAAATCATCGAGTAAATTAAATGGTGTACCCGAAAGGCGCAATACTTTAGTTTCCGGCTTCACAAGCTCTTGCATAACCGCTTTGCCCAACTCGGTTTGTGTTCCTTCGTGGGCTTCGTCCACGATGATCAAATTCCAAGGCGTGGCAAAGACTTCATCATTTTTATCGAAATTGCCTCCCACCAACTCGGAACCACGCAAGTCTTGTATCGAAGCAAAGTACACGTATTTGCATTTGCCTTTTTGGCATTGTCGTTCGAGGGTTTCGAAGGTATGTCCGTTGTTTTTCGAACCATAGGAAAAATCGGGACGGTCGTAGAATATTTTGTTGAAATCTTCAAACCAACCGGCATCCACCACAGGGCGATGCGTGAGAATGAGCGTTCGGGTGAATTTCATTTCCTTGACCACCTGCAATGCCGAAAGCGTTTTTCCGAAACGCATTTTGGCATACCAAAGCATCTCGTTGCTTCTGCGAAATTGCTTTTTGGTTTTGTCGATCGCTTCCCGTTGTTCGGGTCGGAAAACGATGGGACTTCTGTCGTACGTGATTTCGCCGGCTTTCAACGACTCTCGCCCTTCTTTTACTGCTGCGATGGCTTTTTTTACTGTTTCGAGGTCGGTAATAAACCATTCGTTGGCTTTATTTGTTGTGTCAAAAATTTTTCGTTTAATACCTGATCGGACAAGGACATTGTGCACTTCGGTATCGGAAAAAGATTGAATCACGCCATTTTTTGAATAAACGGCAAGTTCGGTATAAAGCAATTCATAGCGAATGCCGGCTGTCTGGGTGTACTGATTTATACGTTTGCGTGCGGCTTCATTAAGTGCTTTGCTGTTGGGCTCAAGCCCCCAAATGTTTTTATCGTCGGAGGTTGCCTCACCGATTTTCAGGCAACCTTTATGTTCCGGATCGTTGATGCGGAATACGTAAATGAGCTTGAGTTTCAGCGACGAAGTAAATTTCATTTTCGGTTAAGTTTTCTTGATTAAGTCGATAAATCTGATTTTGCGTCCGGTTTTATTTGTTTTGGGGTCTTTAGCTCCCCAGTCTTTAATCAGGCAATAGATGCCGTTGTGTCGTCTAATGTTGTCTTTGAGGCATCCTTCGCAAGGTGTTTCTTCGATCTTGATTTCACCAAATAGATTGGTTTCTCTTGTAATTTTCGTACTGCAACTGTTTGGCACAACCCCTTTCAGTCCGTCCATCTGCCACACGTTCCACGAAATAATGTAGGCAATATAGCGTATCGATTTGAGCTGTGGCGGTTTTTTAAATTTCAGGGTATAATTATCAATAAATGTATAGAGCATTGCTTCACGAGCCAACAGGAGGTTGTCGCCTTGCCATTCGAAAGCGTACGTGTTTTTATAGGCAGTTTGTGCCGCTTTGAGCCATTCGCCTGTGGTATCTGTGTTTTCGCTGACGACGCGCAGTTTACGGTCGAGAAGCCCTATGCGGTTTTCAACCGGAATATATTCGCCGGTTGTGGTATCGTAACGACTGGTAATATAGGGAGCTTCGCCGCAAGTTATTTCGAGGCGGGTGTCGCGAACATAGTGTTTCCACGTCTTAGCCTCGGGGAATGTTATCTTTTTAGGATTGGTTATCCACGAATGCGAACCATCCTTGTTTGCAATTTCGGTATTAAACACATTTTTTCGCCCAAACCAGGCATCATCAATCAAATTGTTTTGTGCATTACAAATCCACAAAGGCGTAAAAACTTCAGCCATATCGCGTATGCGTATTTGTTGAAGTAGTTTATCCTTTTTTACCCGTGGCATGATGATATTACCGCGTTCGCCTGTAATCAGTTCCGGCAAAATCGGGGAATTATATTCGTATCCACTTCCAAATTCGGTGTAATTATCGGTAGCCCAAAAAATGTTTTTTTGTGTGGTATGGTCGCGTAAAAGTATTTCTAAAACTTCCGGGTATTGTTCACGTATTTCGTTTTCCAGTATGTCAACTTCGTTAGATACTGATCGTATATTTCTATTTTTTTCTTTTTGCAGCTGTTTTATTTGCTCGATAAACATTATTTTATATCTCGATTGTTTTAGACAAAAATAGCATTTTCTTTTTAGAAATGATAAAGAAATGAAAACAATATGCAATAAAAAAAGGGGTTGCCCGATTTTGGGACAGCCCCTTTCGATTGAAACCGAAATAATAAATAATGATAATTACTGTTTAATTTCTATTCGTTATATAACGAAATTCCTGTTGTATAACGAAAGCGTGCTAAATAATAAGCCTGTCAATTAATTGAGGAGAATTACTTTGTTCGGACCTATTCCCACGCTTGAGAGGGTGAATTTGCATTTCCCCTTGTTGTCGAAGCACAACACATTGCCCGAGGTGGTATAATCGGACGTGGTGACATAAACATCGCCACTGTATGCGTCGGCCGTAATTTTATATCCGTCCGGGATGGCGGTGCCGTCGGTTACAAAATTTTCGGTAACCACTTTTTCTGTCTTGCAGTCAAATACCTTCACTTCACTTTCTTTTCCCCATTCGTTGTGCAGAATGTACGCTTTGTCGTTGACGATCGTAAATTCCGAAATCGACACGCCGGTAAGCGTAGACACTTCGTACGAATCTTTCGAAGGCTTTATTTTTTTGAAACTCGGTGCGATATCGCCGTAATTTCCGCGAACATTCACGTACACATCGCCTTGGTTGTCGGCAAACACTTGATAGGGATTGAGTCCGACCTCGATTTGCTCTATTTCCTCAAAGCTGTTCAGGTCGATCACCGAAACCGTCTTGTCGTAATCGGGAAAATCCAACCCGCCGGAGTTGGCTACATAAATTTTGCCGTTTTTGATACAGATGCCTTCCGGATCGCGCCCAACCGTTACCGATCTTTCAATTGTCAACGAAGCGGTATCGATGCGTGTTACAGTGTCGTCGTAGGAAGTGACGTACACTTTTCCCCCGTAAGCGGCGGCATATCGGGGTTGCTTGTCTATTTCTGTGCCTTCGGCTGTCTTTGTCTTCATCTCAATTTGTTTCAACGATTTGCCCGTAGCGGCATCGATCACTTCTATGGTGCTCGACACGTTGACAACGATATAGATTTTCGATCCGTATTTGATCATATCGTTTGCCGTATCGCCCAAGCCTCTTTTGTTGACCGTGGTAAAATAATCAAAGTCCTTGGTTTTGCTTTTCAAATCGTAAAAAGCCAGTGTACTGTTGTCGTTGTTCCACATTCCTTCGCAAAGCACCAGAATCTTTTGGGTTTCCGAAGGCGGAAGTTCCGTAGGATCGATTAAATCGTCGCTATCGCTACATGCTGCAAAAAGAGCAGCCAGAAGTACTAAAATAAAAACATTTTTCTTTTTCATATGCGTTATTATTTAAATGGTGAATTAAAAATCGATTGACAGGGTTCCCCTGAAGGAACGGCCGGGCATGGGAAAGTTGCGCACAATCTCGTAATTTTTGTTGCCTACGTTCAATGCCTCAACCGAAACATGCCAGGTGTGCCGTTTGGCGTTGATGACTTTCGAGAGCGAGAAGCTGTGATCGGTATAGGCCGGCAGTCGATTTTGGGGAATATTTTCCGCCAGTGCATACCGTATGCCCGACCACAGCAACGTATACGACACATTGAACCACGGCATTTCCACTGTGGCATGTGCTGCACCCGACAGGCGGGGAGTATAGGGAATCTGATTTTTGTAGGTGGACGAATTCGGCTGAGTCATATTCAAAGCCTTTTGATAAGAAAATGTGCCTCCCGCAGACAAGCTCATTTCGTGCGGCAG
>Ga0209608_1002551_pt1 | contig 12737 bp, 11 predicted proteins | sample AD_UKC130_MetaG_FD_184428 | JGI IMG/M metagenome (GOLD analysis project Ga0209608, IMG submission 184428) | Active sludge microbial communities of municipal wastewater-treating anaerobic digesters from Canada - AD_UKC130_MetaG (SPAdes) (version 2) | ecosystem: Engineered > Bioreactor > Anaerobic... | reverse complement strand
GAAACACCCCCGCTCTCACGGGGAATACACCCCTAATAAAATCTACGACCCGACCAACGAAGAAACACCCCCGCTCTCACGGGGAATACGCTGGGAGAATTGCCAGCAGGCTGGAAATATCAGAAACACCCCCGCTCTCACGGGGAACGTCACCTCGGAACTACTGTCAGCAGACCACAACCGTACGCCTTGGCTCTGCCTATACCTTGTGTCAAAGCACCGATAAACCTATCTCTGTCGGTCACTGTCAGGATACCCTCGTACATGACTTTGTTTATAACCACCTTCGGCTCACCTTGGTTACGCACAAATGTAACTTTATCCGTGAGGGATACTTTTAGGTTGCTGGTATTAAATGTAAACCCATTAGCCTCAGCCTTACGTACAAGCCAAGTCACCTGTTCTTCTACAGAGTAAAGACCTACCTTCTTGTTATTCATTTCCTTAACAGGGTTGGCTACAAGCTTGAATGAGTAAGTAGAACCTTCCTGCACTGATTGCAAGAGTTTATCATAAGAGCGGGACTCTCCCTTAGCATCTTCACGACAATACTCCCCAATCATGTGTGAGAAGTCTGGCTTCTCCTCGGATAAAATCAGTAAATACTTCTTGCCATACAAATCATCTATTCGCCATAGAGAGCGTGTCTTTGCTACACCAGCAGGACGAGTAAAGCAGTTCTCCACTACTGCGTGAACTACCTGAGGTGAAGCTAACAGTTTCACCATTGTATTTCTACGTCTTGTATCAAGCTCAATTCTGGATAAATACATTACTCATCCCCTCCTAATCCTTCAAATGGGTCATGCTCTACGGCAATCTCTCCGCATATCTCACTTAGTGAGATATACTCCTCCGCAATAAATCGCTTTGTATGCTGTCTGTGCTTCCAACTAAACGAAATAGGCACATCTGTTTGTACTCGTTTAGTTACTCTGTCTGCGTCATAGACAAGCTTTATCTTAGGGATAACCTTTGTGCGTTCATAATTACGCAGAACTTTCTCCCGATAAAACTCGCTCGCTTGCCACTTGTATGTTTTTAATGCCTCCACACACCCCATATCTAACACACCAAGCAACATTCTCCCAGTAGGTGGACAAGAACGTCTACCTAACGAAAGTGCGTGATACGGGCTTTCTATAGCCTCAGATAGTGTCTTAATAAGTTCATCTTCACCCTCCAAAGCCACTACGAAAACAGCGTCAGCTATATAATAACGCTCTGTTACATAATTCATATCTTCGCCCTGCTTCGTCCTGCCCTTAGCAGTATGAAAATCTCTCATAAGTTCGCCGGGCTGGTCGGCTCTAACACCAAACTTCAGCCCCGCCAAATCCTCGATACTCTCGTCTCTACCACGCCCTAGTGCCGCTGCCAACAACCCTATGACCCCGCTCTTAGACGGCTCCATTGCCGTGTCACGGGTAGTGTATTTGCTGGCTACACCCCATGATTGCATAGGTGCAGCCAGCCTCAACAATAGCGTTTTAGACATTACTCTAAACCCCCAATGTAGTCTTCAACAGTATCTAACAGGGTGCTAAGATTTACACGACCGCCCTGACCTTCCAGTTTAGGTAAATACTTGCCTACTACAAAAGACTTAATAGGTGGCATACTGAAATCACCGTAAGCGTCAAGTGCGTATTCTTCTAATGCCTTGGCAGATGGCACTACAAAGCCCTCTGTGCTTGCTGGAATAGCTCTCTCAAAAGCAGGACTTAAATTCAAAGGTTTATCCTCTCTTAAGGTCACATAAAGCACACTCGGAATCGTATTATTGGCGTAACTGTTAATCTTACCTGTCGGCATAGATACTACAAACTGCTTAATAAAATCTCTAACAATCTTTGCAGTCTTTTCAGTATCCCCAACATACTCATTAAGCGAGTGTACCTCAACAGTTGCATAACGATAGAGTGTGGATGAATTAAATTCAGAATCCCCAAGATGCGCAGCACCCTCAGTATCTACGTCATCAACAGCAGTAAAGAAGTCAACCTCATTTTCAACCTCGTGAGTAGAAATAGCATGACTCACCTGAACACAAGCGTCTACCGAAAACTCAGCATCGGCCGCTGACATCCGACCAAATAAAGCGATTTCAATTCCGTTCTTCTTTTTCAGAGCGTCTTTCAATTCTTTCTTTACGGTAGCCAACTTCTTGCCCTCAGCCACCGTGCGTGCAATAATAGAAGCGATGTCTTGCATCTGGAAAGTAGAGATAAAGAACATAACCTTCTTTTGCCCAGCGTTTGCAACTTCTTCAGTCGCTTCTTCAGCAGTGTCTGCTCCCGTATTCTTCTTATTCTTAGAAGCGTCTTTCGATTTATCGGATACAAGCCCCATAGTAATAAGAGCCTCTTTCACCAACGCAGCAGCCGATTCCTCAGAAACATCAGGCAAAATAGCCATAAGCTTCGCTTTGATAAGTTCTTCTACTTGTCTGGTGCGGTAGCTCAACTCATTTTTATCAAGCCCATCTCTAAAGCCTGTTCTGATAGCACGCTTCCAGCTCTGCGAAGATACTCTCGCTCTCTGAACCCCACCGAATATCGCTGTTTTCGGCGCACCTGTGTCATCCCTATTCAAACAACTTGGTGGTACAACCTGTAATGCGTGAATGTCTAAAAATAATTTACCTTTCATCATCTGAACCTCCTTCATCAGAAACACCCCCGCTCTCACGAGGAATACTATTTGAGTAAAACTCTGACGACCATCTAATCCTAACTGCCTTATTCCCAATAGAAAATTGATAATTATACAAATCCTTTGCAAACTGAGCGAAATCAAGCTTAATACCCGCTTTACTCAAAGCTCGAATAAAACTTCTCGCAAAGTATGCCAATCTTGTTATGTCCTTTGACGTGATTAAGCTATTATAACGCTTACGAATAGAGTTATAAGATAACTCTCCCTGTGCTGCTAACGCCGCCAAGGCTCTACCGAAAGAAAGACCTCTCTGAGAACCCGCTGAATTACCTTGACGATATACTCCGTACAGTGTCAAGGCTGTATGGATAGCCTTACCTTCTTTCGTAATCTCTCCCTGAACTTCGCAATCCACAGTAGTATCAGACATCACAATCTCCCATACCTCAGGAGAATCAGCTAAGTCCTTACCTACCGCTCTACGCAACTTTGCCAAGTCGGCTCTGGTCTGAGGCGTATCCACAGCCAATCTTGCCACTTGACGAGCGACCACGTCGTAAACCTTTTCTGCATTAGTCATTTGTATAACCCCCTTTCTTCAATATGTTATAAAATTTATACTTAAATTTATTGTAGGCACACACAGAGTTGATTGCGTTACCATAATTATCTTCTGTCAGCACCTTACCCTTTAACGCCACACCGCCTGCTTGAGTATATAGTTTATCTGCTCGACCCCTAATAAAGTCACTTGCGGATAAAACTAACTCAGTACCCTTGCTTTCAGGTGTGTCAACCTCTGGATTGATATTCCCAAGCCACTCGTGAAAAATCTCACCCAAAGACCCATACAACTCAGCTTGTGCTTTATCAAGCATATTCTCAGCTTCGGCAGTTGTTCCTGAGAACCCACGGCTCTTAGCCATATTAAACACGAACATCCTGTACTCATAAGCTAAATCTTCAATAGTTTTAAGACCTCTGTAGATAACTCCCAACCAGTCGTCCTCATCACTTTCATCAGTAGATACATCCGTGAATATCCCTGTATTCAGGTGGAAAGTATCTCTCCAGACTTCATCAATCTTCATATTCTGTTTTCCATAAACAACCTGAGTAAGCTCTATACCTACCTTACGCTGTTCGCACATACCTGACATCAAAAGCTCATCAAGCCAGCGTAGCACACCTGCCTTAGTTTCTTTCTTTGTAACGTCAGAGGCAACCACAGAAGCAAAACCACGCCACAAGTGCTGAGGAGTAGATAACGCCTTATATCTTCTAATTTGAACACGGGACTTCGTAGTAGTTACCGTCTTTGTAAATTGCTCAGCACCTACATCCTCAGAATCGCTAAAGCAATCCCCCGGAGCGTTGTAACACCCTACAACACCGCCATCTTCTACTTTTAAATACAAACGTCTGGATTGAAGTGTAAGAAGCTCGACTTGATTATCTGGACAAGCATAGTTAGCACACTTCTCATAGCGAGGAACATCAAGCTCCCAAGGAGCAAGCCCGTCACCCCAGAAAGGTTCTTCTCTCATACGGTCGTATAAAACGAAGTTGAGCATAAGAGTTTCAAACAAGTTATCCCCTGACAGCATGGTGTTGCCTATTTTCCCTACCCAACCTACTCCGACGCCGCCTTTATAAGTAACATCGTCCGCAGCATTTATAGTAAGTAACCACCTTAACGCCTCATCAAACGAGATTACATCAGTATCGGTGCGAGGTAAAAATATCTTCGCAAGATTCTCCGACTCAGAAATTGTAAAAATAAACTTCTTAACGGACATCAATCCGACCTTATAATCACTTTTACCTGAATCGTCCTTAGGCTTTTTATTACTCTTATCTTTCGCCTTATCGTACCTTTGCTTTACAGCAGGTATCTGATAAAACGGACGTGTTGGATGAACCAAATAAAACCTATCTCTCCACTGTTCCAAGTACGTGCTGATTGCCTCGGCATCAAACTCTCCCGCCTCATACAGTCTACGCCACATACGCAGAGCTCCATCTAAATCGCCTTCCTCACGTAGGTCACGATACTCGTCTGTACGTGTGTAAACAGCGTGCAGGATAGCCAACAAAAGACGCATAACGGCAACATCTTGGATAGGACTTTCGCCCGAAAGACCCATAAACGTGTGTGCTTGCCTAAACACATCTTTAAGACTAACCTTATGTTCTCTTATAGTCCCTCGCTCATCGACAACTGAGCACTTTATCCAAGGTTCATCTAACAAGTTGAACATTGGTGTAATACTCGCCTTTTCCACTACACCATCTCCTTTACTCGCTATATTCCAACCCTTTCTCAGGACTATACCTTAAAGTATACTCCCCAAGGGTAGCCTTACCGTTTTCATCAAATATCAAGAAATTTGCATCACTAATCCAACTACTTTTACTCCAACTTTCAGGCAGTCCTCCATTTTCAGCACACTTTTTGAGTTCTTTTTCATACTTTGAAATATTTATCCCGAATACGTAAGGAAGCCTCAAACTATACTCAGCTAATTGCTTAGCTTGGTCTGGGAGTAGTTCACTAACAGGTATCGGGTCTGAACCTAAATGAGGTAGCGGATAAAAGCCGTCCGTCTTACGCATTACAGGTATTACTTCAAGGGAATCTATGCTCCCACGAACCGTAGCACTTGCCAACTGCTCACTGCATTGAGTGTCTCCACTTATCCAGCCAAATATTGGACTACAACCGCCTCTTGGGTCACTTATCTGCCATCCCTTAGCGTCCTTTTCCCGTTTAGCGTTGTTCTCTACGTATCTCTTTAACGCCTTGTCATACCAGCTTTTATAGTCCGCAGGTATGGCAGGCTCACCTCCATCGTAAACATTCGCTACAAGCGATGGAATGTCATTAGGTATATTTATCACATCTGGGAGTATCGCACGTGTCTTAGCCAATAAATACGGTCCATACACAAGCATAGAACCCTTGTCGAATTCTCCCCAGACTGTATCCATCACATAGCACGTAGGCGTTGCTACAGCAGCCGGTCTGCCCACTCTATCGTGTCTATGCAGTCTGCCTATACGTTGAAGTAAAAGGTCTATCGGGCATAAATCCGTAATCAGAACATCGAAGTCGATGTCCATTGATTGCTCAAATATCTGCGTACCTACGACTATCTTCTTACCGCCACACCTCGCCTCTTTACCAAGCACATTTACGAGATACTCCTCTTTTTTAGACCTGTCTACCTGCATAAATCCTGAGTGAAGTAGTACAACCTCTGCGTCTGTGAAATGCTTAGATAATGTGTCGTACAACCCCTGAGCCTTACGCACCGTATTTGCAATTACACCTGCGTACCCGCCACCTGCAAGTACATTTTCGAGTGTACTCACTACCGCCGTAGACGCCAGTTGCCTAATACTTACACTCTTAACCTTTGAAGATATACCAACAGCCTCTACGCAAGGTTGAGTGTTGCCACACACGTAAGTTATCTGTGGATACGACACAGTTGGTGTTTCGACAGCCTGCTTTTTAGTGTCAGTGTCCCGAATACCTAAATACGCTGATACCAACTTATTCCGAGTGTTTGCAGGGAGCGTCGCCGATAAAACAATTACTGGAACTTGATACGCCCCAAGGTATGTCAGTGCCTTACATAAATAACTCAGCATATATGTATCGTAAGCATGACACTCATCTATGATTACGACCTTCCCGGCTAAGCCTAAATGCCTCAATGTAAGGTACTTACGGCGTAAACCTGCAAGCAATATATGGTCGACTGTGCCTACTGTGAAGTCTGCCAGAATACCTTTCTTACTTCCCTCGAACCATTCATGCACCTGTACATTAGATACAGGAGCGTCACTACCATCCTCACACATCCTGTATTTTATGCTTGTGTATTTATCATTGTATTCTGCCTTTCCGTGCATAAGTCTGGCACTGTAAGGTGCGTCAGCAGGTTCAAACCCAGAAACCCACTTCACTACACGGTCAAACATCGCATTTGTCGTAGCCTGCGTAGGGAGAGCAAAGTAGACCCCACGACACCCTCTCTGACTTGCAATTAACTCAGCCGCAGCCAATGAAGCCTCTGTCTTACCTTCACCCATAGGGGCTTCAATAATCATCAAATTAGGAGATTTCTCTGCCACTCTAAGAACAGCCTCTTGCACTGGATACGGCGTAGAGATATTAAATCTTGTCTCGTATAAACTTAAAGCATCGCCATAAGCCCGCCATAACGGAGGTAAATCATAGTACCTAAAAGCTTCTTCGGCTCTTTTAGCACTGTGCGTAGCTGTGAAACTACTCATAGGTATAAGCGGAAAATGCTTCTCACTGCTCGCCATCCAGTCAGCCATAACAACTAAACCAGAAAGTAGAACCTGCACTGGTTTAGTAAGTTGCACAAGTTTTATAGTATCGAGCGTAACCCCTGAAATAGCCAGAGCCTCGGATAAAAGCTCCTTCTGAGCGTGTACCCACACATCACTCTTAAAACCCGCTATTTTCTTATGCTCTGTCTTAATCTTATACAAGTCGGAAACGTCTGGTTGACTTCCATGATGCCCGCCAACTACAATAGCCACACTGTGGTCTACACCGTAGCGTTCCAGTATGCAATGTGTAACGTACTCGTGGCGTATGGACAGCCTATGCTTACTACCTGTAAATCCAGCAGACGTAAGCCCATCCATCAATACCTTATCTACATTCGGAGTTTTATAACTCTCTCTAAATTGAAAAGCAGGACTGGCCTTACCTATATCATGCACACTGGCTAAAAATATAAATAAATCTCTACCAGAAACGACACCTGTCAAATCTTTTTCAATACGCTCTTTAATCACAGAAGACGCCCAGCTGTCCCAGAGAATCTTAGCCACCTCTGCTGTGTCGCTCATGTGCGATAGCAACGGCAACCACCCCTCTATTGTGTCTACCTCCGCTTTCTTAGCCCATAGTGCTTTTATTTCCGCATACATTGCTCCACCCTCCGTACAGTTATAATTGCACTTAATTAGTGCAGGCTTAAAGCACGAACAATAAAAAGACGCAGATAAAATCTATCTGCGTCTTATCAAAATCCTCGCATAGCAGGATGTCAAATAACCATCTACATTGTCGACCACGTAATACTTACCCTTCGGCTTCTCCTTATGCAACAACAGTGCGTTTATATTTACCTTCTACGATTGAGTTATCCGCACTCGGCTCTGTCCCCGTATTGTCTGTCTATACAAGCGGCGGTTTACTGTCATTAGCCCCCGGAGCTATGTCCTTGTTCTTATCAACTATTACCGTCACTGCACAAGCACACCGCCAGCAATACTATCGCTAATCTTCTATCAAACCTAAACACACTCCTTAATGGTTTAACAATAAATACTCGCCTAAGTCCTCATAGCAAGTGTCAGTTTAGCCTGCACCAACGTACAGCGATTATCATACTTGCGTAGCGGATAAAAGCCGAAGTTATCAAGAAGTTTCTCCCCGCCTTTGGAGGCAGTAACCGCCATTACGCAGTTGATACGACAACCACGCTGTTGCTTAGCGTCAAGGTACGACATCATCTCCTGCATTAGCCGTGTACCTACGCCCTGACCTGCGTATCTCGGATTTACCACTACGGATATTAAAAAGATGTTGTTGTCGCCCTGTGTATAGGGTAGAACATCCTCAGGTTCGATGTTGTCATCGAACATGGTGTCACTCCCAATCATATCATTGTATAAGCGGTGCGAAATCGGAAAGAAGCAGATGTAACCCGCCAGTTTATTGTCGCCATCTACGGCGTAGATGAACATTTCCATATTGGCTTTATACCTCTCACTAATACTTTTCCAATGTGCCTCGCAGTTCAGGTGGATAAACCAAAGCGTCTAAATCCACCACTTCCTGCAGTCTACCATAGTCAAGCCCTGTTGACTGAATATACTTCAACATAATTAAATACCTCCTACAGGTCTTGCCAGATATACAACAGGTATAGACTTAGAAGAAAAGACGCAGATAAAACCTATCTGCGTCTTATCAGAACCCTCGCATAGCAGGATGTCAAATAACCATCAACCCCATCTGCTATGTAATACTTACCCTTCGGCTTCTCCTTATGCAACAACAGTGCGTTTATATTTAGATTATACTTCCGCTCTCTACGCCCATCCTCACGAACTAAATAAGCATTTTCGTAATTACGCACTGCCTGTATTTCAGAACCTGCCGTACTACTTAATATCCCTATAAGCTCAAACTGTTCGGGATTATACTTATCCAAAAAAGTCACTGGAACACCAATAAATCCTTCGTAATCCTTAGGAATGTCAACTACCTTATCGACATTTATAGCGTCAAAATTATGGTATTTCGGGTACTTGTCGGGTGAGTACTCGCAAGTCAACTCTAACCATTCGTAAGCTTTCCGTATGGGAAAACTCGTATACCAACACGACGATATTACTTGAGCGTATTTAACCCCATTCTCAAGCTTCGTATACTTAGTATAATCATCAGGCACTTCAAAAAACATACCTGCGTTAAAGTTGGTATACCCTGTGTGTATCTTCCCATCCTTAAACAGCCTAAAGATATTATCAAAAAGTAACGCATTTGTGTTGCCTATTACTACAAAATCCTTGCCATAACTAACAACAGTATCTATAAAACGCTTAAACAAAGAAAACGGAGGATTTGTAACAACCACATCAGCGTCTTGTAAAAGTTCAATACACTCATCTGAATCAAAACTTCCTGAACCATATAACACCTCTACACCTGCCTTAGCCAAAACTTCCTCATGTGTATCAGTATCATCAACCTCAGTTATTATCACTTTATAAGCTTTTAGTTTATCACCCGTATCCGCAAATAAATCTAATTGGCTGTCAGCCCCTGCATAACAAGTAGCTGCCAACTTTGTCAGCCCAAGATTATTGAAATTCTTTACAAAGTACTTAACAAAATTGCTCTTATACGGGTCGTCACAGTTACAATAAACCGACTTACCTTTCAAAAACTCGCCATAATGTTTCAGCTCAAGTTCTATATCTTCCATCAATGTATAAAATTCATCGTTATTCTTAATAGCGGCAGCTCGAAGACTTTTATGGCGACTCACCGTATAACCCCCTCTCTAATTATCTTGATACCCCGATAGTTTCGCTTTGTAAACGTCTATATCCACAGGAGCATAATTTGTAACTTCAATCAAAATACCCCCATCAGAAGTATCTATAATTTCCACAGTAATCGGCTTAGTAAATTTTTTCCCAGTAAAAAACCAACGCTTCTCAAAAGCGTCTATATAATCCTTATGGTTCGCATATACCTGTGCTCTACGTCTACGCACACTTAAATAATAATCAACATAAATACGCAGTGCGTCTGCCGAAGGTTGATATTTCAGCGTCTTCTCAGCTATATCTATAATTTCTAAATCAGAACATTTCTCTACAAGCTTATGTAAAGCACGTGCAGTAGAATCCCCAAACCTGTTATTCAAACATAAACTCAAAACAGGCTCAGGCAACTTTATAATATTAAGAGCGTCGCTTATCTCACAAACATCACTATTATATCCCGCAGCCTGCAATGCTCTACATAAATCTGACTGGGTCAGCTCAGGAAACTCATCTAAAAACTCTCTATAAACCACACCTAACATAACAGGTGTATAACCATCTTGTCCTAAACTTCCATGTGGCTTCTCGTCACAGAACTTCTTCACAGCACATACTTTATCAAAGGCTATCTGATACCGCACGGTCTTCATAAGCTCAGCTTTTTCTTCCGCAGATAAAAGACGCTTCCCGGGCTTAGTTCCTGTCTTTCTTCCAGTACCTGTATAGCCCTTACACTTACTAAGTTCTGTACCCACAGCCTCCCGCAGGTCATCCAATAAAACCTCTATCTTATCCCGAAGGACTTCACCTATAGGGCTGGTTTTCAAACAACCGCCACCCGCAGACTCCGGTAAAAATTCAGAAACCAACTTCAACAAAATAGCGTCAGTTAACTGTTTCTTCTCTACTCCTTGTAAACCCTTCAAAACAATCACTCCTCTATTCATTGTTGCTACAATTTGACTAAGGCCTGAATTTAGGCAACAAAAAGAGCAGATAAAACCATCTGCGTCTACGATTTTACTTTTATACGCATCTCCACTGCAAGTGTTAAGTTCCCCGCACTCTCCCCAGTTTCTCGGTCAACAGCACTGACGTAGGCAAGACAGTCATATTCTCCTGCGTCCAAGTCTACAAGCAGCTTAGCTTTCTCAACATGATAGCCTATATCCACAACCCCTTGATACAGCAATGTGTTACCGTCAGCTAAGTAAATCTCTATAAGTTGTGGATAAGGATTATCCTTGGAATTGACTATGTTCAAATTTCCCTCAGACGACCCAGTTTCAAAGACAGGAGATGGATTCAACTGTACTTTGTGCATACTCGCCTGAACTTCATCATTCAAAGTCGCTCGTATTTCGTCACTACTCCTATCCTCATACTTTCCACCAATGTCAACGGTATTTTCCCCACAACCTACCAACGATACAAGAGCAACCAGTACAATAGACAGTAATAAAAACATCTTATGCCTCATAAGAATCAATCCTTTCTTAATGTAAATTTTTAGTACAAAAACAAGTAGGCATACGACACGAATTTATTTATAATATGGACATACATATTAACCCCGATGCCGTAGGGGTTACTTCCAAATAAACTAAAAAGACGCAGATAAAACCATCTGCGTCCTTTACTTACTCGCTTTCCTCAGGCGCTAACAAGAAGCCATACTCATAAACCTTAGGAGCTATACACTTGTCACGCAGCTCTCTGAGCTTCTCTCTAAGCGTTTCTACCAGCTTATTGTAATGGTCGTCCACGGACTTAACTTTCATGTGTCCATTCGGCTTAGTACCTTGGAAGAACTTACGAATATCATATAATGCAGCATTATGATTGTATGAACCACCTGTGCCATCAGGCGAACTGTCAAATGGTTTACCGTTGTTTCCTGTGTGATAATATTTGAATATGTCGTAACCAGCTTTCAGAACCGCTTGGGCTTCTTCGGATAAAACCCCACTGTTGAGAGTAATCCCTCTGGATTTAAGAATACGATTAAGTGTATTGTGTTTGAACGGAGCTACTGTAATACCTAGCTCTTGCTCAGTGAACGGTATCCAGTGGTTGTCCCCATATTCTACGGAGATGTGGTTATGCCCCTCGAAAATAGCAAACAAGATACAACTGTTCACGAAATCTTCATCTTGCAACGGGTCAGTATGTGGGTATAGAAATTGGTCATAATGATTCAACCATGTAGCGTCTATAGACCATCGAGTGGCAAAGTACACACAGGCCTGTGCGAATAAATCCTCCGAAATGAAAAACGCATTGGCGTGTCCCTTCTTGTAATCGAAGTTGCTGTTCTCAATAGACACCAAGTTTTGCTGTTGAAAATCAGAACCTAAATAGCGAACCAATCCCATTTTATCAGGACTGCTCTTAGGAAGCCACTTGTTTATCAATGGACTATCACCGATATACCCGAAGAACCTCCCACTGATATAGCTTCCATCAGAACTATATACATCGGCCTTGATTCCTTCAAACTCCGCTTTCTTAGCAGTGTTCCAAATCTTGAACCCGATGGGAAACTTGCCCTTCACATTGTCAAAGGTATCCGCCGGAACAACAAAGCAAGACACTAGCTCAGGCTTGAACCATTCCCGCATCTTAGCAAAGTTTGGAGCCTGTAAGAGCTTCAAAGTAGAAAACTCTGCAATAATGCAACCCTTAAACTCACCATAGATTCTCGCCAAGAACTGTGCGTATACCTCTTTACGTGCTTTACCTAAGATGTCCTCATAACGCCGTTGTACAACAGATAAAGCCACCCCATCCTTGGACGCAGACCCATGTGAAGACGCCTCAGCATAAGGAGGATTTATCAAGAATACCAACTTCTTTCTTTTCTCCTCATCTTCAAGTATATCCATTAGTCCGTCGGGTACTTGACCTCCTTCGGATTGTCGGATAAATTCGTCGTTTAGGAAGTCGAACTTGAATATGTTAGATGC